>ERZ869909.1791-NODE-1791-length-16352-cov-4.004608_pt1 | contig 16352 bp, 18 predicted proteins | sample MGYA00520892_ERZ869909 | MGnify/ENA primary metagenome ERZ869909 (study PRJEB32215, sample SAMEA104723947) | bioreactor metagenome | biome: bioreactor; feature: anaerobic bioreactor; material: water | place: China | collected 2015-03-12 ...
CTTTCGCCAGCGTGACAGCATGAAGGGGTGAATATCCAGTGCTTCGGCAACGCCTTTGACGCTCCGGTGGGCCTGGTAGCTCCATTCCACTGCCTTGACCTTGAACTCAGTACTGTACCGCTGTGTTTTCTTCCCCGTGATCATCTCAGGCATCGGTCCTCTCCTGTTAGGGACTTATCGATGCGTGTCCACTAGAGTGGGGGAAGTGCAGCGCGAACTTAATGGCTTGGTTATGCATGCTGGCTAATAGAGAACAGGTATGTAATACCGTCCTCGACCCTTGTTTTAATTGACATTAGTTTATTTATCCCGAATTTTCCTGACGACCCGTGAGTGCCATCATTAAATACCCGAAAAAGCGCAAGAACATTTTTAATATCCTCGTCAACAAAATCAACTGCTTCCTCAGTCAGTAGCCCACAGCGACTCAACAAGTATCTAATTTTTTCTTTCCTAGTGGGCTGCCCACCGGGAGTTGTGTCACAACTGGGGTTTATCGCCAATACCTTTTCGTCAGGTGCGTTCATATCCAATATTTGAACGAAGACCTCTCTAGCGCTTGTGCAAAAGTGACGGGCAGCATCGGGGTTTTGTGGGTTCAATGAAAATAACGCTCCTTTCCATCGGTTGCTAAGATCTGGCGATAGTTGGTGAAGCATTCCATCTATTTCGGTGCGCAGAAGATCGGACGGCTCAATGCTTGATTTATCTTCTTCCGACTCCAGATCGTTGGACAGGGCCAAACTGTTTGCGTTTTCTCGCTCGGATAGATCTAAGAACTCACTGCCATGATTTGAGCTTTCAAGACTGCTTTCGCCAGCATCTAGTCGTTCATAGTAGTTATTCAGCGTTATCGCAGATGTTTGAACCACCTGATACCGGACAGCAGTGGAAGACTGAAGCCTTTTAAGTTCAGTGGCTATCCTTTGTCGGTTCGCCCGTATTCTCGCGTTATACCTTCTTACTTCATTGGTATAGTTATTTATCGCCTGTTTCACCTTCTGGTTGTGCTGACGAGCTTCACGGTTGTACTTGTTAATCGCCTGCTTCTCCTTATTTTGAGCTTGACGGATTGCACTACGAATCTGTGAAGGGGTCATTCTTCGAGGCATAGCGCCCTCCGATTTAGTTTCAATGCATAACGCCAACAGCACGCGCGGCTAAGGAATGAAGGCGAAGCCGCAATGGAGTGGGCGTCGCCGTGACTGTGATTGTGATTGTTAGGCATTTTCAATAAATTTTATGATGTTCTCAGAAGACTCTGTTTTAACTGAAAACAGGTGTTCTGCCAGCTTATTTACAACATCCCATTTTGACTCTAGAAAAGTCCTAGCATTGTCGTGGTGAAAGTCATATTTATGACTAAGTCCAGCGGCTTTGAGATTCTGGACGGCTAATTGATAATCTGGCCCTGCGGATTTTCGACTTGGATTAAGAGATGGGTCACTTTCAGCCGCAATCAATTCTCCAACGTACCCTGAGCATAAGATAACAGCCAATTCCTTGCTGACCTCTTTGTCTTTTGCTGTTTCCGCGGTAGGAGGCTTTCCGTTTTCAATACATTTTGATTTACTTAGTGAGACGAATATCTCTCCTGCACCGTAGTCCACCAAATCAATACCCAAAACAATGCTGTGGAATTTTGAATAATATGCCGTTACCGCATGGGCGGCCTCATGAAATGCTGCTTCCTTCTTAATGCTCATAATTCTCCTTACAGCCTAACGACCAAGCTCACCCGACGAAAACCGCGCAGCGGTTTTTGGTCGGGTGGAGCGCATGGTTGGGCGTTGTCACTCAAAGTCTTCTTTCTGTGTGACTATTGTTGCAATAGCAGCAATCATTGTTGTGATACTACCCAGTGATGCTTGAATAGCCTCGCCTAGCTCGCGAAGTGGATTTAGCCACATAAACAGCAAACCAATGGCCGAAATCACACCAAGAACCGTGACCATTACTGAGGCAGTGACAACTTTTCCTTTGGGTGCAAGATATAGTGTTATGTATGCATAAAGCCAACCAAAGGCTACCGATGAAATGACAGGGAGGATATACAAAAAGTACCAACCGTCCTCACTAAACCCACCCTGCATTTTCATTCCAAACCATTGCATTAGGGTAAGTAGAAATGCGCCAATACTCGCACCAAGTACTGCAGCAAATGGAAGCAATGGCCATATCCACCATTGAGATGAACTCCGCTGTGGATTCTCGTAATTCATAAGGGTAGCCTCCGGACTACTTCTTTACGCCCAACAGTGAGTGGACCGCACGTCCTGATATTGGATGAACACACGTTCGCGTTCATCAATGTTACCCAGCACGTTCTCCCTCCCCTAACCTATTGATCTCACAGAAACTTAAGTATAGCTCGGCCACCTATGCAGAGTTCGCGCGCTTGCGCGTTTTGCAGGAACCAACAATACTGTATGTATATACATATCACGAAGGAGCTGACGTATGGATACGCACAACAGACCGCCAAAGCTTATGGACCGGGTGAAGGCTACCATGTGCGTGAAGCGGTATAGCCCACGTACCGAGAAGACCTACTGCTACTGGATACGCTCCTTCATACGTCTCAACGGAATCCAACACCCTGCCGGCATGGGAGCTCAAGAAGTACAAGCGTTCCTTGAGCACCATACCGTGGAGGGTCATGTGACAGCGGCTACACAGAACCAGGCGCTGAATGCTCTCGTCTTTCTCTATCGCCATGTCCTCGAGCAGCCCTTAGGAGAGATCAAAACATTCAGGCACGCTACCGCCAGGAGATGCTGTTCACCAGCCCCCCTCCTTGGCGGACACAGGCCGCCGGCACTGTCTTCATCGGATGACGTTGGAATCCGGTCTGAAGCACTTATTTCGTTTTGGTTTGCTGACTCAATGATCGGCTTGCGCAGTCAACCCTACGCCGCATCCTGCACCTCCCGGCACTTGGGATATACCGAGCAACCCCAGAACCGATTACCCGCATTCGCGCCCCGCTTTGAGGTGCGCAGTACCATGCTGCTGCCACACTTCGGGCAGGTTCGCTCGGAGCTGGTTTCGAATCGAGCCTTGAGCTGTTTGACATGCTGGCGGTGCGTTTCCCGATTGGGCACAAGCCGTCCGGTCTCGATTCTTTCCAACGCTTCCTGCACCTGAGCATCCGACAGCACCGGGTCGCGGAACGACTTTATGTATCTCACATAACCGCCGCCGATGGTGACGTTGTCGGGCATCCGGGTCTTGAACACAGCGCTACCGGAAAAGACCACCACCGAGTGAATGGTGTCTGCGGGTACATCGAGCAGAGCTTCCAGCGCTTTTACGTGCTTGTAGTTCTGACGCAGTGGGTTCTGGAACTTGAACGTCTTGCGGTAGATCTTCTGGGTCCACTGGGCCTGCTTCTCGCTGCCGAAGATCCAGCCCATCATATGCTTGGTTTCGATGACGAAAATGCCGTACCGGGAGACAAGGACGTGGTCGATCTGGGTGGTGCCATCGGGCGTGGGGAGGGTGACATCGTGTGCGCCCTGGTACTCATCTGCCGACAGCCGTAGCCTGGCGATCAGCTTGACATAGGCTTCGCCAAACAGGCCCTTGAACCATCGAGACTTGAAGATGCCCAGCAGCACGACGATGGGCAGTGCCCACCATAGCGGCCTTGCGGCTTCGAAATAGATCGAGTAATCCAAGGTCTCATCTCGGCGGTAGCGTATTGGTATGAGGCCCTTGCTTCAGCCTGCTTAGCCCCAAGCTAACCCCTTCTACTCTGTAAATCTACGTAACTAGCCTGAATTTTGACCTTGGTCGTGTCGTTGTGAGTGATATCTTACGCAATGTAAGCATCAGCTTACGCGAAGCACACCGTTTCGAGGCGGGCCAGATCACCTCTACCACATGTCTGGCGAAGAGGACGGCAAGGGGCCAGTCGATGACAGCGTGCAGCGCGTGATGTCACTGGTTTTCCAGAGGGGATTCACTGCTGGAAGAGTACAGGCGATAGAGGCTGCGCCCTTCGCTCTTGGCTTGATACATCGCCTTGTCTGCTTTTCCCAGCAAGTCGGAGTGCGTCATTTCCGTCTCATCGTGAGTGGCAATCCCTATGCTCACGGAAACGTCCAGGCTGATTCCTCCCAGTGAAACGGGAGTCTCCAGGGTGCGCAGGAATCGAGTGGCGACCGTGACGGCTTCTTCGTCATGTTCGATTCCCTCCAGCAGGATAGCGAATTCGTCGCCGGAGAGGCGGGCGGCCAGGCCGGGTGCTCTGACGCTATATTTCAGGCGCTCGGCTATTTCCCTCAGCACCATGTCTCCCATGATGTGCCCATGCTCATCGTTGATCGCCTTGAAGCGGTCGACGTCCAGGAACATGATGGCGAACCCACGCCTTTCCCCACCCCCCTCACGCCGTATCGACAACTCCTCGAGTCGTTCAAGCAGATACGCCCGATTGGGCAGGCCCGTCAGGTGGTCGTGCATCACCTCATGCTTGAGTTGCAGCTCGACGGCCTTGCGGGTGGCAATCTCCTTTTCCAGCTCCCAGGTGCGCTCCCGCACCCTGAGCTCCAGGGTTTCCTTGGCCTCCCGCAGAGAGGCCAGGGCACGCTTGCGTTCAAGGCTGCTGGCAATCTGGCTGGAGACGAACCGTAGGAGTTCCGAATCCTCCCGCTGATAAAGGGTGTCATCGCGATAGCTCTGCACGGCCATGACCCCTAACACGCGTCCTTCGCAGCGTAGCGGCACTCCCAGCCATGAGAGAGGGCGACGCCCGCTGATGGTAATGCTGCCCTCGGCCTCCAGCGCTGTAATCTGGCGCTTGTCGAGCAGGACATCCGCGCCAAGCCGCAAGACGTACTCGGTCAAGCCGTCTCGCAGGCGACGCTGGGGACTTGGCGGGTCGTAATCGTTGGTATAGTAGGCGAAGTCGATCGCATCACCATCCTCGACCAGTAGCGCGATGAAGAAATTGTCGGCATAGAGCAAATTCCCCAACTGGTAGTGGATGGTGCGATAGAAATCCTTTTCCCTGCCGGTGTCGCTTGCCTGCTCCGCGATATGATAGAGCGCCCGCTGGATCAACTCGTTACGCTTGCGCTGTGCGATCTCCTGGAGCAGCTTGGCGTTGGCGTCGGCCAACTCCCTGGTGCGCAGCGCAACCGCCCGTTCGAGGTGCTCCAGATTTTCTCGCCGCTGCAGCGTCGTCAGAATATGGCTGGCCACGAAGCTCAGGAGAGCCTGGTCGTCAGGCCCGTATATCTCGGCCTCTTCATAGTGCTGAACGACGAGAATCCCATGCACCTGGCTCCCTTCGAGCATGGGAACGCCCAGCCAGTCCTTCGGCGCCGCCCCCAGTGGCCGGAACTCCCCCGGCAATTCGGCACTGATCTTGTCGAGCGTTCCGCGAAGCGGCTTGCCCAGGCGAATCGTATACCAGGTCAGGCTGTACTCGAGCTCATCCAGCGGAATCGCCGCGTCCATCCCGGCCGCCGTTACCTCCGAGAAAGCCGTCGCGACATCGACAAAATAGAGGAAACGGACACGCTGTGAGTCATGGTCATAACGGGCAATAAAGAAATTATCCGCATACATCAGCTCGGAAATGATGCCGTGCAGCCGGCTGAGCATCTCGCTCATCTCCAACTGTGCTCCGGCCAGTTCAGAGATGGCATACAGCGCCCGCTGAATCCGCTCAGCCTTCTCGAGCTCGCTGACCTTGTCGAGCAGCGCCTGGTAGGCGGAACTCGACACCATGCCATCGCCAAGTGTCATTCACTGCCCCCGTTCGCGGACTCATACTGCTATATCGGCATCATCCCACAGTTCTTGATACGTGGTTCTCAGGAAATGGAATGCCTCCTGCTTTCGTAACGTGCCTGTCCCTCCTCGGCCACAATATGCTCTCTGCCAGGCTCTGAGCCGCCGGCGCCTGGCTTGGCAACGGCGCCAGAACCCTTTGCAACTATCACAGGCACCCAATAGCGTTTAGAAAACACGACGGGGTCCATGGTGAGTTGGTGTTAAAAATAGGGATTTTGGTAACGTATTTATTCGAGTTTCCGGAAGGCAATTTTATCCAACGTGTTGATTCGGCCCACTCCAATCATCACGAGTCATTCGATACAATCGAACCGGTTTTTCATGAAAAACAATCTGCTGAAACTCGCGAAATCCTGATTTTTCGGCAACTCGAAGTGAAGCAACATGTTCCGGCTCAATAATCACTACTAGCGACTCGATCTGGCGGGTTTCAAAAACATGATCGATGGAAGCACGCGCCGCTTCGGTTGCGAGCCCTCTGCCCCAGTAGCGGCGTGCCAGGCGGTATCCGAGGTTGATCTCTTCCACGTCACCCACTTGTTCCGGACCCAACCCGCAGAAGCCAACAAGATCGGATGTTTCCTTTTCGACAAGAGCCCATGGGCCTAGGCCATAGGATGTGTAGCAAGCCAGGCACCACTCCACGAACCTGCGAGTACCCGCTTCGTCACAGACACCGCGCACCGAGTGCTTCATGACCTCGGGATCGCCAAGTATCTCCGTCAATTTAGGCACATCAACCAGGGAGAGGGGTCTGATCAGCATTCGTTCCGTCTTGGCAATCAACTCCATCGAGCCTTTTCCTCATGGGTCAACAATACGCCGTGCCGTTTCGCGGTGCCGGCGCCCAGCCATGAAGGGATAGGTTCCCCTCAGGCCCGCTTGACACGGGCAGGCTGCGCGCTCCGCCAGATCACGACAGCACGCCCCAGAAACACACCGCTGAACAGGCCATAGAGCAGGCTGGCCGTGGCCGTGAAAACGGCCGTATCGGCGATAGGCAGCTGCCGCGCCCGGATCACCTCCACAGTGTACTTGGCAAAGAAGATAGCCAGCATGATAAGCAGTGGTTGCCAGCTTCCCGGTATGTGAAAGGTCTGGCTTTCGGGCGAGAAGCCCACTTGCTTGGGGATGGTAAGCTTGAGATGAAGCGCTACGGAGAGAGTGACGCCGAGTGCCCACAGCGCAAGGCCGACAAGGTCGATGCCGAAGGCGGAGACCACCCCATAGAATGACAAGGCGATAAACACCGCCGGCAGAATGCCCACCTTGGCTCGGCTGACGGTGCGATCCTTGCTCTGCTGGTAACCCATGACAAGCAGCACGACGAACAGGACAAACACCCAGCGCGGGGTGTTTCTTATTATCTCGATGATCATGGCCGCCTCCCTGGCGCAGGTTTCGCATTAGGCTAAATACGAAAAGTCGGAGAGCGAAGGCCACTCCAGTCAGTACTCACTAACCTGCCCTGCCCGGCCGCACGGCAGAATTCTCATAGGTTTCAAAAACAGCATTCAGCTCATCGAAGCTTGCCGCGTTGCCCAGGCCTTCGAAACTCCCTTCGTCGGCAATCGTCCTGGCGGCGCGAATGAAAGCTCCCCAGGCGGTGCGAGCAAGCGCCGAGCCGACGCTGATTCGTCGCACGCCGATCCCTGCCAGGTCCGCCACCGTCAGCCCCATATTACCCATCACGATAGCATTGACCGGCTTCGGGGAAACGGCACTGACGATGGCGCCAAGCTCTTCCCGCGTTCGCGGGCCTGGCGCGAAGAGCACGTCTGCGCCGGCCTCCGCATATGCCGTCAATCGTTGCAGCACGTCCTTCAGTGGCTCCGCGTTGCCTACCAGGTAGCTTTCTGCCCGTGCAGTAAGAAGCACCTGTGCCCCCGTTCTGTCGATGGCGGAGCGTGCAGCGCGAATCCGCTCCACGGCGAGAGTCAGGTCGTAGAGCTGACCGGGCTCCCCGGTGGCATCTTCGATGGAGAGCCCGGCAACGCCGGTATCGACGCAGCACGCCACATTGGCCGCTACGCCCTCGGGTTCATGCGCATAGCCAGACTGGAAATCCGCACTCACAGGAAGTTCGGTGGCGTTCACCATCTCGGCGATATGAGCAAGAGCGGCCTCACAGGAGAGCCCCAGCACGCTGTCGGCTTGGCCTTGGCTGAACTGAAAGCCCGCACTGGTCGTTGCCAGCGCACTGAAACCACAGTGATGCAGGAAACGTGCGGTACCGACATCCCAAGGGTTCGGGATGACGAAGCAGCCCGACTCATGGAGCTTGGCAAACGTCGCGCGTCGTTCTTCAATCGTAGCCATAACGTCTCCTATAGAATTCGCGCCCGGAGCCGCAAGAAACAGCGCCCTCCAGTAAACACTCACTCACGTACCAGCCCCTTGGCTTCAGCGATCGTTCAATCCGTTGCCCTTGAGAATGCCAGGTATGCACTTCTCGATTCGGGATACTCGTGTACTGGATTGCTTGGCGCTGGTGAAATGCAGAATGTACCCTCTCTGCCGCCCTGGCGTTAGCGCTTCAAATGCGACCTTCAGGGCCGAATTGCCATCCAACGCCAGCTGAAATTCATCCGGGTAGGTCAACTCATGCTTCTCCGTGAATTCCACCTTTACTCCGGCTTTCTCAAGTTCAGTAGCTTCTTGAATATACGCGATTATCGTGTTTTTCAGCTGATCGATTTCTCGCGCCTGGGTAAAGCGAATCTGGCGCATTGCCTGTGAGTTCTCTCCAGGTGCGACGAGAATGTTTTGGGTGTCCTTCAACAGGCTTCCCTTGAAGAAGCCAAGCGCACAGTACGCTTTCAGTCCAAAGATGATGGCCACATTGTTGTTCTGGAACGAGTAGCACAGCTTGCCCCACTTCACGTCTTCGGCCAGTTGGCAGTCAAGAAGCATCGCTCGCAGTTTTCTTCTTTCTTCCTGCCACTCTGGCTTATTCAAGAGCGCAGCCACTTTCTGATCCTTGTCGCTCATTTTGACCGCCCCCCGTTAGCGCTCACTCACACACGAACCCTTATCCAGCAATACTCTAGTTATTCTTCACGGTTTCGATCAGCCGGATGGTTGATACCATCTCTTGTCGGCACGTTGGATATTTTCAGCGGGTTGATCCCCTCCAGACACGCCACGTTGAAGCCATATTGGGATGGATCGGACCTACGCTGGTGGTGGGTATAGATGCCACAGGTGCTGCAAAAATAGTGTTTGGCCGTTTTCGTATTGAACTGATAGCACCTGAGTTCTTTCTCACCACAGAGAATGGTAATGCCATCCAAGGAAACCGAGGCCACAACCGCTCCTCTGCGCCTACACATCGAGCAGTCACAACGCCGTAAATCGACGAGGCCATCAGGAAGGTCGAGTTCGAGCACTACCGAGCCGCAATGACAGCTGGCCTTATGCTTACTCTCGATAGGTACGCCATCGACTGCTTTCAGGTTGAGCGACATCACCTCCTCCTACGGCTCTTATCTATACCACTCCAACCCTTCATAGGGCGTTTCTCTCAGTTCCGCCAGTCGGCTTTCGAGGTCGCCTGTGTGAATTTCGAGCTTGTGGCCGTCCGGATCGAGAAAGTAGAGGGAATCGCCTTCGCTGTGGTTCTCCTTCCAGATCGTCACGTCCTGCTCACGAATGGCTTGGGCGCAGTGTGCGAAGGCCTCTGCGCTGACGCTAAACGCAACATGGGTATATTCAAGCAGCAGGCCGGGGCGCGTCTTGTCGTCGAGCGAGAGGCAGATCCAGTCGTCGCCTGCTCGCAAATAGGCGCCCCGCACCCATTTTACGATCGGCTGGAGTCCCACCCCCCGAGTGTAGAAGTCGAAGGAGCGCTCAAGATCGCGAACCGCGAGGGTCAGGTGGTTGATGCCGGTGATCATGCCCCACTCCTCAGCCAGCACTTTCATCCTTGAGCGGGCGTATCACCCGGCAGGGATTGCCGGCGGCAAACACGTCGGTGGGTATGTCCTTCGTCACCACGCTGCCGGCGCCGATGACCGAACGGGCGCCGATCGTGACGCCGGGGCAGAGGATTGCGCCGCCGCCGATCCATACGTCATCGCCGATGGTGATGGGCTTGGCGGATTCCAGACCGCTACGCCGCTGGTCGGCATCGAGCGGATGGGTGGCGGTATAGACCTGCACGCTGGGGCCGAACATCACGTGGCTGCCGATGGTGACCTGCGCCACGTCGAGGATCACGCAGTTGAAGTTGAAGAAGACCCGGTCGCCCAGATGGATATTGCCGCCATAGTCGCAAAAGAACGGTGGCTCGATGAAAGTGCCCTTGCCCATGTTGCCGAACAACTCGCTCAGCAGCCGCTTGCGCTCCTTGCCCTGGTCGTCGCTGGAGTCGTTGAAGGCCTTGGACAGCATGCGGGCGCGACGGCGTTCGCGTAGCAGCTGGTCATCGCGCGGGTCGTAAAGTTCACCGGTCAGCATTTTTTCCTTTTCCGTCATGCTCCCTCCTTGTCATACAGCACCTGGCCGCCTCAAACCTTCCCCAATAAGTCTGCCATCACCCTGCGCAGGTGTCAGTTGTCGAGTCGACCTTTCAACAGGTGTCACCTCAAAGCCGTTCGAGCGGTTCGGCTTGATAGGCCTCGTGCAGCGCGGCGAGAAAGGCTGGCGCTTCCGGCATCGATACCGAGCCGATTCGGTTGACGGCCACGCCTGGCGTCCAGGAATTCATCACGACCGCGCCTGCCAACGACGGTAGATCCGCCAAGGTCACCGCCCGTGTTCGCTGGGGTATGCCAAGGCGCTCCAGTTGCCGGCGTAAAATGCCCATGGTGGTGCCCAGCAGTATGTCCGCCTTCGGCCAAACCACAGTGCCACCATCCCAGAAGGCAAGATTCCAGATCGTTCCTTCGCTGAGCTGCCCTGCCCGGTCGAGGAAAGCCGCATCGTCGTAGCCCTGCTCAACGGCCTGGCGCAGATAGTAGGTCTTGGCCACCTCTCCCACGTGCTTCACGGTCGGCAGTACCCGCTCATGCTCAAATGTTGCGAGAGCCAGTGGGCCCTGAGGGCCGGAAGAGGGCGGAGCCGTACGCACCAGCACCTCGGGTATCGCTTCAAGGCCGGCCACGGTGAATTCTCCCGCTGGCGAATAGACGGTGGCCAACAGCGAAAGATCGTCAGGGCCTGCCTCCACGGCCATTCGCAGATAGTGACGAATTTCATCATCGGCGAGCGCCTGGCCAAACATTGCTTGCGTCGCATGGCGCAAGCGTTCCAGATGGAGATCTAGGCCGCGAATCCTGCCATGGCGTACCTGCATGGCGGTGAAGTGGGCATAGCCCGCGAAGGCCAACGGCGAAAGCTCGCCTGCCGTAGTGTCTTGGCCATTTCGTTGCACCACATATCGCTTCAAGCTCGCTGTCATTTCCTGTCTCCTGACGTTCAAGGTTTATTCAATGCTGTTGTGTTGACGTCACCTTTGGAAACGAGTATTTCTCGATGAACCATCAAATTTGGCTTGAAGATCGATGAACAACCGACTGCTACCGGGTACCCGCGCGCTGAGAACCTTCGAAGCCGCCGGCAGGCACTTGAACTTCACCCGTGCGGCCGAGGAAGTGGGACTGACACCGGCAGCGGTCAGCTATCAGATAAAGGAGATGGAAGAGCAGCTGGGCATTGAGCTGTTCCTGCGTACCAGTCGCAGCATTCGGCTCACACCGGCAGGTACGGTATTTTTCGAGGCCACAGGCGAAGCGCTGCAAACCCTGCAGCGTGCCGTGGGGCGTGCGCGAAAGCTGGCTCGTGGTTCATCACCGCTGCGCCTCTCGCTTGGCGCCAAGTTCGCGACGAACTGGCTTCTGCCCCGACTCTCCCGGCTGAAGGAAACCAGCCCCACCCTGGAGCTGACGTTCGACATTACCGATGACGTCAGGGATTTCGAGCTCGATGACCTGGATGCTGCCATTCGCTTCGGCAGCGGTGAATATCCACAGTCAAGATCGGTCCGCCTCTTCGACACTGCCCTGGTGCCCGTCTGTAGCCCGACGCTGCTCGCGTCCGGCCCAGCCCTGGAGGCTCCAAGGGATTTGCTGAACCACACGCTATGCCATGTGGATTGCCACGTGGGTGGCAAGATCTGGCCGAACTGGGAAATGTGGATGGCAGCGGCCGGCATCCCTGACTTCGATGCCAGCCGCTGCCTCGCCTTCCCCGATGCGAGCCACGTCGTGCAGGCCGTACTCGAAGGAAGTGCCGTGGGCCTTGCCGAACCGGCCATGATAGAAAGCGAGCTCGACCAGGGCCGCCTGATAAGGCTATTCGATGTAGACCTTGCCGTGATGCCTGAATTTGCCTACTACCTGGTCTATCCCGAACGCGGCCAGTTCGACCCACGCCTGATCGCGCTTCAAGAGTGGCTGCTCAACGAAGTGCACTCTGCAAGCTTCGCGGCAGACGGCCCCGGTGCCACATCCACGGCCTGACACGGCAACCGCCTCATGGGTTCTGCGTCCTCTCCGGCAGCGCCCGGGCAGTAAACAACCAGGTCGGCAGTTGAGCTCGACTCAACCAGGGCAGCCTGGCCAGCACGGCAATCGTCACCAGTGCGAAGCCAATCCGCGCCCACAGCAGGCCGGAGAGATCGGCGCCCATCAGCATGATCAGTAGCGTGTCCTCGATGAGGCTATGGCATAGCCCGAGGAAGCAGAGTGTGAGGACGATATCACGCGGGGTCAGCCGTCCCGACTGCGCCTCTCGCAGCAGCAGGCCGGCACCGAAGCTAAGCCCCAGCGTAATGCCGATCACGGTGATGTTGGCTGCTGCCGGGCCGATCCCCAACAGCCGCAGCAGAGGAAAGAGCAGCTTGTGAATCAGCCGCTCGATGCCCAGCCGACGCAGCAGCCTCAGCAATGTCATCAGCAGCAGAATCACCACGAAGATGGTCATCAGCATCGTGGCCTGGTCGTGCAGCCAGGTGAGAAGCGAGGCATCCCGTGGCGTCGGCTGCCACACCACCTGGTTGGCATGCTGGAGCCAACCCCCAAGGGAATAGCTCAGGTGCAGCAGCCAGCCCAGCAGCCAGGCGCCCCCCACGCGGAGCAGCAGCGTCAACCACCAGGGCACACCGGCCATGCGCGCCACTGCCCCTTCTATCGGCAGCGAGTGCCCCACGGCCATCAGTGCACCGAGCACGGTTACCTGCGCCACGGTAAGGGGCGTATCACGAGTCACTTCGAAGAAGATCACCAGTCCGGTGTAGATGTTGGTCAGCAGCGTGGCTGCCCACACCAGGCTCAGCGGCTCGGGCAAGCCCAGCGGTGACATCAGCGGCGAGAGCCAGTGGCCGAGCAGCTCCGTCATGCCCAGCATCTCCAGCGCCTTTACGATCAGCAGCGCCGGCACCATCACTTTGAGCAGGGTAAGGTAGACCGTCCAGGCCTCGCGAAGCAGTTGCCCCATAGTGCTGAGCAGGCGGACGTAAATACGTTGTGCCATATGAGCCGTTCCATCAAGTATGTCAGCCACTTACTCTACCCATGGGCTGAAAAATGCGATGGCGTTATTGGCTCGAAACGGGAAGAATGTTGCCTTTTGAGGATCGTGAAGGAAATTACCTGCACATGGACAAACTCGACCTGAGGATTCTCGATCAGCTGCAGCGCGATGCCAGCCTCACCAACCAGGCGCTGGCGGAACAGGTCGGGCTTTCCCCCTCGGCGTGCCTGAAGCGCGTTCGACGCCTGAGGGAGCGCGGCATCATTCAGCGCGAAGTGGCGCTTCTGGCGCCCGACGCTCTTGGGGCCAATCTGCATATGCTGGTGGAAGTCACCATGGCACGCGACAACAAGACCTTATATGGCCATTTCATCAAGCAGGTGGATGCCGCGCCCGAAGTCACCCAGTGCTACCAGGTCACCGGCGAGGTGGATTTCGTGCTGGTCGTCAGCGTGCCCAATATGGAATGCTATGACCGCTTCTGCGATCGCGTGCTCGATGCCAGCGATAACGTGCACAAGTTCCGCACGCTGATTTCCCGCAAGCGCACCAAGTTCGAGACTCGCCTGCTGTTGGATATTTAATGCCTCCCTGTCGCGTTACTCCTGCTTCCACTGATACATGATGAAGTCACTGGGTCCGGACGTGTAGCGGTCATAGAACGCCCGGCCACGCTCGTTGAAGTGCTGGGTGATCCATCGAACCGCTGGCCAGCCGCGCGCCGCTGCAAGGCGCTGCAAGCCTTCGAATGACGCGTCCGCCGCTCCACTGCCACGGGCGTCGGGGGCGACGAACATGTCATCGAGGAAACCGACATCGCAGCCGCCAAGGGACCGGGGGCAGGCGCGTACGTGAACGAAGCCGACTACCTTGCCGCTGTCATCGCGCACTAGCATGCCCTCCAGCAGGTGCTTGGGGTCCAGCAGCCAGCCCCAGACGGTATCGGCGGTGGCGTCTCCCATCGGCACCTCGTAGAACTCGGCATAGCCCTGGAACAGCTTGCGCCATTCGGCTTTGTCATTCTCGGCCACGAAGTCGGTCGTAAAGGCTGCCATGTGTTCCCCTTGCGTTAATGTCATCAGGCTGGCGGATGAACGAGCCCCCCAGGGCGAATCGAACCCGCTATCAGGGCGGCTCGATTATCCAGGGCTCCAGCTCCACCTCGTTCCTGCAGCTATCATCGACGGGCTCGTTCGGGTTGTCGAGAAAGGCGTTGATCATGGTGGAGCGGCACTCGTTGACGGGATTGTGCCCTAGACCCTGATATTCGACGTACTGCAGGTTGGGCATGGTCTTGCGAACATGCTCGCTCCAGCGCGTGCCGCAGCAGGGGTCCATCTGGCCATGAATCGCCAGGGCCGGGGTATCGGATACCGGCGGGTCATTGTGTTCTGCAGGCACGGCACCGTCTTCGCCCCACCAGCCGCAGACCCACGGGGGCTCGAAGCCCAGGATGGCCGGCTCGGTCTGAACGGCGGCGATCGAGTCTTCTCGTGTGGGCCGGTTGGTGCCCATGTCGCTGCATACATGGGCAAGGAAGTAGCCCAGCGCATAGTTGGGGGCTTCCGGCTCGGGATCGTAGTCTTCGATCAGGAAGAACTCTTCCAGCCGTGCATAGTCTCCCGCCTCGATGTCGGCCAAGATACTGGGCAGCTCGGCATAGGCCGCGGGGAGCATCAGGTAGAGCGTGTCGAGGAAGGCGGCACCGTCGAAGTAGAGCGTTTCGCCATGGTTGGCGTCGTCGCCGACATCGACCACGTAGGGCCTGCCGTCCAGGGCGCGGCGCGCTCTGTCGAGCGCCAGCATCCAGTTGGGCAGCATCTCGCGACAGGCCTCGTCTTCTGCCGCACATAATGCCAGCGTATCGGTGAAGGTCTGCTTGGCGGTGTAGAACTCATCCACCGGCGGCCGGTTGCGTAAGTGATTGAACCAGGGCCAGCCGAGAATCGCAGCGCGAATGCTGTCCGGGTGGTACTGGATGAAGGAGAGCACGGTGCCGCTGCCCGTCGAGGAGCCGAAGGCGTCGATGACATCGTATTCCAGCAGCTGGCGTATCTCGTCCACATCACGCGCCACGGCATACTGGTTGTACTGGGCGACGTCGATGCCCTCCTCGGTGAGCTTCTGGTAGCAGGCCTCCACCTCGCGGGTGATCGCCTCGAGGCGCTCCATGGGCTTCAGTGACGAGGCGATCGCCGGGGTGTGGATGATGTTGTGGTACGGCGATACGGCTGCGTAATCGGGGCACTCCAGCGCCGGTTCGGCATGAATGAAGCCGCGGTGGTCCATCGTCACCAGCGTGCGATTGCCGATATCCTTGCGCAGCTGTTCCATGTAGTCGCGAAGACCCAGCGAAGAGTAGCCCGGGCCACCCGGGAAGAAGAACACCGGCACCTCCTCCGCCTCGCCGTTCTCGGGCTCGATCACTGCTACCGGCACCTGGATACGGTTGTCCCCGGGCTCGTCCCAGTTCTCGTAGCCGTGAAAGGTGTAGCAGTCGGCGCCCAGCTCCGTCAGCGCTTCGGTCACGCACTCCGTGGATTCCAGCCGCGGTATCGTGTCCGACTCGTCGGTTTGCGCGTAAACGGTTGAATGGGCGATGAGCAGCGACAGCGAAAAGGCTCCTGTCAGGAACCGGCCACGGGGCTGGCCGTGCTGCCAGGGCGGAATCGTCATGACACGCCTCCATCGGGTTGTTCTTGCTGTTATCGGGGCTTGCCGATTCAAGCTAGTTAGCCGGCATGGGGGCGTCAAATGGGGATGAAAGGATCGCTCACAGCCAACCGCCAAGGCGCCTGACGGCGCCAGTCGCGATGGGAAACCAGCGCTCCTACAGCTGCTTTTTCCTGCCATTGCAGGCATTTACCATCTTGTAGGAGGAAGCTTTAGCTCACGACTGGAGGCTGAAAGCCTCCCGGGGGTGTCAGGAATGTTGGCAGTTACCACCAGCGACAGCGGCCTCCGCCGGGGCGCCTGGCGGCGCCAGTCGCGATGGGAACCAGCGCTCCTGGTATGGTTTGACCCGTCAAGGGTTCGGTTGTCACTGGTGCATGCAGTTGTCCTCAAGGTCTACG
>ERZ869909.1792-NODE-1792-length-16335-cov-4.314676_pt1 | contig 16335 bp, 11 predicted proteins | sample MGYA00520892_ERZ869909 | MGnify/ENA primary metagenome ERZ869909 (study PRJEB32215, sample SAMEA104723947) | bioreactor metagenome | biome: bioreactor; feature: anaerobic bioreactor; material: water | place: China | collected 2015-03-12 ...
TGGCGGAGCGGACGGGACTCGAACCCGCGACCCCCGGCGTGACAGGCCGGTATTCTAACCAACTGAACTACCGCTCCATCCGTCAAGTAACGTTGTAGAAACTGCTTTTTGCTGTTCCCCTCAACGCGGCGAGGATAATACGAGGGAGACACTTCTGAGTCAACCCCTTTTTTCACACTTTTTGGCTCGTTTGCTCACGTTTAAGCCAATTGCAGAAAAAAGCAGCGCGAAGTGGCGCTCGTTTAACCAATCACCAATGTTTTTCTGGCGCGTCAGCGAGAATCCCCTGCAAATACTGCTGGTGAGCTTGTAACTCTGCCGGCGATGCTGGAATGACTTTTAAGCCTGCTGCGGCGCCATCAACCCGTTTAATTTGCTCACCGCCTGACTGCTGTTGTTGCTGTTGACTCGCTTGGAACAACTTCCGTTGCCCACCGGTCATCAGCAAATAAACATCGGCAAGAATTTCCGCATCGAGCAAAGCACCGTGCAATGTTCGGTGTCCGTTTTCAACATCGAAGCGTTTACACAACGCATCAAGACTATTGCGCTGACCCGGGAATTGCTCGCGGGCAAAACTCAGGGTATCGAAAACACTCGCGTAGTCTTCTAGCTTGCCTTTGTGACTACCGATGAGTTGCAACTCATGATTCAAGAAACCGACGTCAAACGGTGCATTGTGAATGACGAGTTCGGCATCTCGGATAAATTCAAGGAAATCGTCAACGACCTGGGCAAAGACCGGTTTGTCGGCAAGAAATTCATTGGTGATACCGTGAACGCGAATGGCTTCTTCTTCAACAAAACGTTGCGGATTCAGATAGACATGAAAATGATTACCAGTCAGCTTGCGGCCGACCATTTCCACACAGCCAATCTCAATCACCCGGTGCCCTTCCGCAGGGTTAATCCCGGTTGTTTCTGTATCTAAAACAATTTGGCGTTTCCCCGGAATAAAATGTTCCGCGAATTGATCCATTGTTGCTGGCTGCACCTGTGTCATTGTTATTTTGCCCTTGCGGTCGAAACCTTATACTCTTGCACTAATTCTGTAGAGGCATATTAGCGGGTCGCTAGCAAAAAACAAAGCACCGTAGCCATAACCATAAGTTATTTCCATGACTCAAAAGACACTCGTAACTATCTATACCGATGGCTCTTGCCTTGGTAATCCGGGCCCTGGCGGCTACGGCATTGTTTTACAAGCCGGCAAAAACGAAAAAGAACTGGCAGCCGGTTATCGGCTCACCACCAATAACCGCATGGAGCTATTAGCAGCAGCTATTGCCTTAGAGTCGTTAAAACGCCCTTGCTCAGTTGACCTCTGGACCGACAGTGAATATGTCCGTCAAGGCATCACCCGTTGGCTTGCGGGTTGGAAACGAAACAATTTTCGCACCAGCCAAAAGAAACCCGTCAAAAATGTCGACTTGTGGCAACGCCTTGACGCCGCACAAGCGCGCCACGAAGTGCGTTGGCATTGGGTGAAAGGCCACGCTGGCCACCCAGAGAATGAACGTTGTGATGTCTTGGCTCGGGACGCAGCCATGGGGAACGAATTACTTGAAGATCATGGCTATCAGCCTGAGTCTTCTTAAAAATGCCGCGTTAATCGGTCGACGAAGCGCTCATGCCACGCCCTACCGCCATGGCACCGGAACGCACCGGTGCTTGGCGTTGCTGACGCAAACGAACCGGTGTTAATGGCCATTCGCGCTTGCGAGCGACAATAAAATAACCACTCTGCAGCCATGGACAAACTTGCATGATGCGTCCCCAACCACGCTCGGGACTGCCCTCTTGCCGCCATGGTACACCCGCACCGAAATACTCTGCGGCTAACACATCGTAGTGCAATAACGACAGCCAATCGCAAACCCGCTGTTGGCTAAACAACCGGCCATTCCAAAACGGTTTGTCGCGCATACTGGGCAATAAGCGAGCAAGTTGCACTGGATTAAAGGGATTGGTTAACGCCAGAATCAAATGACCATCGGCTCGCAAAACTCGATTAACTTCCCGTAACAACGCATGCGGATCATCGTGATATTGCAGCACAAATGGCAAGAACACCGCATCCACCGAGTCTGACTGCAAGGGTAAGGCCGACAGCTCTGCTTGAATCAGCGGATGGTGATAGTTTTTTTGCGGGTCTTGAGAATTCTGAATGCGCGGACAAAGAACATATTGCTCGCGAATCCGACAAGGCGTTTGAATCGTGTCGCTTAAGCTGCCTAGCTTCAATAAATAATGGCCGAAGACCGTTTCCCAATGCGGCGCCAAACCCTGTTGCAAGGCATCGCGCAGCCAATCACCTTGGCGGATGTCCCGCCAAAATTCTGGTAAAGGTTGCGAATATTCCCGCATTGCAGGTTTAAACCACATAGCAGATCCTTTTATACTGTCTAGCTAATGAGCATAACAGGTTGGGAGGAACGATGCGTATTGATGCAATTTCCGCGTTTCGGGACAATTACATCTGGGTCATTCGTGCCCCACAAGAAACCAGTGCAACCACAGACGCTACAACTGAGTCGTGTGTGATTGTCGACCCGGGTGATGCTAAGCCGGTCTTAGCTTGGTTGCAAGCACATCAGTGCCAGCCCGAGGCAATTCTTCTCACCCACCACCATTGGGATCACAGTGGTGGCGTTACCGACATTCTTGCTCACTATCCTTGTCCAGTCTACAGCGGTCAAGCCAGCGACGTTGATAGCGTCAGTGAACGCCTCGAGGAAGGCGAACGGCTTAGTTTGCTCGGCGGTGACCTCGTCCTTGAAGTCGTTGAATGCCCCGGCCATACCCTTGACCACATCGCGTTTGTGAATCCTGCGTTGGCATTTGTTGGCGACACCTTGTTTGCCGCTGGCTGTGGACGCATGTTTGAAGGTGAAGCCCAACAGTTTTACCGCTCTTTACAGAAAATCGCGCAACTTCCCGCCGATTGTAAAATCTATTGTGCCCATGAGTATACCGCTGCTAACCTTGCCTTCGCAGCTGCCGTTGAACCCGACAACTTAGCCATTCAACAACGCATTGCCACCGTTCAAGAACAACGTGAACAAGGCCAAGCAACGGTACCGAGTGAATTAGCGTGTGAGCACGCAACCAATCCATTTTTGCGTTGTCATTTGCCATCCGTTCAGCACGCTGCTGAACAGCATAGTCAAAAGTCACTAAAAACCCCTGCGGACGTATTCGCCGTTATTCGGCAATGGAAAGATAACTTTTAAATTTAATGATTGATTTTCAGCTGTAAATGCGGCTAAATTTCGACCAGTTTTAATGAGATTGCATTGATATGAAAAAAATCCTAATAACGAGTGCAGCAGTTCTCGTTCTCAGCGGCTGTCAGTTAACCGATAATCGCTCTGCCGATGGCTACCCTACCCAGCCAGTCGAACCACCGCAGATGGAACGTGAACAAGGTATTCAACAGTACGCCTTAATTCATCCCGGCTTTCAGCAGCTGCCAACCATCGACCGTCAATTGCCGGCCGATATGCAAGCTGATCTCTGGGACCGCATTCGTTTACAAATGCAATTAGAAATTCCTGAGCACCCACTGATCGACACCCATCGTGACTGGTACTTGCGCCACCCGAACTATATCGACCGCGTCGCCCAACGGGCAGCGCCATTTTTGCATTTAATTGTGCAGGAAATCGAAAAGCGCGACTTACCACTTGAGCTTGTTTTAGTTCCTGTGGTTGAAAGTGCCTATGACACATTCGCCTATTCCCATGGCCGCGCCAGCGGTATTTGGCAGTTTATCCCGAGTACTGCCCGTCATTATGGTCTAGAAATTGACTGGTGGTACGACGGCCGTCGTGATGTGATGGCAGCAACCCATACCGCACTCGATTACTTCGATCGCTTAGCCAAAACTTTTGACGGCGATTGGTTATTAGCCATGGCAGCCTATAACGGTGGTCAAGGTCGTGTTCTCGGTGCCATTCGTCGTAACGAACGGGAAGGCAAGCCGACTGATTTCTGGAACTTGCAGTTACCACGTGAAACCCGCAACTATGTACCAAAAATCTTAGCACTTGCCGAATTGTTGCGTGACAGTGAACAATGGGAAGTCACTTGGACGCATATTCCAAACCAACCAGTCACTGAAATTGTGGATGTCGGACACCAAATTGACCTTGCCCTCGCCGCTGAAATGGCAGGTATGAGTCTTGAGGAATTACACCGCTTTAACTCGGGTTACAATCGCTGGGCAACCGCTCCGAGTGGACCACACAAACTACTTTTACCGATTGAGCGCGCTCAGCAGTTTAAGCTGGCTTTAGCGGACTCCGATCCGAGCGACTGGCTAAGCTGGCAGCGCCACCAAGTTCGTCCTGGTGAAAGTTTGGGCCTCATCGCTCAGCGCTACAATACAACGGTGCGTGCAATCCAGCAGATCAACAATCTGTCGGGCACCATGATTCGACAAGGCGACCACCTATTGATTCCTGTCGCTAGCCAAGACCTTGAACAATATACTTTGTCTGCCGAACAACGCTTAGCAAGTACGCAAAACCGTGCGCAAGGTCAGCAGCGCATTGAGCATCGAGTCAGTCGCGGTGACACCTTGTGGGACATTGCACGCAAATACCGAGTGTCGGTGGCGAACCTTTCTCGTTGGAACAACATGGCGCCTGGCGACACGTTGCGCATTGGCCAAACCTTAGTTGTCTGGCAAAACCACACCTCGAGTGCCAGCAGCACACAAACAGCCGGCACCACACCGGTCATGCGCACCATTCAATACAATGTCCGAAGTGGTGACTCATTGGCACGTATAGCCAGCCGTTTCCGCGTGACCGTTGCCGACATTGAGCGTTGGAACTCGATCTCGCGCGACCGTTTCTTGCAACCGGGACAGCGACTCACGCTGCATGTGGATGTGACCAAAGTTTCACTGTAACTTGGCTGCTAAAACAAAATAAGCGCCTTATGGCGCTTATTTTTTATTAACGTTGTGAGGTTATTCATGTTGTTGCAATAGCGACAGCAGTTCCTCTTCGCTGTGCACCGGCACACCTAAGCTTTCGGCTTTCGTTAACTTTGAGCCTGCAGCTTCACCAGCAAACACTGCAGTGGTCTTCGCTGAAACACTGCCACTTACTTTTGCCCCAAGTGCTTGTAAACGCGCTTTGGCTTCATCGCGGGTCATGGTCGTTAAGCTACCAGTAAGAACATAGGTATGCCCTTTAAACGGCTGCTCTTCAGCACTTTTAACTGCGACATTGTCCCAAGTAACAGCTTGTTCGCCGCTGATCAATCGCGTAATCACATCACGGTTGTGGGCTTCGCGGAAGAAGTTATACACATGCGCCGCCACGACTTGGCCGATATCTGGAACTTCTTGCAAAGCTGGTTCGTCTGCGGCCATCAAGGCTTCAAGTGAGCCAAAGTGGTTGGCCAAGTTCTGCGCCGTCGCTTCCCCCACTTCGCGAATACCGAGACTATAAAGAAATCGTGCCAATGTGGTTTGCCGGCTTTTCGCCAAGGCATTGACAAGGTTCTCGGCCGACTTGTCGCCCATCCGCGGTAACGAGGCAAAGTCTTTTGTGGTTAAGGTGAATAGGTCGGCTGGATCTTTCACCCACTCGCGCTCAACTAACAGCTCGACTAATTTATCACCGAGGCCGTCAATGTCCATCGCCTTACGCGAGGCAAAGTGCTTAATCGCTTCTTTACGCTGCGCAGCACAGAATAGCCCACCCGTACAACGCGCCACCGCTTCACCAGCTACGCGCTCAACAGCCGACTGACAAATTGGGCATTCACTGGGAAATGCAACTGGTCGCGCATCATCGGGGCGCTGTTCAAGCACCACACCGACCACTTGCGGTATCACATCACCGGCGCGACGAATAATCACTTGATCGCCAACCATCACGCCAAGGCGCTCTATTTCGTCAGCGTTATGTAGTGTTGCGTTGGACACCACCACACCAGCCACTTCGACGGGCTGCAGGCGCGCCACCGGTGTAATGGCGCCAGTACGACCAACTTGGAAATCAACATCCAGCAGTGTGGTCATTTTTTCTTGGGCAGGAAACTTAAAGGCAATCGCCCAGCGTGGCGCCCGCGAGACAAAACCAAGCTCTTCCTGCTGATCAATATTGTCGAGCTTAAACACCACACCATCGATTTCATAAGGCAGTTCATCACGGCGAGCAAGAATGTCGTCATAGTAATCAAAACACGCCTGACTCGAGGTTAACCGCTGGGTCTCCGGTGACACCGGTAAGCCCCATTGGCGCAACTGTTGCAAACGTTGATAGTGACTATCGTCATCGAGTTGCCGTGCCGGCTGCACTGTCCCCATCGCGTAAGCATAAAACGCCAATGGACGGGTGGCGGTAACCCGCGAATCAAGTTGGCGCAAGCTACCAGCTGCGGCATTACGTGGGTTAGCAAAGACTTTGTCACCACTGGCCAATGCCTTTTCATTCAACGCAGCAAACCCTGCCCGGGTCATATACACTTCCCCGCGCACCTCTAGACGCTCCGGGAAGTCGCCGCGAAGCTGCAGCGGCACTGCTCGAATGGTTTTCACATTGGCAGTAATTTCTTCACCACGGTAACCATCGCCACGCGTCGCTGCGCGCACCAACTGGCCGTTCTCGTATAACAAGCTTACCGCTAAGCCGTCGAGCTTTGGCTCGGCGCACCACGTCAACTCACTAGTATTTGCCAGTCGATCTTGCACACGACGAATAAAGCTGTTCATCTCGTCCGCTGCAAAGGCGTTATCGAGCGACAACATGGGTACCTCGTGCTCAACTTCCGCAAAGGCACCTGAGGGTGCTGCTCCTACCCGTTGAGTGGGCGAATTGGGCGAGAAGTACTCCGGGAATTCTTTCTCCAGAGCCTGCAACTGGCGAAATAAGCGGTCGTACTCCGCATCGGGAACCGTCGGATGGTCTTCCACATAGTATTCGTAATTATATTGGTCGAGTTTACTTCGCAACTCTTGGATTTGAGCTTCCGCTTGCTGAGCCGCAGATTGGTTGTCTGTCGTCGACTCAGAAAATAGATCGGGTTGCTTCGTGGACATCGAAGGGCTCCATCTCACTGGCTATGTTCGAAACGGCAACGAAGGAATCCGCGGGACTCCTTCGCCTAATGCTTACTGTTGGCGCAAGCCGGCAATTTTTTGCCGCCGCTCAAACTCGCGAATTTTCTGATAGGTATGCTGTACTGATTGCTTCGTCATCGGGTTACGATTGGCATCGAGCACCGCAGCACGAGGCATCGCCTCAGCAATTTTATTGGCGGCATTGTACATCATGGTAAAGGCTTTGTGGCCGTCATACTTCAACGGCAAGGTCATAAACAGCACGACGCCTCGGGCGGTAAAGTTTTCCAAATTATCAAGGTCAAACGTGCCTGGGTTGTACATATTGGCCATACGGAACAGCAGAGGCCCACGACCTGACGGCTGCTCGTAGCGATGGAAAATATCTAATTCACCAAACTTCATACCGAGTTCAGTGACGGTTTGTAGCAGCACTTGTCCTTTGATGTCACCAGACACATACAAGGTAATCACTTCTTCTTTTGGTGGCTCTGGAATTTCTTCGCCTTCGTGCGCATCAGGCAAGCCAATGGCTAGTTGTTCGGCTTCATTGGGTTGGTCGTCACGCTGGGCACGAATCGACGGCACTGCTTCTGGAGCTGCTTCCGACATTCCCACATCGTGGCTTGCACGCAAAGTCGGTGCAGGTTCTTCTGACAGGGATTCATCAGCTTGTGCAGCGCTGGTTGCGGCGACGACCTCGTCTGCTGAGTCGACCGTCGGGTTTTGTCCGTCAGCTGCTTGCGGATACTCGCGCTCGCCACGCTTGCGAGTTTTTACTTTGCCAACGCCGAGGTCGTCAAAATCTCGTTCAGATTGCGCCCGTTCGCCTTCTGGTTGATCAAGCAAATCTGCTTGCTCGCCCGCATAGTTTTGACGTTTGCGGTGTAAAGACTCGCGACTCGCCCGCCCTTGCCGACTGTTCTTTTGCAAGGTCCACAGTCCGTGCACGACTAAGCCGATAATCAATGCGATGCCAACTAGAATAAGAACGACCCGTAAGTTATCCATTGCTGCCTTTACCTATTTATCTGCTTTGCCCATCTTCGGGCTTTATTGTTCTCATGCGAGTATCGCACAAATTCCCCTGCCCGCGCATCCCTAAACTGTGAGCGCCCGCAAACCGCTAGAACCCTGACCATCCCCAAGTACAATCACGGGGTTAGCTTGCCTTAGGCTTCAGCTAAAGCAAGCGCTTCTTCGACATCAACTGCTACCAAGCGCGAAACGCCTGGCTCTTGCATGGTGACCCCAGCCAAATGCAGGGCCATTTCCATCGCAATTTTATTATGGCTAATGTAAATAAATTGCACCGACTGTGACATTTCCTGCACTAAGCGACAAAAACGCCCAACGTTAACATCGTCCAACGGTGCATCGACTTCGTCCAATAAACAAAACGGAGCTGGGTTCAGTCTGAAAATCGCAAACACCAGCGCCAACGCGGTTAATGCCTTCTCTCCACCAGACAACAAATGAATCGTTGAGTTCTTTTTCCCCGGCGGCCGCGCCATAATAGTGACACCCGTTTCTAATAAATCGTCTTCGGTTAAATCAAGATAAGCCTGACCTCCACCAAAGACTTTCGGAAACAGTTGCTGTAAATCGCTATTAACTTGATCAAAAGTCGCTTTGAAGCGTTGTCGGGTCTCTCGATCAATTTTCTTAATCGCATCTTCGAGGGTTGTTAACGACGCCGTTAAGTCTTCATGCTGGGCATCAAGATACGCTTTCCGTTCTGCCTGTACCTCAACTTCTTCGAGCGCGGCTAAGTTAATCGCGCCAAGCTGTTGAATCTTCCGCGAGGTGTCTTCTAACCGCTGCTGCCAGAGTTTCTCTTCTGCGTCCTCAGGCAAGGTTTCCAAGACACTTTTTAGCGCAATGTCCATCTCTTGCAGCGCGTCGAGTAACGCATGTCCGCGCTCGCGCGCGGTTGCTAGCTCAAGTTTCCCAGCCTGTACACGTTCTTGCTGACGGGCAATGCGCTCCAGCACCGCACTCTGACCTTGATTGAGCACCTGCAACTCTTCACTGACGCCCGCTAAGCGCTCGCGAGCCTCTTGTAGCTGCATTTCGACTTCTTCTCGCGCCAACAGCTTTTGCGCCAGCTCTTCACCTAGCAGTTCTAAATCGGCTTGTTCTTGCTCGCTGTCTTCTAAACTACGCAAATGCTCAGTTAACTGTTCCTGTTGCTGTTGGTGGCGGCGAATACCTTGCTCAAGGTGCTGCATTCGTGATGACAACTGTGAATGCTGCAATTGTGTTTGATGAAACGCTTGCTGTGCTTCTTGCAGCGCCTGCTTGTGTTGTTGTAATGCACGCTTGAGGTCTTCACCGCGCAGTTGCAATCGCTCTAGCTCTGGCTCGTCCTCAAACGAACGCTCGGCAAACGTCAGCAGCTTAATCTCTGCTTGTTCAATACGTTCTTGTTGCGCCAATAACTGCAGTGCTGTCTCGTCCTGCTCCGCTCGTAAACGCTCACGCCGACTTGCCGTCGCTTGCTGTTGTTCCGTGAAGGCTGCTAGCCGTTCCCGCTTTTGTGCTAACTGGGCGCCTGCAGCATGCAAACGTTGCTGTTGCTGTTCATGCATGGTCGCGGTTTGCTGCAGTAACTGCTCAATTTCGGCACGGGCGGCTTGCTCATCATCGAGCCGTTCTAACACCTCGTCGCGCTCGGCAAGAGTCGCTTGCAGTTGTTGCTGCCATTGTAATGCGCCTTCTCGCGCACTCGCCCCTAACCACCAGGCTCGCCCACGGACTTCCCCGTTCGGTAACAACACCGCCAATAAGACTGTATGCGCGGCCAGTAATGCCGACGCTGCTTCTGCATTTGCGGCCAGCGCAAAATGACCAAGCAGCGGCAATTGCGCACAAACACCCTGCTGTTGTGCTGCAAGTGAATAATCTGGCGCCCGGAATTCAGAACTTGCTTGCAATGTATTTGCAACCAAGTCACTGCCACTGCTGAGTACAGGTAACGCGAGGAACTGCGCTAAGGCCTGTTCCGCTGCTGCTTGATAATCCGGAGGAAGCTGTAGGAGTTCATGGAGTAGTCCTTCTGCTCCTGCGACTTCTGCAGAACTGACTTCACCTTGACTCTCGAGTAAGGTCTGTAGCGAGCTAATCCGCCCGGCTAATTCTTGTCCATGCTGGCGTTCGGCATCAATTCGTTGTTGTCCCTGGCGCAACTGCTCTTGCGTTTTAACTTTCTCAGCATCCAGGCGTTGAAGTTCAGTTTGAGCCGCTTGTTGTTCTTGCTCTAATTGCTCAACTTCGGCTGCCAACGCTTGCTGTTGGGCTGGCTCTAGCGATGGAATTTCCGCTAATTCATGGGTAATCGCTTGGGTTCGTGCTTCCAGTCGCGCAATCAGTTGCTGTGCAGCATTAATCTCAGCTTGCTGCAAAGCATGCTCGCGCTGGCTTTCATGTTGTCGTTGCTGCCATTGATGCCAGGCATCTTGCCAGTTCTGAAGCTCTTCTTCGGCACTTTCTACACGCGCTTCCGCGAGCAATTTTAACTCGCCTTGCTCTTGTAACAGCGCATCAAGCTCTTCGCGCCCAAAGGCTAGCTGTTCGAGTTCTTCTTGGTCTGCGGTTAAGCTGTCAGCCAAATCATTAAGTTGCCGCTGTTGGTGGGCAATTTGCTGCTGTCGCTGTTGTTGCATCGTTCGACTATGCTGGATTTGTTGCTCGATGCGCGTTGTTTCCGTATTCAAGCGGAAAAACTGCTGCTGAATATCATCCACCGCTTGCTTAAATGCCGCTTCCTGTTCACGCAATTCAGTTTGCCCACGCTCACTACCGCGTTGTTCAGCAACCCAACGCTGCAATTCCGTTTCTTCTGTTTGTACGCGCAATTCCAGTTGGTCGCACTGCGCTTGATAGTGTAGCCAGCGCAGCGCCTGCAACTGCGCTTTTAACTCCCGCTCTTGGGCTTTTAACGTTTTATAGCGTTGTGCAGCCGCGGCCTGCCGTTGCAGTTTGCCTAACTGCTGACCGAGCTCATCACGAACATCGGTTAAGCGCTCAAGGTTATCACGAGTCCGATTCATCCGGCTTTCGGTCTCTTTGCGCCGCTCTTTATACTTCGAAATCCCCGCGGCTTCTTCGATAAACACGCGCAACTCTTGCGGGCGCGACTCAATTAAACGCGAAATCATGCCTTGTTCGATAATCGCGTAACTACGCGGCCCAAGGCCGGTACCTAAAAAGAGATCGGTGATATCACGGCGCCGACACTTGGCACCATTGAGCAGGTAAATCGATTGACCGTCGCGGGTGACCACTCGTTTCACTGAAATTTCGTTAAACGCAGCGAATTCCCCTTGTATACGGCCAGAGCTGTTATCAAACACGAGCTCAACACTGGCTTGTGACACCGGTTTCCGCGCCTGCGAGCCGTTGAAAATAACATCCGTCATGGCGTCGCCACGGAGGTTCTTCGCTGAACTTTCTCCCAAGACCCAACGTACTGCATCAATAACATTTGATTTGCCGCAGCCGTTTGGCCCAACAATACAAGTCATCTGCTCCGGAAAAGCGACTTTGGTTGGGTCGACGAATGATTTAAAGCCCGCAAGCTTAATGTGTTTTAAACGCATGATGCCACAGCTAATTTATTGTTATTGGTTCATACTGTTACGAGTGCATAAGGTCAGTGTAAAGCGAAGTTTCGCAACCGGCAACAATTGTACAAATACTTACAATCAATTTCTTGCTTCGCGTCAGTGAGTTTACGTATGATCTGGTCGGATGTTTAAGGAAATCGAGTTGTAATGAACTGGAAAAAAGTCGTATTCGCAAGTGTGTTGTTGTTCTCAAGCGTCTCTGCGCAAGCGGCCTCGCTCGATTTTTCATGGCTCGACTTTAGCCAAGACGGCAGCGAAGATTATTACTACAAAGTGCAAACCTCGGTTTGGACCACGCATTTCAACCCCAAGCCAGAGCACAACAATCACCAGAACTTAGTGGGCTTTGAAGTCTATGGCAAACGCCTGCCAGAAGAGCGCACACAGCGCTTTCACGACGCTTTTGATTATGCCCGGCCGCTCGTTGGTGTGGCTTTTTTTCGTAACTCGTTTCACCAGAACACCACCTATTTATACGGTGGCGTCCGCCAGAACCTCGTCAGTAACGAGTATATTCAAACCTATCTCAAGGTCACTGGCGGGTTTATTCATGGCTATCGTGGCCAATACCAACATAAGATTCCGTTTAATCAACTCGGTATTGCGCCAGCGATTATTCCGATGTTAGGTGCTCAATATAAGCAAGTGAGTGCGGAGATGACGCTTTTCGGTGCCTCTGGAATTATGCTCACAGTCGGTTTAACGTTCTGATTCGTCAGGACTCGTTGTATCGTCGTCAGCCAAGAGATTGCGGTCAATTTGCTTGGCTGGCTGCACGCCGAGTTCACGAAACTTCTCAACCCGTCCTAATAAGTTACCGCGACCCGTGCTCAGTTTATTCATAGCCGCGTCCCAATGTTTACGGGTACCTTCCAGCGCTTGCCCGATCTTTTGTAAGTCGTCGACAAAATTCGCAAATTTGTCGTATAAGCGAGCCGCATCCTGAGCAATCCGTTGTGCATTTTGGTTCTGCTGCTCATACTGCCAGATATTATTCACGGTACGCAGCGCCACTAACAAATTGGTCGGACTCACCAACATGATGTGTTGATCAAGGGCGAGCTTGATGAGCTCTGGATCACGATCAACGGCGAGTAAAAAAGCCGGCTCAATGGGCACAAATAACAACACATAATCGAGTGTGCGAACCCCATCCAGTTGTTGATAGCTTTTTTTGCCAAGCTCTCGAATATGATTACGTAGTGACTGGACATGTTCGTTTAAAGCCTGTGCGCGAACACTGTCATCATCGCTGTTAAAATAACGCTCGTACGCCGACAGCGATACTTTTGAGTCAATGATCACGTCTTTTTCTTTCGGCAAATGGACAATGACGTCTGGCCGATAACGCTTGCCGTCATCGTTGCGGTGCTGGCTTTGAATGGTATATTCACGCCCTTCACGCAATCCCGATTGCTGCAAAATACGCTCAAGTACGACTTCTCCCCAGGTTCCCTGCTGGCGTGTGTCGCCTTTTAACGCACGGGTCAGCGCTTCTGCTTCAGCACTCATTTGCTGATTCAACTGACGCAAACTCGAAATTTCTTGCTGCAAACCCGCTCGTTGCTTCGTTTCGTCACTAAACTGCTGGGCGATTTGCTGACGAAAACCTTCGAGCTGTTTTTGCAGAGGACTTAACGTTGACGCAAGCGACTTTTCTTGTCGCTGCTCAAGTGCGGCGGTTTTCTGTTCAAAGATGCGATTCGCGAGATTCTCGAACTCTTTTTCAAGACGCGCTTCGCTCTTCTCCAGTAACTGAATTTTTTCTTGTAAATGCTGCTGCTCACGCTGATGCGCAACCAGCAGCTTTTCATGCTCGGTATACCAGTGCTGCGTTTCTTTTTGCTCTTGCTCGAGGCGCTCTTGCAGCTTTTGCTCAGCATTGCGTAGCTGCTCAACCTGCTCTAAATCACGCTCACGTTCACGCGCACGCTCTTGTAGCAAGGCTCGGCGGCTCAACCACCAGGGTAGACTAACCAGCACCGCAGTAACCGCGATGCTGGCCAACACTAGCAAAAACAAATCGTCGTTCAGCGACATAGGTTTCCGTTCGTTGTTGTTATTGTTATGGGTTCTGAACTTAGCTTTCCATTTCGGCGATCTTCACCGCCCAAATTGCCGGACCTGCTTGGTGTGCGTTGTTACCTTCACTGTCCACCGCAACCGTCACCGGCATATCTTCGACTTCAAATTCGTAGATAGCTTCCATACCGAGGTCTTCAAACGCCACAACTTTTGCTTGTTTAATTGCTTTCGCCACCAAATAAGCTGCACCACCCACTGCCATCAAGTACACCGCTTTGTGCTTGGCGATACTTTCGACCGTTTGTGGACCACGTTCAGCTTTGCCTATCATGCCAATAATACCGGTTTGCTCAAGCATCAGGTCGGTAAACTTGTCCATGCGTGTTGCAGTTGTTGGGCCTGCTGGGCCAACCACTTCGTCACCCACTGGATCAACGGGGCCAACGTAATAAATAAACTTGTTACTGAAGTCGACCGGCAACTCTTCGCCTTTATCTAGCATGTCTTTAATGCGCTTGTGAGCAGCATCGCGACCGGTTAAGAGCTTGCCCGAAAGCAAAACGGTTTCACCCATTTTCCAATCTTTAACGTCGGCAGCAGTTAAGGTGTCTAAATTCACCCGACGCGCATTGTCGCCAACTTCAAAGGTAATGTCCGGCCAGTCCTCTAATTTTGGTGGTTGCAAATTAGCTGGACCACTGCCGTCTAAATGGAAATGCACATGCCGAGTCGCCGCGCAGTTTGGAATCATAGTAACTGGCTTTGAGGCTGCGTGAGTCGGCATCGACTTAATTTTGACGTCAACCACAGTTGTTAAACCGCCTAAACCCTGAGCACCAATGCCCAATTGATTCACCCGGTTGTAAATCTCTAAGCGCAACTCTTCTTCAGCGGTCTCCGGACCACGCGCAATCAGCTCTTGAATGTCCACAGGGTCCATTAAGGACTCTTTCGCCAGCACTGCCGATTTTTCTGCGGTACCACCGATACCAATACCAAGCATACCCGGCGGACACCAGCCTGCACCCATTTTGGGTAATGTTTCTACAACCCAATCTGCAATCGAGTCGCTTGGGTTTAGCATGGCCATTTTCGTTTTGTTTTCCGACCCGCCACCTTTCGCCGCAATGGCCACTTCGATTTCACCACCTGGCACCATATCGATATGCACTACCGCTGGGGTGTTGTCTTTGGTGTTTTTACGACCACCTGCTGGGTCTGCAACAATCGATGCACGTAATGGGTTATCTGGATTCAAGTACGCGCGACGCGTGCCTTCATCAACCATTTGTTGCACGGTCAGGTCAGTTTTGTCCCACTGCACGTCCATACCCACTTTAACAAAGCAGGTCACAATGCCGGTGTCTTGACACAATGGACGATGTCCTTGGGCCGACATGCGCGAGTTAACAAGCATTTGAGCAATTGCATTTTTTGCAGCTTCGCTTTGCTCTTTCGCATGCGCTTCGGCAAGCGCATTCACGAAATCGAGAGGGTGATAATAGGAGATAAATTGCAGTGCATCTTCGATGCTATCGATAAAATCTTGTTGTCGAATAAGTGCCATGCCAAACCTCTTTTTCGGCGGTGATAGACTGTGCTGGATAATCGCCTTTATGATACTCTGTTATGCAAAGAGCTGCCAGTATTGCAACCGCTTATAACTGGCATTCGACTTATCCGGAGAAGACCTTTTCATGCAATCAAATGTTGAGCTAGCCATTGTTGAGTTACCCTACGCAGACTGGCATGACACCTTGGCGATTTTTCAACACTTTGCCCATGAGCCATGGGCGATACTGCTCGATTCTGCCGATGCTCAACACCCAAATAGTCGTTTCGATATTTTACTCCGTCACCCGCAACAAACCTTTTGTTGGCCTGAGTCTGACGGCAGCTCGAGCCAACAACCTTTCGCCCAATTGCGCGATTTTTTAACCAGCAAGCAGCTCAAACCGCTGCCGGCAGAGTATCAACACCTGCCATTTCAAGGTGGCTTAGCGGGCCTCTTTGGCTACGACCTAGGCCGCACCCTTGAGCAGCTACCAAACGTGGCCGAACAAGACATCGACCTACCCGATTTAGCGGTCGGCTATTACCTGCACGCCTTGATTATCGACCATCAAGAGCAGCGTTGTTTTGCGCTGCAACCGAGTGACTTTGCTGATTCACCGACAGCGTTCTGGCGTCCGAGCGACGTTCCCTCAGAAAACGCTAAGTTCCATTTAACCTCTGACTGGCAAAGCAACGTCAGTGCCGACCAATACATGCAACGCATCGGTCAAATCCATGAGTTTCTGCGCGCCGGCGATTGTTACCAAATCAATTTTGCGCAGCGCTTTCAAGCTGACTTTAGTGGCGACCCGTGGCAGGCATATGTGCACTTGCGCAGTGCCAATCATGCACCCTTTTCAGCCTGGATTAAGCTACCACAAGGCGCTATTTTAAGTTTATCGCCTGAGCGCTTTTTACAGGTGGACGCCAATGGCCGTGTCGAAACCAAGCCAATTAAAGGCACTTTGCCGCGGCGCGAAAATCCAACTGACGATCAGGCACAAATAAATGCACTCCGTCACTCCGGTAAGGATCAAGCGGAAAACT
>ERZ869909.1793-NODE-1793-length-16326-cov-3.594313_pt1 | contig 16326 bp, 12 predicted proteins | sample MGYA00520892_ERZ869909 | MGnify/ENA primary metagenome ERZ869909 (study PRJEB32215, sample SAMEA104723947) | bioreactor metagenome | biome: bioreactor; feature: anaerobic bioreactor; material: water | place: China | collected 2015-03-12 ...
TTGGTCAGCGCGGCGTAAAGCTTTCCGGTGGACAGAAACAGCGCATTGCTCTAGCACGCGTTTTTCTAAAGAATCCTCCGATTCTGATTCTCGATGAAGCAACAAGTGCACTTGACAATAAGACTGAACGATACATTCAGCGGACGCTGGAAACACTCTCGGTCGGTCGTACCACTTTGGTCATTGCGCATCGCTTGTCTACCATCGAAAAGGCAGATCAGATTCTGGTCTTAAGCAAAGATGGTATTCTGGAAGAAGGAAATCATACCCAACTGATGAATCAAAAAGGGTTCTACTATCATTTACGTCAAGGCGAAGCAACCATTTAGCTTCGCTTTTTCTATGTCGCAAGACTGATATATATGATAAGATAATTTCAGTGAGGTAAAATCATGATCGATGTATGTAAACGTTGGGGAACATTTTTGATACTAATGCTTGTTTTGCTTGGTGCTTTTACCGTGAATGCAAAGGCAAATGCGGATGAGCCACCAATGCTTTGGATTTTGATTTCGGGAGAACACAAGGATCTGAGTGGAACCCTTCAACTCGAAGGAGTCACACTATTTGGTCGCCCCTACATCACGCGTTATGAAAGTTATCTGCGCTTCTATTTTTCCGATGAACCTCAATTAAACAGTTATACAAAAGAAAAAGTACAGGCAATCGTAACCATTCATCTAGCCGGCGAAAAGTACATCATTGAAGATGTGCTGCAAATGAGAGATTACAATACCATGTACACCTTTGATTTGGATCAGAAGACACTTTTTGAAGGTAAATCACTGGCACGAAGTATACAACTGGTCGGACTTCGAGTTATTCTGACCATATTCGTCGAAGCCTTAATTTTCTTTCTATTTGGATTTAGAGAAAAGCGCATCTGGATCGCTTTTATCCTAATTAATCTATTCACTCAGGGAATACTTCATGGGTTACTTAACGCAGAAGTGCCTGTCGGTTCCTATGCGATGCTAGTACTTATCTTTTATGAAATTGTGATTTTAATTGTGGAATGGCTGGTCTTCTTTTTTGTCAGTGAAGATCAACGAAAAGCCAAACTGATGCTCACAGTCTTTGTGGCCAATATGGCCAGTCTGATTCTCGGTGGTTTTTTAATTACAATGCTTCCGTTATGACCAACACGCAAATGAAAGGGCAAGTGATTCGTATGAAACATGTAAAAATGATAGGGTTCATTCTTCTTCTAAGTCTTATGATGAGTGGTTTTATGGTGAATGCAAAAGCAAACTCGGCTGAACCGCCGATGCTTTGGATTTTGGTATCCGGTGAACACAAGGAAATGCGAGGAACCCTTCAAATCGAAGAGATAACGGTTGAAGGGTATCCCTATGCGTCTTCCTTTGAAAGTTATCTGCGCTTTTTCTATTCTGAGCACCCTTCGTTACGAAGTAAGGATCTTACTTCAGTTGAAGTCACATTGACGATCGTTGTGGCTGAACAACAGATGAAAATTTCTACTCAGATGGATTTGTCTGGATACAACACACTGTATACCTTGGATCTGGATACAGGTACATTGAGTAAGGGAAAGTCATTTTTAAGGGATGTACAGCTGGTCGGGTTGCGATTGGGACTCACACTGTTAGTAGAAGCACTGATCTTTTTCTTGCTCGGTTATCGAAGTAAGCGCTTCTGGATTCTCTTTCTTCTGATTAATCTTTTAACCCAGGGATGGCTTAATCTTTCATTGAATGCGAATATGCCTATCGGTACCTATGCTCTTATTGCCCTGGTTATTTATGAGTTTGTGATTTTATCAGTGGAATGGATTGCCTTTTTATCCCTTAGCAAGGAAAAGAAACGTGTTAAACTGTTTTTTGCGGTTTTATTGGCAAATGCAGCCAGTTTGATCCTGGGAGGTTTTCTGATAACGAGGCTACCACTTTAGGTTTCTATCAAAATTGCCTCTTGTAATTTGAGAGATAAATCGTTAAAATGGATGGGTAAGGATAGGTGAAAGAAATATATGAACGATTTTTGGATGAGTTTAATTAGTTTAATCGTTGGATTGCTTATCGGTGGTGGACTTGGATACTACTTCACCCGTAAGACATTCTTAAAACAATTGAAAGAAAATCCACCGATTAATGAAAAGATGATTCGTGCGATGTTTATGCAAATGGGGCGCAAGCCTTCCGAAGCTCAAATTCGCCAAATCATGAAATCAATGGACCAATACAAGTAAGCACAGGAAACTGTGTTTTCTTTTGACTTCTTTGATATAATAATAGAGGTGATAAACATGAAGTTTCTTTTAAAATGGTTCAAACGGTTGATTATGGTTGCTTTGGCAGTTATTTTCAGTTTGTTCGCCATCGGCTATGTTCAATACCGATTACTTATATCCAATGCACCTTTACATCAGATGATGGAAGATCAGCGAAGCAAATCCACCTATGTGACCATTGATCAGATTGATTCATTTTATCTTGAAACGGTTGTTGCGGTGGAAGACAAGCGGTTTTATCAGCGCAACGGCTTTGATTTTCGAGCCTTTGGTCGGGCCATGATGACTAACGTGAGCAAACTCAGCTTCGCTCAGGGAGGAAGTACCATCCCCCAACAAGTCGCTAAAAACCTCTATTTTGACTATCGGACCAATCTGATGAGAAAAATCATTGAAATATATCTGCTCTATGACCTTGAGGATCAATATTCCAAAGATGAAATTCTGGAAATGTATGTCAATATCATCTATTTTGGGGATGGATACACAGGTATCCAGCGGGCATCCACAGGCTATTTCAACACGTTACCCGATGGATTAACTCAAGGGCAGGCAACGTTGCTAGCGGGATTGCCGCAATCGCCCTCACGCTTTCAGTTAAGCAATCATTTTCAGCGAGCCAAGGCTCGACAGAAGATTGTTTTATCTATGTTAGTGAATCAGGGAATCATCAGTGAAGAAGAAGCAGAGACAATCTATAAGGAGGATGTGTATGTCACGAATTAACTTTGCCATTATCGGGCCAGGAAAAATCAGTCATCGGTTTGTCTTAGGAGTTAAACACAGTTTGCATGCCCACATCATCGCTGTGGGTGCACGGGATCAAAAGAAAGCTGCTGTGTATGCCAACCAATATGACATTGAGCATGCAGGAAGTATTGAGGATGTACTCAGGTTAACTGAAGTCGATTGTGTTTATATCAGCACGCCTCCCGCATCCCATAAACAGCTGATTCTTCAATCACTTGCGGCAGGGAAACATGTCATCTGCGAAAAGCCGATGCTTTATCACGTAGAAGATGTCGAGGAAGTATTTGCGTTTGCAAAGGAAAAAGGACTGTTTTTAATGGAAGGTCAAAAAGGACTCTTTTTACCAACCACAGCTAAAATGAAGGAATGGATCGAACAGGGCATATTAGGCAAGGTTCAATACATTGAAGCTTCATACTCCTATCGCTTTGCATCCTCCCTCGATCATTGGGTGTTTGATCCAACGATTGGTGGTGGCGGCAGTTTCGATGTCGGAGGCTACCCGCTATCGCTTGTGTTATCCTTAATAAAAACACCGGTCGTGGACGTACATAGAAATCAGGTATCCATGAGTACTGGAGTGGATGGTTTTGCCTCACTTCGCCTCCAGTTTGAAGAAGGATGCATCGCAAACATTCAGGCAGGTATTGATTTGCCTATGAAAAACACCGGACGCATCTATGGCACAGAAGGTTATATCTTCATCGATGACTTTTGGAAAACCAACACCGTAACCTATCATCGCTATGATGGCGCAAGTGAAACCTTCACGATTGAACAGCCTTCGGAATTTACCTACTACATTGATCATAGCTGTGAGTGCATAAAAAAAGGACTTCTTGAAAGTCCAATTCATCCGATGAGTTCACATCGTCTGTTTACAGAGCTGCTTAACCAATCACCGGCTATTTCATCCACGTAATTTTATTTTCATTACCAACGAGAATTCGCTTAATATTGGAACGATGGCGATAGATAACAAGTAGGGTAATTCCTACCATCGCATAGGAAATAAACCGATCATCCACGATGAAGAATGAAATGATCATAGCCATCGTGACCACGGTCATCGATGACAGTGAGACAATCTTGGTTGCTTTGAGCATAACAAAGAAGAAGCCGAATGGGATAATAAACAGCCACAGAAGCTGATTGGTGACGAAAAGAGAAATCCCAAACAAATAACCAAAAGCGGTTGAAACTGCCTTGCCACCCTTAAACTTCGCAAAGACTGGGTAGCAATGACCAATGGAAGCTGCGAGTCCGGCCAATACAGCCGCGTGAGTGTCCGCAAATAACAGTGTGATTCCTATGGCGATAAATGCTTTTAATGCATCCAGGACGCCTACAATCGCGCCTACGTGTTTGCCTAAAACTCTCCCTGCATTCGAACCACCTAAATTACCCGAGCCATGCTCACGTATATCTACTTTATAAAATACTTTACCAATAATCAGTGCCCATGGGATAGATCCAAAGAAATAACCAATGACCACTGCATAAATCGTGTTCATCTTATCACCTCAATCGTATTTTATCACAAAGTAAAGCCATGGCCTATTTAAATCATCTTAGAGTTTCGGTATAATATCAAAAGATAGGAGTTTTTATATGAGTAAAGTCAACCAATATGATGAGTCGAGCATTCAGATACTTGAAGGTTTGGAAGCCGTACGCAAACGTCCGGGGATGTACATCGGATCTACGGATAGCCGTGGACTCCATCATTTAATCTGGGAAATTTTAGATAATGCCATTGATGAAGCATTGAATGGCTATGGCAAAAAGATTGTAGTCGCGATTGAAAAGGGAGATATCATTCGCATTGAAGATGAAGGCCGTGGCATGCCCACCGGGATGCACAGCTCCGGAGTCAGTACCCTTGAAGTCATTTTCCGTGTGTTGCATGCGGGAGGCAAATTTTCATCCACCGGTGGCTATAAGACCGCAGGTGGCTTGCATGGCGTTGGCGCATCCGTCGTAAATGCACTTTCGAGCTGGCTGGAAGTAACCGTAAACAATCATGGAAAAACGGTGCAACTGCGCTTTGATCAGGGCGGAAGCAAAGTAAGCAAGCTGAGTGAAATCGGTAAATCAACCAAAACTGGTAGTATGGTCCGATTTAAAGCGGATAAGTCAATTTTTACCAATGCAGAATATCATTATGACTGGATTGCGGAGCGGGTACGTGAAAGTGCGTTTTTGCTTAATGGTATCGCATTTACATTGATTGATGAACGCAATAACAAACAGGAAACCTTTAAATATGAACAAGGCTTACTCGCCTTTATGAACTATGTCAACGAAGATAAATCAACACTGCACAAGCCATTTATCATGGATGGAAAAGTGAATGAGATTGATGTAGCCGTTGCGATTCAGTTTACCGACAGCTATCAGGAAAACATCTATTCCTTTGTCAATCTAGTCAGAACCAAGGATGGTGGTACCCACGAGGTCGGTGCCAAAACGGCGATGACGAAAGTAATCAATGAGTTTGCCCGCAAAGCCGGATTACTGAAAGAAAAGGATAAAAATTTTGAAGGCAGCGATATTCGTGAAGGACTGACCGTGATTATTTCCGTAGGTATTCCGGAACATCTGCTTCAGTTTGAAGGTCAGACCAAAGGAAAACTGGGTACTTCGGAAGCGAAGAATGCGGTTGAAAATCTCATGAGTGAAAAACTATCCTTTTATCTTGAGGAAAATCGCAATTTCTCCATTGAGCTTGTCAAGAAGATTCAAAAAGCTTCGCTCGCTAGAGAAGCGGCCCGCAAAGCCCGCGAAGAAGCCAGAAAAGGGAAGAAAAATGGCAAGGCAGACCGCGTACTTTCAGGCAAACTTGCCTCTGCTCAAACCAAAAACCCGAAGAAAAATGAATTGTTTCTGGTGGAAGGTGATTCGGCGGGTGGTAGTGCCAAACAGGGACGTGACTCCAAGTTTCAGGCGATTTTGCCTTTGCGTGGAAAAGTGTTAAACACAGAGAAAGCTTCCATCAGTGATATCGAAAAAAACGAGGAACTCAATACCATTATTCATGCCTTAGGTGCAGGGGTAGGTGCTGAGTTTGCGGTGGAAGACTGTAATTACGATAAAGTCATCATTATGACCGATGCGGATACTGATGGTGCCCACATCCAGGTGCTTTTACTTACCTTTTTCTACCGATATATGAAACCACTGATTGAAGCCGGGAAAGTGTATATTGCCCAACCTCCTTTATTCAAATTGAAACGAGGAAACAAACAGGCCTATGCCTATGATGAGATCCAATTGGCGATACTGAAAGAAGAAATGGGTAAAGCTGAGTTACAGCGATATAAAGGGTTGGGTGAGATGAATGCGGATCAGCTATGGGAAACCACGATGGATCCACAGACACGCAGTTTGATTCAGGTCACTCTGGATGATGGCTTGTCTGCTCACAAGAAAGTGAGTGTTCTGATGGGAGATAAAGCCAACCTTCGACGTGACTGGATCGAAAGTCATGTACAGTTTACCCTTGAAGAAAGCGAACAGGAGGTGTAGGATGGCTGAAAACTTAAACAAGGAAATGTTACTGGAAGATTTGATGGAAGACCGCTTCGGTCGATATTCCAAGTACATTATTCAAGATCGTGCTTTGCCGGATGCCCGTGATGGTGTCAAACCGGTTCAGCGCCGCATCCTCTATGCCATGTATCATGATGGCAACACTTTTGATAAAGCGTATCGCAAGAGTGCAAAAACCGTGGGTCTGGTCATCGGTAACTATCATCCTCATGGGGATAGCAGTGTTTATGAGGCCATGGTCCGTATGTCACAGACATGGAAAATGAATGTTCCGCTGATTGATATGCAGGGAAACAATGGGAGTATTGATGATGATCCGGCCGCAGCTATGCGTTATACGGAAGCCAGACTTTCAGCCTTTGCCCAGCATCTATGCAACGATATCGACGAAGAAACAGTGAGTTTCACATACAATTTTGATGATACGACCCTTGAACCAACGGTCTTGCCTGCAGGATTTCCGCAGTTACTTGTGAATGGTTCGACGGGAATTGCGGCTGGCTATGCCACAAACATCCCACCTCACAACGTAACGGAAATCATTGATGCGACGATTCATCGCCTTAAACAGCCCGCATGTACGACAGAAGAGCTGATGGATATTGTGGCTGGTCCGGACTTTCCAACCGGAGGCATTGTTCAGGGTGAAGAAGGAATTAAGGATTACTTTACCACCGGCAAAGGTCGGGTGGTGATTCGCTCCAAGGTGGAAGTTAAAGAAACCAAGGCGATGAAACAGCTCATTATCACAGAAATTCCTTACGAGGTAATCAAAGCCAATCTCGTCAGAAAAATTGATGATATCCGTTTAAACAAGAGTCTCGATGGTCTGCTGGATGTGCGGGATGAATCGGATCGCAATGGATTGCGGGTTGTGGTGGATATCCGTAAGGATGCGGATGAAACCCTAATTACCAATTATCTGTATAAGAACACAGATCTTCAGGTTTATTACAATGCCAATATGGTCGCGATTATTGGAAAACGTCCCGAACAGGTGGGTCTGATTCGTCTGCTCGATGCGTTTATCGATCATCGCAAGGATGTTGTGTTAAAACGTTCGCAGTATCGCTATAACAAAATGGAAGATCGGGTTCATATTCTTGAGGGGCTAATCAAAGCGGTGAGTATCCTTGATGAAATTATTGCGTTAATCCGTTTATCCAAAGATAAAAAAGAAGCGATGGATCGTCTGGTGGAAGCCTTTGAATTTACCTTGCGTCAGGCCGATGCGATTGTCTCTTTGCGTCTTTACCGATTGACATCCACGGATATCGTAGAGTTAAAAGAAGAGTTTGCGTTGCTTATTAATGAAATGGAATTTTTAAAAACGGTGATAGAGGAGCCAACGATGCTTCGTCGGGTCATGATTGGTGAACTCACAGAGGTCAAGAAACAGTTTGGTTATCCGCGACGCAGCCACATTGAAAAAGAAGTCAGTGAAATTGTCATAGACAAAATGAGCCTGATTCCAAGTGAACGTGTGTTCGTTACCATCAGTCAGGACGGTTATCTCAAACGTGTTTCCATGCGATCAAAAATTGCATCTGAAGGAAATCTAACCGGACTTAAGGAAAACGATCGCCTGTTAGGGATGATTGAATGTGATACGCTGGATACACTGATTTGCATTACGGATAAGGGCAATTATGCCTATCTACCGGTGTATCAGATTGAGGAAGGCAAGTTTAAGGATATTGGAACTCATTTGAGCCAATGGGTCAAAATGGAAGGTGTCGAAAAGCTGATTAAAGCCTTCGTATTCAAGGATTTTGATACCTATGGATGGATTGTCACTGTATCCAAAAAAGGATTTATCAAGAAAACGCTCGCAAAAGACTGGGTGCTACAACGCAATTCCAAGGTATCTATGGCGATGAATCTTCAACCGAAAGATGAAATCGTGGCGAGTTGCATCGCCTATGAGCATGATTCGATTGCCATTGTCAGTGAGCAGGGATATGTATCCTATTACTCACTTGATCAGGTGCCTGAGGTATCCACCCGATCCAAAGGTGTAAAAGCCGCCAATCTGGCCAGTGGGGATGCCCTTGCCAGTGCCACCATTATTAATGATCAAAGCGACTATGTGATCTTACTGACTCAGAAAGGTTTAAGCAAGCGTATTCGTGTCTCGGATTTAACGAAAACCAATCGCCCGGTCAAAGGGGAGCTGATTGCCAAGAAAGTCAAATCCAACCCTCAGATCGTACAGTTTATTCTCAGTGGAAAAGTATACAGTCAGTTTGATGTCGTGGATACGACTCTTAAAACCTTTGCGTTTAAAGATGTGAGTATTATGGCAAAAGACGTCACATTCTCCAATGCGCTACCACTGTCAACCAAAGCACTCTTTGTCCCAACCATTGAGGAAGTCTTATTAAAGGATGCTCCTGTGGTTATTGAAAGTAGTGAACATGTCGAAATGATGACACTGGATATTGACTAGAGAACTTCGGTTCTCTTTTTTTCATTTATAATGAAAATAATGAAAAATTCATGGAATACTTTATCCTGAAGTAATGTTATGTTATGATTGTCACGTGTTAACAACACCATGATGGGTCATAGGCGCTAACGTCCTATGTTTTTGTTTTTTGTCCCATGATGTCATAAAAAAAGAATCGTTTTGTATATCTGTGGTTATACGGTCCACAAGTCTCTACCTCCCAACCGTAAATTGGGAGACTACAAAACAAACATAGGCTTTTTTAGCTATTTTTGTTTTTTAGTAAGACACCGGACCGGGTGTCTTTTTTTCATTGAAAGGAGCAAATATGAGTCAAATTCAAGTATCCGTGGTCATGGGATCATCGTCAGACGATATCGTCATGAAAGAAACCTGTGCCATCCTGAAGCAATTATCCATTCGTTATGAAAAGAGGGTGGTTAGTGCCCATCGGATGCCACTGGAAATGGTCGCCTATGCCCAAGAGGCCAAAGAACGTGGAATCCAGGTCATCATTGCGGGAGCCGGGGGTGCAGCGCATCTGCCTGGGATGATTGCTTCTTTAACGTTGCTGTCAGTGATCGGAGTTCCGATACAGTCCAAGGCTCTTTCAGGGATGGATTCACTGTTATCCATCGTTCAGATGCCTTTTGGTGTTTCTGTAAATACGATGGCTATTGGCCTTGCGGGTGCAAAGAATGCGGCACTTGCGGCGGCGCGCATTATCGCACTCCAGGATCCAGCGGTTGAACTTAATCTTCAAATCTTTAGTGAGACGATGCACAGGCAAGCGATGGAAAGTGAGATTTCTGAATGAACCGAACCAGGACTCTAGGTGTTTTGGGCGGGGGTCAGCTGGGCAAAATGATCATTGAAGCAGCTCAACCCTATGGCATCTATACCATTGTTTTGGATCCGGACCCACAATGTCCGGCCAGCCAGGTGGTGGATGAAGTGATTGCTGCACCGTATGATGATCTTATGGCTATGCAACAGCTGGTCGAAATGTGTGATCTTGCAACCTATGAGTTTGAAAATGTGAATGCACAACGGATCAAAATGTATCAGGGACTCTTTCCTCAAAAAGCAGAAGCCCTTGAAATTTCCCAACACCGTTTCAAAGAAAAAGAGTTTGCCTCTAAGCTTAACATCAACACACCTGCTTATCGCTTAATCACTTCCGTCGAACAGTTGGCAAAGATAGACAAGTTTCCAGTGATTCTGAAGACCTGTCGGCTTGGATATGATGGCAAGGGACAGTGGATACTGAATAATCAAGACGATATCAAACATCTTGTCCTAGATCAAGATATGGAATACATCGTTGAAGAGTGGATTGATTTTGATTTTGAGGCTTCGACAATATTGACCCGGTTTGCATCACACACCCATGTGTTTGAACCCATGATTAATACTCATATCGATGGAATTCTCGCTACCAGTCATAACCTTCCGATGTGCAGTGAGCAACTCATATCCCAAATGAACTCCTATTCAAAATTGATGGCATCTTCACTTGATTATGTAGGTACGATGGCCATTGAATGGTTTGTGAAAGGGGATCAGCTGTACTTCAATGAAATGGCACCACGTCCTCACAACAGCGGTCATATGACCTTACAGACACATCGATACAGTCAGTTTGATTTGCATGTAGCAGCGATTCTCGGTATATCCAAATTGGATAATCAACGCAACTATGATGGAGTGATGCATAATCTTCTGGGGCAAGATCTAGATGTGTTGGAAAATGGATTGTCAGATATGAGGGAAGAAGTGTTGTCTGAGGTTGTGCTTTATGGAAAAAAGGAAAGTCGAATCAATCGCAAGATGGGGCATATAACGCTATTTGCCAAGGACAAACAAGTTCTTAGTACGAAACTTAATCACTGGAGGAAGAAAAAATGAAGCAATACGTGTATGTGTATCGAAAACCGGAGTTTGATGATGAATCAAGAGCGTTGAGTCAGACCCTTGTATCCGAATTGAACATTAAAGCAAAGGTACAGTGTGTTCGGGGATATATGGTTGAGGGAATCAGTGACGATGAGTTTGCACTGGCAATCCAACGTGTATTTTGTGAACCAATGGTCGAGCTGGCAACCACCGAGCATCCCATAACTAAAACGACACACTTTACCAAGCAACTTCTTCCCGGTCAGTTTGATCAGAAGGCACAAAGTGCACAGATGTGTCTTCAGCTGATAAGTGATTCATCGTCAATCACGGTGACACCGGTGGATCGGGTTGAATTTGATCGTTCACTCAGTGAAGAAGAAGCAGCTCGTTTTCTTGATTACTGGATAAATCCGATTGAATCTCGACTTTATCAATCTTCGGTGATGGTTGAACCTGCGTTACAATCGCATCAGGTGCATGTGATTGATGGATTTTGTGATATGACTGAACCTATGCTTGCTGATTTTCTGAATCAGCGTCAGATGGCAATGAAATTGGATGATTTGAAACTGATTCAACACTATTTCCAACAGGAAAAACGCCAGCCGAGTGAAACAGAACTGCTTGTGCTGGACACTTACTGGTCGGACCATTGTCGTCATACCACGTTCAATACTCACTTAAGTAGTGTTGAGTTAACTTCCGGTCCTTTACAGAAGGTGATTCAGGAGAATTTTGAACTGTATCGAAGCATGCGAAAACAGGCCAATCGTTTACATAAATCCTATTCTCTGATGGATATGGCTACGATTAGCGCTAAAATTTACGCTGATCCACGTATTGAAATCAGTGATGAGGTTAATGCCTGCAGTTTTGAAAGTGATGTTATCGTCGATGGTGTACGTGAGCGATGGCTAATTCAATTTAAAAATGAAACACATAACCATCCGACGGAAATTGAACCCTTTGGTGGTGCATCCACATGCATTGGTGGATGTATCCGTGATCCGCTTTCAGGAAGAGCGTATGTATATCAGGCATTGCGTATCAGTGGCTGTGGCGATGTCCATCAGTCCATTCAAGAAACTCTTGCGGACAAACTACCGCAAAAAATGATTGCAAAACGAGCCACGGAAGGCAACAGTAGCTATGGCAATCAGATTGGTGTAGCCACAACGTACATCAGTGAAATATATCATCCAAGTTATCAGGCCAAGCACTTTGAGCTTGGGGCTGTAGTGGGAGCGGTCAAAAAGGAAAACATTCAGCGAAGTTCTCCGGTGGCAGGTGATGTGATCGTGGTATTGGGGGGCAAAACGGGCCGTGATGGTATTGGTGGTGCTACCGGTTCTTCCAAAGCACATACCAGCGATTCGCTTGTGGAATGCGCTGCGCAGGTTCAAAAAGGGAATGCACCAGAACAGCGTCAGATTCAGCGATTGTTTTTATTACCGGAAGTCAGTCGCATGATTAAAAAAAGTAATGACTTTGGGGCTGGAGGTGTCAGTGTAGCCATTGGAGAGCTAGCAGATGGACTGGATATTGATTTATCCGCTCTTCCACTTAAATATGATGGATTGACACCCAGCGAAATTGCAATCAGTGAATCCCAGGAACGTATGGCCGTGGTACTGGACCCTAAGGATGTTCAACGGTTTCTAACCTTGGCACAATCAGAGCAGATTGAAGCCACTGTGGTAGCCAAGGTCACCGATACCCATCGGCTGATTATGCACTACGAAGGAAAAGAGTACGTGAATCTTGATCGGGATTTTATCGATAGTGCCGGAGCCACTTACAAACAGGCAGTCATATGCAACTCAACGGTGAATACGCGAAAAGAAGGAACAAAGGAGTTACATGAAGCTGCGATATGTGATCATGTTTCTTCATTGAATCAGGCGTTAAATCCCGGTTTGATTGAGCATTTTGATGCCTCGATTGGTGCAACGACCTTACTGTTTCCTCTTGGTGGCAAAACACTGAGTACTCCCGCTTTAGCATCAGTGCAGCGTGTGTATGTGAAGGATCAGCGAAGCAGTACTGCAACCATTCTTGCTAGTGGGTTTATTCCGGAATTATCCGAGGAACATGCGTTCATCAGTGGTCAGGGATCTGTTTTGGTTTCCATAGCCAAAGCCATGGCAGTTGGTGGAAGAATCAGAGATATGTTTTTTTCCTTTCAGGAATATTTTCCGGCATTAAGAGATGATCCAATCAAATGGGGGAATGTAGTTAGCACCATGCTTGGTGCCAACTCAATTTTACATGCATTTTCACGCCCAGCTATTGGTGGTAAAGACAGCATGTCTGGCTCCTTTAAGACCTTGGATGTATTGGACACTTTTGTCAGTTTTGCCTGCTGTACCACAGATGAGAATCGGGTCAAGAGCAACGAACTTAAAGAAGCAGGAAACTACCTGTATCTCATCAAAACGGAAAGAACTCTGAATGGCGACTTTGATTTGACTGAAACAGTCAAGCATTTTGAATGGTTAGAACAGATCATGGACGATCAGGCCATTGTCAGCGTCGGTGTCGTTGAACGTAGTCTGTTAACCACACTCATATCGATGGCTGCTGGAAATCGGTTGGGTATAAGTATCGATACAACCCTAGATCTTTATCGGTCCTATCCCGCAAGCTTTATTATCGAATCAACCAAACCGCTTGATTCACCTTATGCGATACTTCTCGGTCAAGTGGAAAAGAAGAATATGATTTTCTGTGGCGTTGAGGTATCCGGTGAGCGTGTCTTTGACGCGTATACTCAAGGGATGAAATTTCTTTATCCAAAACACAAAGAGAAGCAACTGGAAATCTATGATTACTTAGGTGTAGATAAAAAGCCGGTGAACTATCCCTTGGTGGCAAAAAAAGAAGTTTGTGTAGTCATTCCGGTCTTTTATGGGACAAACTGTGAATCGGATACGGCACTTGCCTTTAAAGAAGCAAATGCACAGGTTGCTACAGTGAATATTGCACATCAATCCTCAACCAAGCTTGAAGAATCACTGATTCATTTTGCCAATACAATCGATCAGAGTGACATTCTGGTCTTCCCAGGTGGATTTTCCATGGGGGATCAGCCGGCTGGTTCAGCGAAGTTTATTGTTAATACGATCAAGCACCCACGGGTTAAACAAGCGATTGAACGTTTACTTCAGCGAAAGGGACTGATTCTGGGGATATGCAATGGTTTTCAGGCATTAATTAAAAGCGGACTGCTTCCCTATGGTGAAATCAGAGATCTTGATAGCTATGATGCGACTTTGACTTTTAACTCAATTGGTCGACATATCTCTACGATGGCACATACAGTGGTCACTACCAACTGGTCCCCTTGGTTATCCGGATGTGAGCTGCGTTCGGTATCTTCCGTAGCCTTAAGTCATGGGGAAGGAAGACTGGTGGTCAGTGATGAGCAGTTAAAGACATGGAAGCAACAGGGACTGATCGCCCTTCAATACTGTGATGCTTTTGGTAAAGTAAGCAGTCAGCCTGAGGTCAATGTGAATGGTTCTCAGTTTGCAATAGAAGGATTGGTCTCTCCGTGTGGCCAGATATTAGGTAAAATGGGTCATGTGGAGCGGATGGTTGATGGACTATATCGCAATCTACCCATTCAAAAGCAGGCAAGTATTATTGAAAATGGTGTGAACTATTTCAGGAAAAGAGGGTTAGATCATGGAAAAGAAAGCTAAACTATATGAGGGTAAAGCCAAGATTCTGTATGCGACTGAAAAGGAAGATGAACTCATCCTTCATTACAAGGACGATGCCACCGCATTTAATGGCATCAAAAAGGCCCAAATCGAGCATAAGGGACAATTGAACAATCGGATTTCAACGATGATTTTTACGTATCTGATGGAAGCGGGTATTCCAACCCACTATATCCGTACACTAAATGAAACCGATCAGCTTTGCCATAAAGTTGACATCATACCACTCGAAGTCATTGTTCGAAATATCATCGCGGGTTCCATGGCGAAACGATTGAACATCCCAGAGGGAACAGTGGCCCATCAGCCCATCTACGAGTTATGTTATAAAAATGATGAACTCAATGATCCGCTGATTAATGAAGATCACGCGTTGGTACTCAATGTAGCCAGTAAATCTGAACTTGATCATATCAAAGCACTGACACTTCAAATCAATCAGCTGCTTCTTTCTCTGTTTGAAAGAATGCACATAGATCTTGTGGACTTTAAAGTGGAGTTTGGCCGATTAGCTGATGGTTCCCTTGTGCTCGCCGATGAAATTAGTCCGGATAGCTGTCGCTTTTGGGATAAAACGACCAGGGAAAAACTGGATAAAGATCGTTTCCGTAGGGATCTGGGTCATGTTCAGGATGCCTATCAGGAAATTTACCGTCGATTAAAGGAGTTTACGGATGTCTGAAATAGCTATGATCTATCAGCGTCAGTTGAATGAAGAGTGTGGTGTCTTTGGTGTGCACAATATCCACCATGCCAGTGATCTGTCTTACTATGGGTTGCATGCACTGCAGCATCGGGGTCAGGAAGGTACGGGGATAGTCACAAGTGATCAAATGCGATTGCACATTGTAAAAAATGAAGGTCATGTTCGTTCAGTATTTACGGAAGCAAATCTGAAAAAACTACCGGGTAATCATGCGATTGGTCACGTACGCTATTCCACCACAGGAGGTGGCGGCCTCTTAAATGTTCAACCGTTTCTTTTCCGGTCGATGCATGGTGATTTTGCCCTGTGCCATAATGGCAACATTGTGAACTCCAGGCAGCTGAAGCATCAACTGGAGCGAAATGGCAGTATCTTCCAAAGTACATCAGATTCGGAAATTTTGGCGCATTTGTTGCAGAAAAATCTACGCAATGATTTGCTTGATGCACTGAAAGAGTCACTTCTGTATCTTGAAGGGGCCTTCGCATTTCTGATTTTAACCAAAGATGCCCTTTATTGTGTTCGAGATAAATATGGCCTTCGCCCCCTTTCCATAGGTAAGTTTAATGGTGGGTATGTGGTTGCTTCGGAAACATGTGCCCTGGATGCGGTGGGTGCGAGTTTTGTGAAGGATCTGGCTCCCGGTGAAATTGTTGTGATGAAAGAGGGCAAGATAGAATCCGCTTTCTATGCCCAGGATACAACATCACGAATCTGTGCCATGGAATATATCTACTTCTCCCGTCCGGACAGTGATTTGCTTGGTCAAAACGTGCATGCCTCAAGAAAGCGAAGTGGCAAAATTCTCGCCAAACAATCGCATGTAGAGGCGGATATTGTCATTGGGGTTCCTGATTCATCCCTTTCAGCCGCAAGCGGATACGCGGAAGAAAGTGGGATTCCCTATGAGATGGGGTTAATCAAAAATAAGTATAGTGGACGTACCTTTATTGAACCTTCCCAGCAGTTGCGAGAAAAAGGGGTAAAAATGAAA
>ERZ869909.1794-NODE-1794-length-16325-cov-4.184946_pt1 | contig 16325 bp, 10 predicted proteins | sample MGYA00520892_ERZ869909 | MGnify/ENA primary metagenome ERZ869909 (study PRJEB32215, sample SAMEA104723947) | bioreactor metagenome | biome: bioreactor; feature: anaerobic bioreactor; material: water | place: China | collected 2015-03-12 ...
CATCTCGATGTCGCCGATGCGCACGCCACCATGGATGATGCTGAGGGCGACCAGCGGCATGCTGGTGGGCGGGACGCGGATGGCGTGTGCGGTGCCGCCGTCCATGACACGCAGCTCGCCGGGTCGCAGCACGACGCCATCGAAGTCGACGATGCTGCCCTGGATGACGAGGAAGTGCTCGGTGCCCAGGTGGTGGTGCTCGGGGAAGCCCTGGCCGGGCGGGATGGAGACGAACCCCGCGATGGCGTCGTCGAGGTTGGCGCCGCCTTCGAGGTGGTAAAGGCGGACGCCCGGGAACGGGCTGTCTTCCCAGCACTCGCTGCGGTCGATGCCGTCGAGCAGGGTGCGGGCGCGGTCGTGTGAGACGTCGAGCAGGGTCGCGACCTGGGGCACGAACGCCTCGTAGCGGGAGCTGGCGCGGATGGTGTCGAAGATGCGCGAGAAGAGCTCCGGCCGGAGGCTCGCGGGCGGCACCAGCGCGGCGGGGGCGGCGATCAGCTCGTGGAGCTCGGCGAGCTCACGGCAGACGTCGTGGTCGACGAGGGCGCGGGCGCGGAGCGGATCCGGCTGCGCCGGATCGATGCCGGCGACGAGCTCGTCGAAGTGGGTTGTGGTGTCGTGGTCGTTCATGCGGTCTTCCGGTAGCTCACCCTGCGACCCCGTCGCGCAGCCGCTCGAGGGCGACGCGGACCCGGGACTTGACGGTCCCTACGGGGATGGAGATGCGGTCGGCGATCTCCGGCATGGTGAGTCCTTCGAAGTAGGCCAGAGCGATGACTTCCTGGTGTTCATCGGAGAGGGTACGCATCAGCGACGCGATCCGATCGAGGTCCGGGCGATTCGGCTCGACGGGTTCGGTGACGAGCTGGGGGTGTCCGTCGTCGACGGCGACGCTGCTGGTGCCAGCGCGCCAGGCGGCGGAGCGCAGTCGGTCAAGGCAGCGGCTGCGCATGCGCATGGCGAGCCAGGTCCAGACCGTGCCGCGGGAGGCGTCGTAGGTACCCGCGCGTTGCCAGACCTCGACGAAGACGTCGTGGAGGACATCTTCTGCAGCGGCGCGAGCGCGCAGCATGCGCAGGCCGATCGCGAGGAGCTGGCTGCCGTAGGTGTCGTAGAGCGCGCCGAGCGCGCTCTGGTCACCACGCGCGACCGCGACCATCAGCGCGAGCGCGTGGTCGGGGCCGCCGGGGACAAGGGTCTGTTCGCCAATCGGTGCTTCCATCGTGAGAGGACCTATAATGTCCAGACCGGGTCACTGTCAAAACGGTCGTCCGCCCGGGCGCATGGGCCCAGGCTCCGGGACCGCGGCACGGGCCGACCGTACAGGGCGGCCGCACGGGGCGGTGGACAACCGCTCGCGGTGGCCCGCGACAGCCCTCGGCAGCCGATCAGGGCGTGATATCGAGCGCGCCGCCCAGGACCAGACGTCCGACGACGAAGCTCGCGATCATCGCGCAGATGATCGACAGCACGTTCATCATCAGGCCGGAGCGCGCCATGTCGCTGATGCGGAGGTGCTCCCAGGCGAAGACGATGGCGTTGGGAGGCGTCGCGACGGGGAGCATGAACGCGGCGGACGCGGCGAGCGTCACGGGCATCATGAGGATCAGCGGGTCGACGGCCCACGACGCGGCGACCGCGGCGAGCACGGGCAGCAGGGTCGCCGTCGTCGCCGTGTTCGACGTGAACTCCGTCAGCATGAGCACGCCGGTGGTGAGGATCAGCACGGTCGGGATGAGCGGCAGCCCGCTCAACCCCTCCACCGCGCTGCCGAGCGTCAGGGTGAGCCCGGTCTGCTCGAAGGCGCCAGCGAGGGCCAGGCCGCTGCCGAAGATGAACATCACGCTCCAGTTCACCCGCGCGGCGCTGGGCCAGTCGAGCAGGAAGTGGCGCCGGCCGACGCTGACGGGCGCGGCGAAGGCCACCAGCGCGACGAACATGGCGACCATCGAGTCGCTGACCTGCCAGCCGGTCAGCGACACCAGCACGCCGCGCAGCAGCCAGAGCAGCACGGCCATCAGGAACACCGCGCCGACGAGCTTCTGCTCGCGCGTCGCCGGCCCCAGCTTGCGGCGCTCGTCGACGATCGCAGCCTCGAGGCGCCCGAAGTTCGAGCGGTGCAGCCGGAAGGCCACGAACGTGAGCCAGGCCCACGCCATCGGGAGCATCATCGCCGCGAACGAGCCGCCGATCGGCATCCAGTCCGAGAAGCTCAGCTGCACGCCGTAGCGGTCGGAGAGGAACGCCGCCAGCAGGCCATTGGGCGGCGTCCCGATCAGCGTCACCGTCCCCCCGATCGAACAGCCCCAGGCGACGGCGAGCAGCAGCGCCCGACCGAACGGCCGGACCTCGACCTCTCCGCACGCCGTCCCGGCGAGGCTGATCACGCTGAGCGCCAGCGGGAACATCATCACCGCCGCCGCCGTGTTCGAGATCCACATGGAGAGCACCGCCCCCGAGAGCATGAACCCGGCCACGAGGCGTGGCGCGGACGTCCCCACCGCAGCGACGACCGCCAGCGCGACGCGCCGGTGCAGCCCGGAGCGCTCGATCGCCGCGCCCAGGAAGAGCCCCCCAAGGAACAGGAAGACCAGCGGGTGCGCGTAGCTCGCCGCGACCCTCGCCTCCGTGTCGATCCCGAACAGCGGGAAGGCGACCAGCGGGATGATGCCTGTGGCAGGCACCGGGATCGCCTCGCTGAGCCACCAGATGATCATCCAGGACGCGACGGCGATGAGGCGCCACTCCGGCTCGCTGAGCGCCGGCGGGGCGCCGATCGCGAGCATCGCCGCCATCGTCAGCGGTCCGAGGACCAGCGCCACCCCGCGCCAGGTGTCCCGAGGCCCGGGGTGCTGTTCCGTCACCGCGCCGCTTGCCATCCAGATCCTCCTGCTCCTCCTGCTCGGGCCGCCGCCGACCCGACCGGATGTCTGCCGGAGCGCGGTCCGATCGTCAACGCCGCCGGGCGCGCACGCGAACGCCGCTCGCCCCGCCGCGAGCCCGACGCGCCGCACGGGCGATGATCCCGATGGCGGCAGGCATGGCGCCTGATGATCGTATCATTTCCACCTCGTGCACCAATGATTTCCACCAGAACGCCAAAACATCGCCACGGAACGCAAAGAATCAGCAAAGAATCCCGCATCCGGCGCGCTATTCACCGTTTCCGGCCATTGGCTTGACAAACCATCGACGTGTCTATACTCCGACCGCCAACCAAGGTCGGCGCAGCGACGCGTTACCGCCTCGATGGAGGCTGGTTCCTGCTGCGCCTCTCGTCCCTCGAACCCGGACTGAACTGGTGAGTTTCCCAGCTCGATGGCGTGTTCTGAAATTTGGCGGCACGAGCGTCGCCGATCCCTCTGCGTGGCCCCTGATCGCTCGCACGGTGCGGCAGCACTGTCGTGAAGGCGCCCGCCCCCTGCTGGTCTGCTCGGCCTTCTCGAAGGTAACGGACCTGCTCGTGAGCCTGTGCAGCGAGCTGCGCAGCGGCGCCTGCCCCGAGGCGACCGTCGCGGCGCTGCGCGCCCGCCACGAGGACCGGGCGCAGGCGCTCGGGCTGCAGCTCTCCGACGTCCCAGAGGCCGTCGCGCTGCTGGACCGGATCGCGTCGATCGCGCAGGCCGCGGCCAGCGACGCCACGCTGCTGACGCCCGCGCTCGAGGCCGAGCTGCTGGCGATGGGCGAGCGCCTGTCGACGCTCGTCGGCGCAGCGTGGCTCAACGCCAACGGGCTGCGCGCGCACTGGCTGGACGCACGCCGCGTGCTGCAGCTGGACACCGATGCCGGACAGCCGGAGACGGACAGCTACCTCGCGGCAGAGGTCGTCAGCGACCTGCGGGAAGACCTGAGCGCCGAGCTCGCGGCGCTCGAGACCGACGTGATCATCACCCAGGGCTTCATCGCCCAGAACGACACCGGCGAGACCGTCGTCCTCGGCCGCGGCGGCTCGGACACCGCCGCCTCCGCCATCGCCGCCACCCTGGGCGCCGAGCTGGTCGAGATCTGGACCGACGTCCCCGGCGTGCTGACGACCGACCCACGGCTGACGCCCCGCGCGCGCCTCATCGAAGAGCTCACGCTCGAGACGATGGAGGCGATGGCGGGCCGCGGCGCGAAGGTGCTGCACCCGCGCTGCCTCGCCCCGGTTCGCCGCGCCGGCATCCCGCTGGCGATCCGCTGGACCCGCCACCCGGACATCGGCTGCGGTACGGCGCTGGTCGCCGGCGCCACCCACACCCAGCGCCCCGGCGCTGCGGCGGTGACGGTCAAGCGCAACGTCGTCGCCTTCTCGCTCGACCGGGAACGGCACTGGCAACCGGTGGGCTTCCTCGCCGAGGTCAGCTCCTGCTTCCAGTCATTCGGCATCAGCATGGACGTCGTGGCGTCCTCGCCGAGCTCGATCCGGACGACGGTCGACCTGGACGCGTTCCCCGGGCTCGAGTCGCAGCTCGACGCGCTGGTCGAGCGGCTGAGCGCGGTCGCCAACCCGGTCATCCGCCGCGACGTCGCGGTGGTCAGCGTCGTCGGTGAGCAGGTGAGCGCGGACATGGGCCGCATCTTCGCCCGCATCGGCGCCCTGCCCGCCGGCAAGGTCATGTTCCTGGCGCACGCCGCTGACGACCACCACATGAGCTGGGTCGTCGACGCGACGGTCGCCGATGACCTGGTGCGCCTGCTGCACGACGCCGTGTTCGCGGACCGCGAAGCCGAGCACGGCCCGACCTGGTCCCAGCTGCGCACCGGCTCCGTGGCCGGCAACGAGCGCGCCGACAACGGCGCCGTCACCGCGGTGGCGTCATGAGCGTCGACCGGGACTCCGACAAACGCCGCGCCGCGGTGGTCTGCCGACCCCCGCGGCTCGAGGACGGCGGCCCGATCCGGCGGCTGATCGACGAGATCGGCACGCTGGAGGCGAACACCAGCTATGCCTACCTGCTCATGGCGACGCACTTCGCCCCGACGTGCACCGTCGCCGAGCTGGACGGCGAGCTCATCGGCTTCGTCTGGGGCTACCGCCCTCCCTCCGATCCCTCCACATGGTTCGTCTGGCAGGTCGGCGTCAGCCCGGCCGCTCGCGGCCTGGGCGTCGCCCGGACCCTGCTCACCGCCGCCCTGCGCCAGCCCGGCAACGCCGGGGTGCGCTGGCTGGAGGCGACCGTAGAACCCGACAACCAGGCGTCGCGGGCTCTGTTCACGAGCATGGCGCGGCGCATGGGTGCCTCGCTCGAGGTGCGACCGCACTTCGAGCCCGAGCACTTCGCCGCGCCGGGGCATGCTCCGGAGCACCTGTTTCGCATTGGACCCCTTGATCCCGACCCGGAAGTACAACCATGAGCATCATCGAACGACGCGAATCCAATGTTCGCAGCTACTGCCGCTCCTTCCCGACCGTCTTCGACACGGCGGAGGGCGCTCACCTCATCGACCGTGACGGTCGCCGCTACCTCGACTTCTTCGCCGGGGCCGGCGCACTGAACTACGGCCACAACCCGGCGCCGCTGCGGCGCGCGCTCGTCGAGTACATCGAGCGAGGCGGCGTGACGCACGCCCTCGACATGACGACCGTCGCCAAGCAGGAGCTCCTGCGGACCGTCGAGGACGTCCTGCTCACCCCCCGCAAGCTCGACTGGAAGGTCATGTTCCCCGGCCCGACGGGCACCAACGCCGTCGAGTCCGCGCTCAAGCTGGCCCGAAAGGTCACCGGCCGCAGCAACGTGATCGCCTTCACCAACGGCTTCCACGGCATGACGCTGGGCTCGCTGGCCGTCACCGGCAACGCCTCCAAGCGTGAAGGCGCCGGCGTGCCGCTGAGCCACGTCACCCGCGCGCCGTTCTTCGGCTACCAGGGCGGCGGCAGCTGCGCCGCCTGCCCCAACCAGAGCGACGGCGCGTGCTGCACCCTGAGCTTCCTCGACCAGCTGCTCGACGACGGCTCGAGCGGCATCGACAAGCCCGCCGCGGTCATCGTCGAGACCGTCCAGGCAGAAGGCGGCGTCCGCCCCGCCTCCATGGCCTGGCTGCGCGGCCTGCGCGAGCTCACCCGCAAGCACGACGTGCTGCTGATCGTCGACGACATCCAGGTCGGCTGCGGCCGCACCGGCAGCTTCTTCAGCTTCGACGAGGCCGGCATCGAACCCGACATCGTCTGCCTGTCCAAGAGCCTCTCCGGCTACGGCCTGCCCCTGTCGCTGCTGCTGTTCCGCAAGGACCTCGACGCGTTCGACCCCGGCGAGCACAACGGCACCTTCCGCGGCTTCAACCCCGCCTTCGTCACCGCGCGCGTCGCCCTCGAGACGTACTGGAAGACCCCCGAGCTCGCCAACCACGTGCGCGAGATGGAGCGCATCGTCGCCGCAGAGCTCGACGGCATGGCCGCACGCTACGGCGGCGAGCGCCGCGGCCGCGGGCTGATCCAGGGCCTCGTCTTCGAGGACCCCACGATCTCCCGGCAGGCCTCCCAGCGTGCGTTCCGCCGAGGCCTCATCATCGAGACCGCCGGCGCTGACGACGAGGTCCTCAAGCTGCTGCCGTCGCTGACCATCACCGAGGAAGAGCTGCGCCGTGGGCTCTCCATCGTCGACGACAGCCTCAACGCCGTGCTCAGCGCGCGCACCCGCAGCCGCATTCAGGCGCTCGGCACGAACAACGGCGAGGTGCGGGCATGATCGTACGCACGCTCGAGACGATGAAGGCCGAAGGGCGCGTCGTCGAAGGGAAGACCTGGGCCAGCCGACGGCTGCTGCTCAAGTCCGACGGCATGGGATTCTCGATGCACGACACCATCATCCATGCCGGCACCGAGACCCACATGCACTACAAGAACCACCTCGAGGCGGTCTACTGCATCGCCGGAGCCGGCACGATCGAGGTCGTCGCCACCGGCGAGGTCCACCGCATCGAGGCCGGCACCATCTACGCCCTCGACCAGCACGACAAGCACATCCTGCGCGCCGAGCAGGAGATGCGCATGGTCTGCGTCTTCAACCCGCCGCTGGTGGGCCCCGAGACCCACGACGCCGACGGCGCGTACCCGCTCCTGACGTGACCGCGCGCGGCTCTGCGCGAGCCGCACGCCGCCACGTCCGCTCCCCAGGGGCCCGACCACGTCCCGTGCCAGGCCCAGCGGCGGGCCCGCTACAGCGGGCTCGCCGCTCAGGCTGCACACACCACCTGCCCACCACCCGGCGACACGGCCGGGCCGGAGGCAGCCCCGCTACCGGTTCACCACGCGCCGCTCGAGACCGCGGGTGTCATCCTCGACGTCCTCCTCCACCGGTGGCTCGTCGATTTCCATCAGCGTCGCCACCAGCCGCAACGACGCGAGCATCGTCTCGCGCTCCTCGTCACCAAGATCAGCCAGCCGCTCGACGAACTGCTGGTGCAGCGCCTGAGGACCGTCACCCAGGATCTCGCGACCCTCAGCCGTCACATGGATGAACACCTTGCGCCGGTCGGACCGCGCGCGGTGCCGTTCGATCAGGTCGTGCCGCTCGAGGCGGTCGAGGATCCGCGACACCGTCGGCGCGCTCAGCTCGACCTCCTCCGCGACCGCCGCGACCGTCGCGCCGTCTCGGCCCAGGTCCGCCGCCGCCCGCAGGCACATCATCTGCGGCACCGTCAGGCCCACGTCCTTCGCGAGGTGGCGGGAGTGGTTGGAGAGGCTGCGCACGACGGTTCGCAGCGAACGCAGGACCTCGTCCGCGACGTCTGGCGGGTACGACATGATGGCTGACCTTTCGTCAGGAGGGTGATGACCGTGTGATGTCACCGTAACACTCAATTTCAGGCGCATCAACCCACAGGTGAGAAAATTCGGGCACAGATGGTTGCTGCACTAACATTGCATCAGGAGCCCTCCGATGCGCCATCCCGGCCGTCGATGCGACGCGCTCTGCAACGTCACGTGCAACACGATTGAGGGTCCTGTCCGACGCGACGGGCGACCTGCGACCGGCGGCGCACCGCAGACGACGCGCCACGCGCCTCGCGGCGGACAGATCAGGACGGGCAACGACCGTCAACCCGCCGCCACATCCGACGCCGCCACATCCGACGCCGCCACATCCGACGCCGCCTCATCCGACGCCGCCACATCCGACGCCGCTTCGACACGTCGCCTGCGCCATGAACGCGGCAGGCCCCTGCTGCGCCGGGGCGCTGCAGGGGCCTGCTCGTCGTCCGTCAGGGTGCCGGTGCGCCGGGCGTCACGCGCCGGTCAGTTCTCGCAGGCGCCCTCCGCGACGAAGGCCTGGCGCGTGTAGCTGAACCCGCGCAGGGTCGTCGGGGACTCCGGAGGCGGGGTCGCGACGCCCGTCGACCAGGACAGCACCGTGAAGCTCCAGAGCCGATCCGTGCTCTCGTCCAGCATGCACCCCGGGACGTCGATCACCGACAGCGGGCTCGTGCTCGCGAAGACCGGCGACAGGTACGCGCCGAACCGCTCGGGCCGCGCGCTGGCGCTGGCGCAGTCGCCGCGCTGGAACAGCGCGCCGCTGGGGTTCGTACCGGGCCACGGTGACGGCTCCCCGGGGTTGTCGACGAGCGTGTTGTACAGCGGCCCGCTCGACCCACGGCTGATGCACAGATCGTCCGACACGCAGTCGATGACCTGCTCGCCACCCAGCTCCTGAACCACGACGACGGGCTCGCCGCACAGGCAGCCCCACGAGCCGATCCCGTTGACGCAGACACCATCGACACCGCAGTCCGCCTCGCCGACCTCACACTCGTCGATGTCCTCGCAGCCTTCCCCGTCCTCCGTGGGCTCGTAGCCCGCCGCGCACGAGCAGGTGTAGCCGCCCGGCGTGTTCGTGCAGACGCCACCCTCACCACACAGCTGGACGTACTCGGTCCGCGTGTAGGCGAACGCGCCCTGCCCCTCGGGCAGCTCGAGCTCCGGCAGCCGTTCGCCTTCGCCCGGCTCGCCGCCCAGCGGCACGATGATCGGGCCGGTCGACGACGCCGTCCACTCGGTGAACGTCACGTCGAAGTACCGCTGCTGCGCCGGCAGCACCATGCAGACGCTCACGCCTTCGAGCTCGTCCTCATGGATGTCGAACGCCAGCTCGACGAACGGAATGAGGTCCCACCGGTCAGCCTCCACCGCCTGCGCGCACGAGCCGTCGTACCAGAGCGTGCCCGTCGGCACCTGGAAGAAGACGAACAGCGGCCCGATGGGCCCGATCGGGCCGGCGATGTCCATGTCCAGCGAGTCGAACAGGACGTTGAGGAGCGGACCACCGTAGTCGCTGCGGCCGATGCAGATCGCCGGCGTCACGCAGTCGACGACGTCCTCCTCACCCGGCCCGCGCGCGAAGGTCACGGTGTCGCCGCACTCGTTGATGTCCGCGCACGTGATGCCGTCGCCCTCGAAGCCGTCGTTGCACACGCACGCGTCGAACGGCCCGTCCTGCACACAGGTGGCGTCGTCGCTGCAGACGCCCCTGCAGGGCAGGTTCGGGTTCTCGCACGTCACGCCGTCTCCCTCGTACCCGTCGCGACAGGTGCAGGTGAACGAGCCCTCGGTGTTGGTGCAGAACGCGTTGGCCGAGCAGTTGTCCGTGTCGCGGAGGCACTCGTTGACGTCGACGCAGCTGCTCCCGACCAGCTCGTAGCCGTCGTCGCAGGACGTCGGCTGCGGGTCGTTCGAGTCGCCCTCATCACAGGCGATCAGCCCGACGCTCGCCAGGGCCAGCAGGCCGGCCTTCAGGATGTTCTTCATGGTTCGTGTCCTCATCAGCTGGCGCCCAGGAGGCGCCGTTCGTTGCAGGGTGTCGTCGTCAGCGCGCTCACCGGCGGCGGGTGCCACCGGCGGCCCGCGCGATCACGGGCCGTCGCAGACCTGCTCGAAGCGCAGATCGTCCCGCTCGTAGCCAAAGCCCCGACGCGACGTCTCCGACTCCGGAGGAACCTGCTGCCCACCGGTGCTCCACAGCGTCCACCGCAGCTGCAGCCGCACCTGCTCCGCGCTCAGCAGCAGGCACGTCGGCGGCTCGGCGGAGACCAGGGACGGCGGGTTCCAGTCGGCGTACTCGAGGAACGGCAGGAAGGTCAGCTCGTCGTCCGAGCAATTGCCGAACGCCCAACGAGTGCCGGCAGGTACCTGCTGGCCGTTGCCGTCGCCCGGCTGCTCGCCGGCCGCCTCGTTGTAGATCGGACCGAAATCCCCACGCGACAGACACACGGACGGCGAGATGCAGTCGACCGCGAACCCGCCCAGCGGCTGCTCGAACTCCACCTCGCCCGGGCAGCGGCACGCCCACGTGCCCTGGGCGTTCACACACTCCGCGCCGTCGCCGCAGTCGATCTCGCCACCCGCGCACTCGTCGATGTCCACGCAGCCGAGCTCGTCGTCAGGCTCGAACCCCGGAGCGCAGTCGCAGCTGAACCCTCCGGGCTCGTTGACACACAGCGTCCCCGGGGCGGTGCCACAGATGCCGGTGAACGCCGTGCGCTCCCACGCGAAGCCGCCGCGCGGCTGCGGTCCGGTGTCGCCGGCGTCGCCGTCGTCCGGCTGCTCGCCACCGCTGCCACGGGTCCACGAGGTGTAGTGGATGTCGAACAGCTCGCCGGTCGCCATGACCCGCAGGCAGTGACGCTTGCCAGGCAGCGACGCCGCGTTCGCGTTGTGCGAGTCCCGCCACCCGACGAACACCTCGTCCTGCCCGATCGCCTCGGCGCAGGTCATCGGCGCCCACCCCGTGCCCGACGGGAACTCCACACCGCCCTCACCACCGGACCACGACGGATCGTCGACCAGCGCGTTGAACAGCCCGCCGCCAAAGCTGCCGCGCGCGAGGCAGACCGTGTCGCTGACGCAGTCGACGACGCTGTCCGCGCCATCCGGCCGCTCGAAGACCACGGTCTCGCCGCACTCGTTGACGTCCGTACACGTCACGCCCGTGCCCACGAACCCGCTGTCGCAGACGCATCGCTCACCCGTCGGGCTGTCGACGCACGAGGCCTCGTCAGCGCACAGCCCGCGGCACGGCAGCTCCGCGTTGGGAACGACGCAGCGCACGCCGTCGCCCTCGAAGCCCTCGTTGCACGCGCAGGAGAACGAGCCCTCGAGGTTCGTGCAGGTCGCGTTCGCGCTGCAGTTGTCCATCCCGCGCTCGCACTCGTTGACGTCGACGCAGCTCGCGCCCTGCGGCTCGAACCCCTCGTCGCAGACAACGATGCCACCGGTCCCGGAGTCGTTGCCCGCGTCGCGGCCCGCGTCGTTCGTGTTGTCGTCGCAGCTCGTCGACACCAGGGCGAGGGCCACACCCATACCCAGACAAAGAATTCGCCTCATCACCTTGATCTCCATCCAGCGCTGCCGGCGCAGCGATCCGAGTCACACCGCCCCCACCCTTCGGGGATCCTGGCGTGCGGGTCAACGGGATTTCACCAGCTGAGGGACAACGCCGGGGATGCGGCAATCGCCACGCTGTGCTTCATCGCCGAGGATGGCGGGCGTGGCCTCCCGAGCGCCGCCGTACGCCCTTCCTCGATTCGCGTGGCAGCCCGCTCCTGCCGCGCCGCAAGCACCCACCGCAAGCACCCGCCGCGAGACCGGCTCACGGCGAGCCGTGGGCCAGACGAGCGACTCGGTGAGCGACCGGAGATCCGCACGATGACCACCGCCCTACCCTCCTCCAGCCTGCGTCGACCGCCGAGGGGCCGCGCCGCCGCGAGATCCCTGCTGGCCGCTGTCCTGTGGTCCGTGGCGGCGACCGCTGGCGCCACGCCTGCGCCCGGCGACACGGCCGGGAGCGGCGAGGGGGCGGACTCCGTCCCCTCGACCCAGCGACGCTCCGAGCTGGCGGCGAACGACGCCACGGCCGACGGCGCGACGCAGGCGTCCGGCGTCGCAGGCTGGGCTCGCTGCGACGGAGACCGGGATCGGCCCGCCCTGCCGGTCGCGCTCACCATCCGCGGCGGCGCGAGCATGGGGGTCTGGGAGGCCGGCGCGACCTGGGCGCTGCTGCGCGCGGCGCGCGCAGCCGGGCGCGGCGACCTCGAAGGCGCCTGCACCATCGACATCCGCGCGATGACGGGCACATCTGCCGGCTCGGTCAACGCGGCGCTCGGGGCGGTCGAGTGGCTGCTCGAGCGACCTGGTTCGGTGTGGAACAACGCGCTGTTCGCCGGCTGGATCGACCTGGACATCGAAGCCATGGTGCCGGAGCTGATCGGGCGCAGCGGCCGCCGCGAGCCCGACGACGCCGTGACCCTGCGTGCGGCCCTGGCGCCGACGGTCCGGGTGTTTCTCGAGACGGTCGCACACGGGCGCACCCGGCATGGCCAGGTCGACGTGGGCGTCGCCGTCACGCGGCTGGATCCGCCCTCGCGGACGCGCGACGGGCTCACGACCCGCGCCGCGCGCGAGATCGTGCTCGTTCGGATGACCGCGGACGAGGACGGAGCCGGGATCAGGCTGGACCAGCGACCGGTACCCGGCGCCGGTCGCCGGCTGCTGCTGCCCACCACGACAGGCGGCGAGGTCGCTCCCACCGCGCTCGTCGACGCGATCCACGCCTCGACGGCGTTCCCGTTCGTGTTCGGAGCGGTCGCCCTCGAGGGCGCGCTGCGCGACAGGCCGTGCGGGTCGCTCGACGACTGCCTCGAGGGCGAGCTCGAGCGGGCGTGGTACGTCGACGGCGGCGTCTTCGACCCTGCGCCCATCCACAGCGCGGTCGCCCTGCTGGAGGGAGGCGACCGCCAGGAGCCCGCATCCGGCGTCCCGCCTGCCGGGCGTGGGGACATGCATTATGTGTTCGTGGACCCGGCCCGCACGCGTCGGGACTGGCCGACTCCCGGCCAGACACGGGACCTGACACCGCTCAGCGAGGCGCAGCGTCCCGGCGCGATGACGTCCCTGTTGCTGGTGGTCTCCAGCATGAGGGCGGCGACCAGCGACACGGAGCTTGAGGCCCTGCTGCGCCACCACCGCTTCTCGAGCCCGAGCGGCCGCGCGACCGAACACGGGCGCCAGCTCCACGTGCTGTCCCGAGGGTTCCCGACCGTCGGGATCCAGGCCTTCTGGTTCGCCGGGCTGTTCGACCGCACGTTCCGCGTCTTCGACTACCTCGTGGGCGTCTACGACGGGCTGGTCTTCGCGGCCGCGAGCCAGTGCAGCAGCGGAGACGCCGACAGCGAGCACGCCGACAGCGAGCACGCCGACGGCGAGCACGACGGCAGGGAGCACCAGGGCGGCGCCCTGGAGCCGCTCGTCACCGAGACGAGCGCCTGTGAAGTGCGCGCGCTGCGCCGGCTCCACGACGTCGTTGGCCTGGGCGTCGACGACCCCGCGACCCGCCTCGCCTCATGGATGGTCCGCTCGCTGGCGGCCTGGGAGTACGGCCCCGTGTGCGTCGAGGTCGCCGGCCGCTGGTGCCAACCGGATCGCGCCCCGGGCCACGCCGTCGGCGCGTTGTTCGAGGCGCTGCGGCCACGCGACGCCGACGCGAGCAGCGGGCAGCTCGCTCCCACCCGCGGGCTCGTCGCGCGGCTGATGGCAGAGGACGGCACGAGCACCCTGATGGCGCGCTATCGTGAAGCACTCGCGGCGCGCGGTCTGAGCATCGAGGACGGCGCCGAGGGCCCGTTCGGACGCGCGTTCATCGAGGACCCGGAGCAGGCGTTCCGCCTGCTCGTCTCCGTCATGGCCAACGTGGCCGTACAGCGCGACGCCGCCAGCGATATCGATCGCACCGAGCGTGGCCTCGCGCGGAGCCTCGCGCGTGGCGTGGCCCTCGTCGCTGACCGTGAGCTGCGCGACCACACCGACGGGCTTCGCGCAGACCCCAGCTCGATCCCCTGGTGGACGTCGTCCGCCTGGCGGCTCGCCCCGTGGGCCATCGACGCCGGCACGTTCGACCCGACGCTGCGTGCGCTGTGGCGCCCCACCTGGTACCGCGGCCGCTATGGCATCGGGGCGCCGGTCAACACCTACCTGTCCGTCGCGCCGCTGCGCGGCAACGCCTCCGTCGGGCTGGCGCCGTTCATCTGGCGCACACGCCGCGCCGGGCTCAGCGAGCTCGAGGTCTCGGTGAGCCAGGCCCTCATCCCCAACGGCGCCCAGCCCTGGTCACTCGGCGACGGCATGGTCGTGGAGACCGCCGCCTACCTGCTCCAGAGCCGCCTCCGTGTGGGGGTCGCCTGCGGGGTCGGCCAACCGGACGCCAGCCCGCTCGGCCCGGCGCGCTGTACCGTTCGCATCGGGCTCAGCGACCTCCCCGGATTCTTCCACCACATCTCCCGGCGCTAGAGAGCACGTTGCAACAACCGTGAAACACAGCTCACCTGTCTGGCGCGACTGACAACCCGCGCTCAAGAGAACATTGAAGTAACCTGAATCCGGCATGATCGCCGCCTCAACGCTCCCGTTCGACGCGCGTCGAACGGTTGATCACGCGCACCCGAGCCCCCGAGATGTCCCGTCGGGCCAGAGTCGTCACGTGAACATTCACGAAAGTCGTCATGTAAACCTTCAAGGAAGTCGTCACGTGAACCTTCACGTGAACCTTCACCGGCCAGGGTACGCTTGACGCCGGACCAGGCCATCCCCACCTCGTTGTCCTCCTCCAGCTGCCGCGCTCCCCGGATGATGAGGCGAGCGATGAGCGGCGACAACAGGACCGGTCTGACCGACGAGCAACGACGTATCGTGACGCACCCTGCGGATCGCCACGCCTCGGTGCTCGCCGTCGCAGGCTCGGGCAAGACGACAACCATGGTGGAGCGCGTCGCCTGGCTTGCAGGCGAAGCAGCGATCCCATGCGCTCGCATCAGGGTGCTCGCCTACAACCGTGACGCCGCGCAGCTGCTGGCGACACGCCTGCACCGCCGTGGCGTGTCCACGGTGGACGTCAGCACGCTGCACAGCCTGGCGCGGTCGATCCTGCTCGACGACGAGCGCCGCGGTGGGCCGGTCCAGCGCGTGATCGGTGAGCCGGAGCTGCAGCGTCTGCATCAGCGCCACCTCCGCGCGGAAGGGATGCTGCCCGACGGGTTGAGCGCTGGACGCCGCCGCGCGAGGCTCGCGGAGCAGTCGTCGCTGCTGGGGCTCGTCGACGCCGGCTCGCTGCCGGTAGAACCGCCGCCGCCGAGCGCGCCGCCAGACTCGACAGCGCGAGGCTCATCAGCACGTTCCGCCATCTCGCCCGCGCCGCACGCGGGCACCAACGAGGCGCTGGCGCTCGCTGGCGTGGACCCCGGCGCGCAGCGGGCGTTGGCACGCACCGTGAGCGCGCTCGACAGCATGCGTGCGGTCACGCTCGATGGCATGATCCGCGCTGCCGTGCTCCGGCTCACGGACGATGAGGGGCTGCGAAGGTCATGGGCAACGCGGTGGACCCAGCTGATCGTCGATGAGTACCAGGACGTGAACGGGGTCCAGCAGGAGCTGCTGCGGCTGGTCGCCGGGTGCTCCGCGCGGGTGATGGTCGTGGGTGACGACGACCAGTGCATCTACCAGTGGCGAGGCGCGAGGCCCGAGCTGCTGCGGGACGGATTCCAGCGCGCGTTCCCGGGCGCGGGTCACGACCGCTACGTGCTCAGCCGCACGTTCCGGTTCGGTGACGAGATCGCGGCCGTCGCAGCGTCCGGGATCGAGCGGAACGTGGACCGGGTGCCCAAGCGCCTCGTGTCCGGCCGACCGGGCGTGGCGAGCGCGGTCGACGTGACCCGCGACGACGCCGCTGGTGTCGTGGCCACACGGCTGGCGCGCGGCACGCGCGCCTCGGAGGTCGCCGTGCTGGTGCGCCAGTGGAGCGCCGCGGCAGAGATCAGCGCCGGCCTGTGCGCTGCGGGGATCGCCTGGCAGGCGCCAGAGCCGATCCGGTGGCCGGACGCCGACGCTGTAGCGCTGGCGCTTGACCTGGCCACGGCCGCAGGAGCGGGGGACGCGGTCGAGTGTGAGCCAGGCTCGGGCGAAGGCGGCTCGGGCGAAGGCGGCGCGAGCGAGGCATGCACGACCGAACGAGCGGTGTACGTCGCGACGGCGCGGCTCGTCGCGCGCGCGCTCCGCTTGTCCGGAGGGGCGCTGGTTCGCGCGGCGCTGCGTGAGCTGGGCCGGCGTTGGCGTGATGGCTTGTCGACGGACGCCGCGCTGCGTCGAGTCGCGGCGTCCGGCTCGAAGCCTCGGCGGGTCAACGCCCGGCTCCGCGAGGTCCTGGAAGCGCTGCGCCGGACCAGGCAGCGCGCTTGTCGTCGACGCGGCAGCGTGACGCCGGACCGCAGGCTCGCCCACCCGCTGACCGACTGGCTGGCGGCAGGCGGCTCGGTGCGCGACCGCGCCGCCGCGTGGCGGCAGGTGTGCCGGGCGCTGCTGCTGG
>ERZ869909.1795-NODE-1795-length-16314-cov-3.740346_pt1 | contig 16314 bp, 14 predicted proteins | sample MGYA00520892_ERZ869909 | MGnify/ENA primary metagenome ERZ869909 (study PRJEB32215, sample SAMEA104723947) | bioreactor metagenome | biome: bioreactor; feature: anaerobic bioreactor; material: water | place: China | collected 2015-03-12 ...
TGGAGGACGGCGAGCCGCTGCCCACCATCACTGACCTGTGGGCCGCCGCTTCCTTCATGGAGCGCGAAGTGTTCGACATGTTCGGCGTGCAGTTCAGCGGTCACCCCTACCTGCGCAAGCTGCTCACCCCCGAGGACCTCGACGGCCACCCGCACCGGAAGGACTTCCCGCTGGGGGAGACCCCGACACTGTTCAACGATGGCCGCTTCCTTGAGCCTGCCTCGTTCCGCGCGGGCCTCACCGGCAAGAGCGGTGGCCTGACCGGCTGGAAGGGCGGAGCACGCCGTGGCGTGGTCAGCGTCAAGCCCGCCATGCCGGAGGACCAGTCGTGACACTGATCAAGGGAGCCGGCACCGGGGCGCGCACGCTGAGCACCGAACGCGAGGGCGACTTCGAGACCCGGCTGATGCGCATCAATGTCGGACCGCAGCACCCGTCCACGCACGGCGTGCTCCGCCTTGTCGTTGACCTGAACGGCGAGCGCATCGTCGGCATCAAGCCCCAGATCGGCTACCTGCACACGGGCTTCGAGAAGACCATGGAGAACCGCACGTACCAGCAGTGCGTCACCTACTCAAACCGCATGGACTACGTGAACGGCTTCGGGCACGACCTCGCTTACGTCCTGGCCGCCGAACGCCTGATCGGAGCGAACGTGCCCGTGCGCGCGCAGCGGGTACGGGTGATCCTCAACGAGCTGAACCGCATCGCCAGCCACCTCATCTTCCTCGGTACCGGCGTGCTGGATATCGGCGCGCTCACCCCGTTCTTCTACACGGCCCGCGAACGCGAGCAGATACTTGACATCTTCGAGATGGTCTCGGGCGTCCGCATGAACTACGGTTACTTCCGTGTCGGCGGACTCAGCTACGACACGCCGGACGGCTTCGAGGCCGCCGTCGAGGCATTCGTGAAGGGATTCCCGGCCAAGATCCAGCAGTACCAGGACTTCTTCATGGGCAACCCGATCTTCCTGGGCCGCACGAAGGGCGTCGGCGTTCTCGATGCCGAGACCGCCATCGCCTACGGCACCACCGGCCCCAGCCTGCGCGCCAGCGGCGTTCCGCTGGACTACCGCAAGGCACAGCCGTACAGCGGCTACGGGGACTACGACTTCAACGTCATCACCCGCGAGGAAGGCGACGCACACGCCCGTTTCCTCGTCCGCTACCTCGAGATGCAGGAAAGCCTCGAGATCATAGAACAGGCGCTCGGCATGCTCGAGCCCGGCCCGTACAGGGATCCCGATCGCCGCGTCAGCCTGCCACCGCGCAGCGAGCTTGAGACCTCGATGGAAGCAGTGATCTTCCACTTCAAGCTCGTGACCGAAGGGCTGCACCCGCCCATGGGCGAGGTGTACGTGCCCACCGAAAGCGCGCGCGGCGAACTGGGCTATTACCTGGTGAGCGACGGCGGCTCGATGCCGTACCGGGTCAAGGTCCGCGTGCCCAGCCTCATCAACCTGCAAGTGCTCGAGGCGATCTGCATCGGCGGTCTTTTCGCAGACATGGTCGTGAACATCGCCTCGCTCGATCCCGTGCTTGGAGATGTCGACAAATGATCCCACTGGACACACTGCCCCCCTTCTTCGCGGACAAGCAGGAAGTGGTTGCCGAGATCCTCTCCCGCTATCCCGACTACGGGCGGCGCAGCGCAGTGATGCCACTGCTGTGGGAGGTCCAGCGGGCCGAGCGGCACATAAGCGACGCCCGCATCGCGGAGATCGCCGACATCGTCGGCATGCGCGCCACCGAGGTCAAGGGCGTGATGAGCTTCTACAGCACTTATCACGACAACCCGATCGGCAAGTTCCACCTGCAGGTGTGCGCCACCATCTCCTGCTCCCTCGCGGGCAGCGACAGCATGTACGACTGGCTCGTGAACGAGCTGGGAATAGTCAACGGCGAGACCGACAGGGACGGCTACTTCAGCCTCCAGAAGGTCGAATGCGTCGGATCGTGCACCACCGGACCCGTGCTGCAGGTGAACGACACCTATTACGAGCTCGTCAGCCGCAGCCGCCTCGAGGAACTCATCAGGGCGCTGCGTACCGGAGTGATGCCGGAGCCATGGCCCGCCCGCAGCGGCGACAAGGCCGGACTCAGTGAGGAGCCAGCGGCGTGAACGCAACAGACACACAGACCAGCGACAGGATCGTCTCCCGCAAGGACCCCCGCTACGAGGTCGTCCTCTACAAGCACGTCGGGGTGGACGGCGCGTGGACGCTTGACTACTACCGCAGGCACGGCGGCTACGAGGCGGCGCGCAAAGCGCTTCTCGAGATGACGCCGGACGGTGTCGTCGACGAGATGAAGGCCTCGGGCCTGCGCGGTCGCGGCGGTGCCGGGTTCCCTACCGGCGTGAAATGGTCGTTCATGCCGAAGAACACCGGCAAGCAGCACTTCATCGTCTGCAACGCCGACGAGTCCGAGCCCGGCAGCTGCAAGGACCGCTACCTGCTCGAGGACGACCCGCACCAGCTGATAGAAGGCATGCTCATCGGCGGATACGCCATCGGCGCGACGATCGGCGTGCTCTACATCCGCGGAGAGTACTACCTGGCCCTGAAGCGGCTCGAGAACGCCATCCGCGAGGCGAGGGAGCACGGCATCCTCGGCAAGGGCGTCATGGGTTCGGACTTCGACTTCGACATCATCCTGCACAGGGGAGCGGGCGCCTACATCTGCGGCGAGGAGACCGCGCTCATGAACTCGTTCGAAGGCAGGCGCGCCAACCCGCGCCTCAAGCCGCCCTTCCCGGCGGGCGCTGGCGTGTACGGCCTGCCCACCACCATCAACAACGTCACTACCCTCGCCAGCGCCGTCCATATAATCGCGCGCGGCGCGGACTGGTACAACACCTACGGCACGGACGACAGCCGCGGCATCCATCACGTCGAACTGTCCGGTCCCTTCAACCGCCGCGGCGTGTTCGAGGTGCCCATGGGCATCACCTACCGCGAGGTCATCTATGACCTTGGCCAGGGCCCCAGCGAGCCCGCGAAGGCGTTCATCCCGGGCGGCACCAGCTGCCCGCCCTTCCCGTTCACCGACGAGTTCCTGGACACGCCGATGGAGTACTCCTCGGTCGCGAAGAAGGGCTCGATGCTCGGCACCGGCGGCATCATCCTGATCCCGCAGAGCAAGTGCATCGTCGACACGATGTACAACATCACCAGGTTCTACGCCCACGAGAGCTGCGGCAAGTGCACGCCGTGCCGCGAGGGCGTGGCCACGTGGATGCCGCGTATCTTCCAGAAGCTCCTGGCCGGCATCGGCACGCCCGACGACGTGGCGCTGCTCGAGGACCTCGCCGGAGGTCTCCGCGGCACGGCGTTCTGCCCTCTTGCTGACAGCTGCATCGTTCCGGTGCTGACCAGCCTGAAGTACTGGCGCGACGAGTACGACTACCTTGCCCATCACGGCCGTCCGATGTACCCGACCCAGGACAGGTGGCAGGCATGAAGGTGACCGTCAACGGCATCGAGCTGGACCTGCCCGCGGGCACCAGCGCGATCGACGCGGTCTTCAGCGCGGGTCACGACGTACCCTACTTCTGCTCGCAGGAGTACATGTCCCCGATCGGCGCCTGCCGCATGTGCCTCGCCCGGGTAGGCGCGCCGCGAAGGAACCCCGACGGCAGCTGGATCCTGGACGAAGCTACCGGAGAACCACAGGTGTTCTGGTTCCCCAACCCCATGGCCACCTGCACCACCACGGTCATGGAGGGCATGCATATCGACACCGTCTCGGAGGCGATCCAGGCGGCCCAGGGCAACATGGTCGAGCAGACGCTGATCAACCACCCGCTCGACTGCCCCACCTGCGACAAGGGCGGCGCCTGCGAGCTGCAGGACCGCAGCTACGAGTACGGCGATGGCCTCTCCCGCTTCGAGTTCACGAAGCGCCACAGCGAGAAGCACCACGAGCTGAGCAACCTGATCACGCTCGACCGCGAGCGCTGCATCCACTGCAAGCGCTGCGTCCGCTACTTCGCAGAAGTACCGGGTGATGAGGTCCTTGACTTCATCGATCGCGGCGGACACACTTACATCGGCACCAAGGAAGACCAGCTGCCGGGCAACTTCACTGGCAACGTAACCGACATCTGTCCCGTGGGGGCCCTGCTCGACGCGACCAGCCGCTTCCGCGGTCGCAACTGGGAATACGACCACATCCGCAGCACCACGCCCAACGACGCGAGCGGCAGCGCCATAGTCATCGACGCCCGCACCGGCCGCATCGAACGGATCCGCGCAGCACTCAACCCCGACATCAACCAGATCTGGATCGATGACGGCACGCGCTTCGGTCACGAGTACACCGATCCCGAGGGCCGCATCCGCGCCCCCATGCTGCGCCGTGACGGCGAACTGGTCGAGGTCACGTGGCGTGAAGCGACCGACTTCATCGCCGGGCGCCTGGGCCAGTTCAGCAAGGGCGAGACAGGCGTGCTCCTGCGCGCCGACGCCACGCTGGAAGAAGGCGTCGCCGCCAGGTCCCTGGCGGAACACCTTGGCACGCCTCACCTGGACCACCAGCCGCGTCCCGCTGCCAGCGTGATCCCCGCGGCGAAGCCCGCGACCTTCACCGAGCTGGCCACGGCCGATCACGTGCTGGTGTTCGGCGACCCCACCGAAGAAGTCCCGATCGTCGAGCTCCGCATCCGCGACGCGCTCAAGGGCGTGCCGCCCGTCGAGCTCATGGAGCACGGCGTGCCGATCGCGGACCTGAGGCTCAAGGAGCACGCGCCGCTGGACCACAGCAGACTCAGCGTCTGCGCCCCTTACCGCGTCAACCTGATGAGGATCGCCGGCACCAGCATCATGCACGCCGCCGGCTCCGAGGCCGAACTTATCGGCCAGCTGGCCCGCCTTGCGGCCGGCCGCGATGAGGACGCGAGTCCGGAGGCCGGTCGGATCGTCGCGAGCCTGCGGGCTGCCGGGAACAAGGTGATCGTCGCCGGTGGCATGGTTCTGGCCGACCCCGAGGCAGCCACCCAGCTCGCCGCACTTGCCAGGGCGACCGGCGCGAAGGTGATGCTGATGGGACCCGCGGCCAACAGCTTCGGGCTCGAACTCACCGGCGTCATGCCCCTGGATGGCGGCCGTGACTACGCCGGCATGCTCGACGGCGGCCTGCGTGCGCTCATAGTGTCCCAGCTGGACCCGGCCGCCAGTGCGGCCGCAGCCGACGCGCTGAGCAGGATGGAGCTCGTCGTGGCCCACGCGACGCTGCACAACGCGACGACCGCGATCGCCGACGTAGTCCTGCCCGCCGTCTCCGGCTTCGAGAAGAACGGCACCTTCGTGAACGTCGAGGGGCGGGCCCTGCCCGTGCGGGCAGCACCCGTGGACAGCGGCGGGGCTGAGGACTTCTGCGGCCTGGTGAAGCGGCTCGGCGAGTCCCTCTCGACCCGCCTGGACGGCCGCAGCCTCCGCAGTGCACACCGTGTGCTCAAGGCCCGGACCGGCGAGGACCTCACCGGTCTGGACGATGCCGGCGTCATCCTTGCCACGCGCAGGCACAAGGCTCGGAAGCCGTCAGCGCCCCCGGTCAGCACGGGCGGCAACGGCTCGCTCCGCGTGCTGTTCGTGCCGAGCATGCGGCGCCATGAGTACGTCGCCCACAACCCGCACCTGCTCGCCGAGCACGGCTACACGCCGCTTCGCGTCTCCGCAGCCGATGCCGCCTCACTGCAGGTGACCAACGGCGATTTCGTCACCATCGAGGTCAACGGCACCTCCAGGCGCGCCGAGGTGTTCGTGAGCGAGTCCGCACAGGACGGCACGCTCCTCCTGCCCGTGCTGCCCGAGCAGCCGAGCGGTCTTGGCGCTGCCGACCGCGAGTCGCTCGTGCGCGAGCGCCAGGCACTGGAGGTGGTGTGAGGTGGATCCACTCTGGGTGACCCTTGTCAAGGCGATCCTGCTGTGCCTGACTCTCCTCGGCGTGTTCGCATACATGACGCTGATCGAGCGCAAGCTGCTCGGCCGCATGCAGCACCGTTACGGTCCAAACCGCACCGGCCCGTTCGGGCTGCTGCAGCCGATCTCCGACGCGATCAAGTCGATATTCAAGGAAACGATCATCCCGGCCAACGCGGACAAGTTCGTGTACTTCCTCGCGCCGTTCATCAGCATCACCTTCGCGCTGTCGGCCTTCGCGATCATCCCCGCCGGCCCCGCAGGCAGCTTCTTCGGGTTCAATCCATGGATCATCGACCTGGACATCGGCCTGCTCTACGTACTCGCCGTGACCGCCATGGGCGTTTACGGCATCTTCCTTGGCGGCTGGGCCAGCAACAGCAAGTACGCGCTGCTGGGCAGCCTGCGCTCCAGCGCGCAGCTGATCAGCTACGAGCTCGGCCTGGGACTCAGCGTCCTGACGATCATCATGATCGCCGGCACCGTCAACCTGCGCGAGATCGTGGACATCGGTGTCTGGTCCGTCTCGCCCTGGCTGTGGCTGCCGCTGGTCATAGCCTTCGGCACGTTCGTCATCTCCGGCATCGCCGAGGTCAACCGCACGCCGTTCGACCTGCCCGAGGCCGAACAGGAGATCGTTGCCGGATACATGACGGAATACTCGAGCCTGAACTGGGCGCTTTACCAGATGGCAGAGTACGTCAACATGCTGACGATGTCGGCGTTCATCAGCACCCTCTTCCTGGGCGGCTGGCGAGGGCCCGCGTTCGTGGACAACATCATCCCCGGGATGTCTGAGTGGCCGTTCGTCTGGCTGATAGCCAAGATGGCCATCTTCATGTTCATGTTCATCTGGCTCCGGGCCACCCTGCCACGCTTCCGCTACGACCAGCTGATGCGCATCGGCTGGGTCTGGCTCTTCGAGATCGCGCTCTTCGCGGCGCTGCTGACCGGGGCGGTGATCGCATTTGTTCTCTGAACCAGGCATCTTCAAGTTTCGAGTGACAGGAGAACGTCAATGAGCAGCATTCTGGATCTTGCAAAGGGCATGGGCGTCTCGCTCCAGCACCTCTTCAGCAAGCCCGCCACCCGCAGTTATCCCGAGGAGCCCGCCGAGATCAAGGCGCGCTTCCGCGGTCGGCACCACCTGCTGCGTCACCCCGACACGGGCCTGGAGAAGTGCATCGGCTGCAGCCTCTGCGCAGCGGCCTGCCCCAGCTACGCCATCTACGTCGAGGCCGCCGAGAACGACCAGGACAACCCCGTCTCAGCCGGCGAGCGCTACGCCTCGATCTACGAGATCAACATGCTCCGCTGCATCTTCTGCGGCATGTGCGAGGAGGCCTGCCCGACCGGAGCGGTCGTGCTGGGCCACGAGTTCGAGCTGTCCGACTTCCGCTACCAGGACTTCACGTACGGCAAGGAAGACATGCTCGTCGGCGTCGTCGGCAGCAAGTGGCAGCGGCGCGAGGCGCACAGCAAGGGCAAGGAAGCCAAGCCAGGCTACATCGCCGAGCACAGGCCGGAGCTCGAGGGCGTGGACAACTGATGGTCGCGTTCGTCATCCTGGCGATCCTCACCCTGGCCGGCGCTCTCGGCGTCGTGCTGCTGCGCGAACCCGTTCATGCCGCCCTCTCGCTGGTCGGAACACTCCTCAGCATCGCCGTCATCTATGTGACGCTGGACGCGCACTTCCTCGCGGCGATCCAGGTGATCGTCTACACGGGCGCGATCGTCGTGCTCTTCCTGTTCGTGGTCATGCTTCTGAACGTCAGGTCCGAAGCAGCCATCGTCCGCTTCCGCTGGCTGCCGCCGACGGTGATAGGCGTCGTCGTCGTCGCCGCCGGAGTCATCACGGCTACCGCGCTGATCGATCCGCAGCAGCTGCCCGCGCCCGAGGTGATCACCTCGGCGCTCGGTGGGGGAGGACCCGCCCAGATCGGCGAGTCGCTCTTCACCGATTACGTGCTTGCCTTCCAGCTGGTCGGCATCATGCTTCTGACCGGCATCATCGGCGCCGTCAGCCTCGTGCAGCGCAAACCGGCTGCAGGCGGTGAGCTGTGATGGTGCCGACCGAGTACTACATCGTGCTCAGTGCGGCCCTGTTCGTGATCGGCGCCGCGGGGGTGCTCACGAGGCGAAGCGCGATCCTGATGTTCCTGAGCATCGAGCTGATGCTCAACGCCGGTAATGTCGCCCTGGCCGCGTTCGCCAGGCAGTGGAGCAGCGCGGGAATGCAGACCGCCCTCTCCGGGCAGTCCGCGGTCTTCATCGTGCTCGCCATCGCAGCCGCTGAGGTCGCGATAGGCCTCGGCATCCTTGTCGCCATCTTCCGCCACCGGGCCAGTACCGAGGTCGACGAACTTTCGGAGGTGCGTTACTGATGAATACCGTCAACGCAGTCGCACTGGCACCTTTCATCATGCTTGCGGCATCCCTGATCAACGGCATCTTCGGGCGCGGCATGGCCCCGGCCATCAGCGGGATGATCGGCAGCGTCGCCACCGGCCTGGCCTTCGTGCTCGCCCTGGTCAGCTTCGCGGGCTTCCAGGGAGAAGCGGTCCGCGTGGTTCTCTGGGACTTCCTGCCCAATCTGCCGGTCGCCTTCGCCATCGACCAGCTGAGCCTGCTGATGGTCCTGATCATCACCTTCGTGGGCCTGCTGATCAACATCTACTCCATCGGTTACATGAAGGGGGACGAAGGGCTTCCCAGGTACTTCTCGGGGCTCAACCTCTTCATCGCCGCCATGCTCGTGCTGGTGCTCGCCGACTCCTTCCTGCTGCTCTTCGTCGGCTGGGAAGGCGTGGGCGTCTGCTCCTACCTGCTGATCGGCTTCTGGTACCGCGAGCGGCTCAACGCCAGCGCGGCCCGCAAGGCGTTCATAGTCAACCGCATCGGTGACGTCGGCTTCCTGCTCGCCATGTTCCTTACATACCGCACCTTCGGTACCCTCGAGATCGCCACAGTCGTCCAGGCTGCGCCCCTGATGGTTTACGGCTCGGCCACGCTGATGGCGATCGGCCTGCTCTACATGCTCGCCGCCGCGGGCAAGTCCGCACAGCTGCCGTTGCACGTCTGGCTCCCGGACGCCATGGCCGGCCCCACGCCGGTCTCGGCCCTTATCCACGCGGCGACGATGGTCACCGCGGGCGTCTACCTGATCGCCCGCACGGCACCGCTGTTCGCACACACGCCCGAGGCATCGGCAGTGGTCGCCTGGGTTGGCGCACTCACGGCGATCATCGCGGCTTTCAGCGCCCTCGCGCAGAAGGACATCAAGAAGATCCTCGCCTACTCCACCATCAGCCAGCTCGGCTTCATGTTCGTGGCAGTGGGCACCGGTGCGTACTGGGTCGCGATCTTTCACGTCTTCACCCACGCGTTCTTCAAGGCACTGCTCTTCCTCGCGTCAGGCAGCGTCATCCATGCGCTTGGCGGAGAGCAGGATATCGGCAGGATGGGCGGTCTCGGCCGCCGGATGCGCGTGACGGGCACGACCGCCCTGATCGGCACGCTCGCGATAGCCGGCGTTCCGTTCCTGTCCGGCTTCTTCAGCAAGGACAGCATCATGCTGCACACCTTCACGAGCGACCTGCTGATCGATTACGGCAACTACGCGCTCTTCGCCATCCTCCTGATCACTGCCGTGATGACGGCGTTCTACATGTTCCGCTGGTACTACCGCGTGTTCGGCGGCGAGACCCGCATGGCCGCCGCGGACTACGGCAAGGTCCACGAGTCGCCGCCCGTCATGACGGTTCCACTGGTGATCCTCGCTGTGCTCAGCGTCGTGGCCGGCTACCTGGGCATGCCCGAGTTCATCGCCCGAAGCGTCATCCACGACTGGCTGGCCGCCCCGACAGCCTCCGGCGCGACCTTCACGCACGTGTCCGTCGCTACCGAGTGGTTGCTGATCCTCGCCTCCGTCCTCGCCGCCGCCATCGGCCTGGGGCTCGGCTGGTTCCTCTACGTGCGCTCCGACGGATCTCAGGCCCGGCGGATCGGCGACAGCCCGGTCGGCGCCGCCTCCAGGCACGGTGTCGGCTTCGACATCGCCTTCAACTGGGCGGTCGTCAGGTCCGCCGACGCGATCTCGGGCGGGCTTGCACTGCTCGACCGTGAGATCGTCGACCGCGGCATGACCGGCGTGGTGCGACGCACCACCTTCGTGGGCCGCCTCGTCGTGCTGCTGCAGAGCGGTCACGTCCGGCTCTACGCGCTGACGATGTTCGCAGGGGTGACGCTGCTCGCACTCATCGTTCTCCTCGCGGGGGTGCTCGCATGACGCTCGCCGTGATCCTCGTTCCCCTCATCGCTGCGCTGCTGCTGCCCCTCCTCGGCGGGCTCGGCCGCATCGTTGCGCTCGGCGCGGCCATCGCCACCTTTGTGCTCGCGCTGCGCCTGCCCTCCGCCGAGGCGGTCAACCTGCCCTGGCTGCCCGACCTGGGCGTCACCTTCAGCCTGTCGGGCCACGGTGCAGCCACCGTGCTGGTCGCGGCCGCCGCGCTCGCCATGATCGGAGCCGTCTGGTACGGCGGCTTCCGCGTCACGCATCGCACGTCCGTGTTCCTGGCGCTCCTGCTGGCGATGCAGGCGTTCCTCAACGGCATCTTCCTCGCCAAGGACCTCGTGATCTTCTACGTGTTCTGGGAAGCAACCCTGATCCCGAGCCTGATCATGCTCGGCGTCTGGGGCGGCTCCGCGAAGCGCGCGGCCGTAATGAAGTACCTGGTCTACGCGATGGGCGGCTCGCTCCTGATGCTGGTGGGAATCATCGCCCTGAAGGTCACCTCCGGGGCAACCGGCTTCCACTTCGACGAACTGGTCGCCGCCGGAGCCAGCCTCGACCTGAACACACAGCTGCTGATCTTCGCGGCCTTCGCGGTAGCATTCGCGGTCAAGCTTCCCCTGGTGCCGGTGCACTCGTGGCTGATCGACTTCCATGAACAGAACCACCCGAGCGGCGTCGCCGACGTCGCTGGCACGCTCTACAAGGTCGGCGCCTTCGGCTTCTTCGCCTGGGCGATCCCCTTGCTTCCGGCAGCAGCCGAGGCCGCTGCACCACTGCTGCTCGCCCTCGCTGCCATTACTGCGCTTTACGGCGGCGTCGTCGCGGTGGCCCAGACCGACCTCAAGCGACTCCTTGCCTACGCCTCGCTGTCGCACATGGGCATCATCGGTGTCGGTGTCTTCAGCCTGCAGCCCGAAGGGATGACCGGCGGGATGCTCCTGCTGGCCGCACAGATGGTCTCGACCAGCGCACTGTTCATCCTTGCCGGCATGCTGGGCGAGCGGCGCGGCACCTTCGAGCTGTCCGCCTACGGCGGACTGGCACGCAGCGCCCCGTTCCTGGCGAGCATCATGCTCTTCTCGATCTTCGCCAGCATCGGCGTACCCGGCCTCGGTAACTTCCCAGGGGAGTTCCTCAGCCTGCTGGGCGCCTGGCTCCACACGCCCGGCTGGGCGATCGTGGCCACGCTGACAATCATCGCGGCGGGCATCTACGGCGTGAACCTGTACCAGCGCATGTTCCAGGGCCGGGAACAGCTGCCGGCTCCCGACCTCAGCTTCCGAGAGGCCATCACCCTCCTGCCATTCGTGGCCGGCATACTCTGGTTCGGAATCGCGCCAGCTGCCGCAGTCAGCAACATCGAACTGCAGACCCGCGCGGGAACGGAACAGGCGATCACGCAACCGACTGAACCGCTTGCCGGAACGATGGAGGACAGCCAATGACTTTCCCGGCAGCCATTGACATCAACTGGCTCCAGCTCAGCCCACTCATGACGCTGATCGCCACTGCTTCAATCGCCCTGCTCTACAACCTCGGGGACCGCGACACGCGCGGAGGCGCAGGCATCACCGTCACCGGCCTCATCCTGGCGGGCGTGTTCAACTACGCGCTTATGCGCGAGTCCGAGGGTGGTCCCATCACCGCGTTCGGCGGCCGCCTGCTCGCGGACCAGCTGACCACCAGCCTCTGGTTCGTGATAATCGTCGGTGCCGTGCTTGCGATCCTGGTCGCGTGGAACTACATCCACAACAGCGAGGTGGGCCAGCCGGAGTACTATCCGCTCCTGCTGCTCTCAGCCAGCGGCGCGATGGTGATGGTCGCAGCGGGCGACCTGATCACGCTTCTGCTCGGCCTCGAGATCATGTCGCTTGCCGTCTACGTGCTTTCGGCCTTCAGGCTCGGCCATGGCGCGCCCGCGAGACAGAGCCAGGAGGCGGGCATGAAGTACTTCCTCCTTGGTGCCTTCGCTTCGGCCGTGATGATCTACGGCATCGCCCTGCTTTACGGCGCGACCGGCAGCTTCCACTACACAGGCGTTCATGCGGCCGTTACCGCACCCGACTTCGGCTTGCCAGTGCTCGCCGCGGTCGGCGGGCTGCTCCTGCTGGGTGGCCTGGCCTTCAAGGCAGCGATCTTCCCGCTGCAGCAGTGGGCGCCAGACGTATACACGGGAGCGCCCACGCCCGTCACCACCTTCATGAGCGTCGTCGTCAAGACTGCCGCGTTCGCCGCGCTCCTGCGTGTCGGAGCAGGCTTCCTGCCGGAAGTGTCACCCGCGGTCATCGAGGTGTTCTCCTGGCTGGTCGGCGCGACCATGGTGATCGGAAACTTCGGCGCGCTGGCCCAGCAGGGCATCAAGCGCATGCTGGCCTACTCCTCGGTGGCGCATGCGGGCTACCTCGGCCTGGCCGTGCTCGCTGCGAGCACCGACGGGTTCCGGGCCGCCAGCTGGTACCTGATGGCCTATACGCTCATGACCGCCGGCGCTTTCGCCGTGCTCGCCCTGGTGTCCAGACGCGACGACACGGGTGACACCCTGAGCCACTTCGCGGGCCTGGGCCGCAGGCAGCCGGGCCTGGCGCTCGCCATGGCAATCTTCATGCTCAGCCTGGCCGGAATCCCGCCGCTGGCCGGCTTCGCCGGCAAGCTCTTCGTGTTCAGTGCCGCGATCGGAGCGGGCTACGTGGTACTGGCCGTCGTCGGCATCGTCACGAGCATCGTCGGCGTCTACTACTACTTCCGCGTGATCAAGGTCATGTACTTCGACCAGAGCAGCAGCGAGGCCCTGCCCGGCGGCATCGACGTCGCCGGTCGCCTCGCGATCGCGCTCGCCGCGGTCGGAACCGTCGTTCTGGGGGTCTTTCCGGCGATCTGGTGAGGCCGAAGAACGAGCCGGACGCTTCCGGGGCGGCCCTCTGTTTGAGGGGGGCCGCCCCGGAATCATTTCCTGGTTTCAGGTCGTGTATACCGGATCAGCCGAGCAACCTGCGGATCCGCTCGACTGCTTCCTGCACGCGCTCAAGGCTGGTGGCGTATGAGAACCTGACCCGCCCGGGCGCGTGGAAGTCGCCTCCTGGCACGACGGCGACGTTTGCCTCGTTCAGCAGGCGCATGGCCGCGTCCAGGTCATCGGCTGCGATGGGAGACGTGTCCGTCATCGTGTAGAAGGCTCCCTGCGGCATGGGAGTGTGCAGGCCCATGCCGTTGAGGCCATTGACCAGGGTGTCGCGCCGTTCGCGGTAGGCAGCACGCGTCATCGCCTGGAAGGCCGCGGTCTCGTCCGTCATGCGGAGCGCTGCCACGGTCGCGTGCTGGGCGATCGCGTTCGCCGAGCTGGTCACCTGTCCCTGTACCTTGTTCATCTGGCTGATCAGCTCACGCGGACCCGCGCCCCAGCCCAGGCGCCAGCCTGTCAGGGCATACCCCTTCGAGGCGCCATGAATCATCAGCGTGTGGTCCGGCGCGAAACTCGCGGGGTTCGTGAACTCACCGTCGTAAACCAGGTGCTCGTAGAGCTCGTCACTGAAGAGCCAGATGTCGTGCTTCAGTGCCACCTCGGCGAAGCGCCTGATCACCTCACGGGGATAGACTGCCCCGGTCGGGTTGCTGGGTGAGTTGAGCACGATCACCTTCGTCCGGCTGGTGACGAGCGACTCGAGCTGGTCCGGGTCGGGTACGAAGCCGTTCTCGGCACTGGCTGGCAGGTATACGCACCTGCCACCCATCATCTCGACCTGGGCCGGATAGGTCACCCAGAACGGCTCGGGGATGATGACCTCGTCCCCCGGCTCCAGCACGGCGGCGAAGCCGTTGTAGAGCACCTGCTTGCCGCCGGTCGATACCGAGACCTCATCGCGGTCGAACCCGAGCGCGTTCTCGCGGCGGAACTTGGCGATGATCGCGTCCCGCAGTTCGGGAGTTCCCTCCGTGGCCGTGTACTTGGTCATGCCGAGGTCGATCGCCTCGCGGGCAGCGGCCAGCACGTGTTTGGGCGGCTGGAAGTCGGGCTCTCCGGCAGTCATCGCGATGACGTCAACGCCGCTGGCTTTCAGCTCACGCGCCCTGGCCGTGAAGGCCAGGGTGGATGACTCCTTCAGTTTCAGGATCCTGCTGGCGATTCCCGGCATGTCCTGCTAGATAAGCTCTTCAGGCCTGAAGAAGATGCCGATTTCCCGCTCGGCGGTCTCTGGGGCGTCCGAGCCGTGGGCGACGTTCTCGTCGAGCGTGGTGGCCAGGTCGCCACGGATGCTGCCGGGGACGGCGTCCTTCGGGTTGGTCGCGCCCATCATCTTGCGCCATTCCAGGATCGCGTTCTCGCCCTCCAGGACCATCGCCACGACAGGTCCGCTGGTGATGAAGCTGACCAGCCCGTCGAAGAACGGCTTGCCCTTGTGTTCGCCGTAGTGCGTCTCGGCAGTCTCGCGGCTGATCTGCATCAGCTTCATGCCTGCGATGTGGAAGCCCTTGGTTTCGATGCGGCGCAGTACCTCGCTGACGAGGCCGCGCTTGACACCATCCGGTTTGATCATTGCGTAAGTTCGTTCGGTAGCCATTGCGCAGGCAGGATATCACGCACCCAGCTGCTATAGTGCCCGGCATGTCCGATGACTCAGTGCCAGAAGTAACACCTCACGAAGCAGCCCGGCGCCTCAGGGACGGAGCTGCACTGCTGGACGTACGCAACCGGGACGAGTTCGATGAATCCCGCGTGCCGGACTCGCTGCTGATCCCGCTGGGCGAACTCAAGGAGCGGGTCTCCGAGCTGCCCCAAGACCAGGATCTGGTCGTGATCTGCCGCAGCGGCGGGCGCAGCGGCCTGGCAGTCGACTGGCTGCTTAGCCAGGGGTTCGTGGCCGTGAACCTGTCAGGCGGGATCCTGGACTGGGAAGAAGAGGGACTGCCGGTCGAGCGGTAGACCGGCAGTAAAGGGTTCGGATCGGGCCGTCGCCACTAGCGCCTTCGGCGCAGCCTCTCCATCGCCCCGCGCATGCTGACACGCATGCGTTCGAGCGCGGCGGCCAGGTCATCAAGCTCGTCGCCCGACCGGAATTCGACCTGCTCCTCGAGCTCGCCACGGCTGATCTGGTCTGCGCGCGACGTCAGCTGCAGCACGTTGCCGGTCAGCCTGCGCGCGCGCCAGACGGCGATCAGGATCGCGAGCAGCAACGGTACGAGGCTGAACAGCAGGACGTTGAGGATGATCCTGTTCACCTGGGCAGTCACGGCACGGTCCGAGACGCCGACGACGATGGCGCCGACCGGCTCCCCGCTGACCGTGAGGGGCTGGGCCACGATCTCGATGTTCGAGCCGTCGCCCGCCGGCAGCTGCGAGCTGGTGCCGGCCCCGGCGCGCCCGGCGGCACCGGCCGCCCCGATGCTGACGGCTTCGAGTGCACGGTTCCGGATGGCGTCCTGAAGGTCGAGGGTGCTGCTCGAGAGGCTGGCGGCACCAACGAAGAATCCGGGCAGCGGGTTGCCGAGCGTATCCGTCGCGATGATGAAAGCGATGTCCTCACGCGGGAACGATTGCCTGGTGATGAGGATGGTGGACTGCAGCTGCAGGTAGTCGATGCCGCCGGCCGTGGCCGTCTGTTCGAAGGCGCTTGAGAGGCTGGCAGCGGTCGCGATGGCGGGGTTGCGGGCGGAGTCCAGCAGCTGGTTGTAAAGCGCGGGACGGGCGGTGAGCCAGGTGGCCGCCAGCGCGCCGACGATGGTGAGGAGCACCGGAATGATGGCCGTGCTCAGCAGCTTCGCCTGCAGGCTTCCGCGCCGCCCGCGGGGCTGCGTGCCGCCGTCGGCAGCGGCTGCGTCACCCGGCTGTCCAGCCGATGTCGGCGCGGAGCCGCGCGCCAGCGCGGTGCGCTGCTTCTGGCCGTTCGACAGTTCGCGCGGCCTGTGGCCGAGCACGTGGTCGATCTTCAAAAGCCGCGCCACGCTCTCCACCGCCGAGCGGATCGCGGAGGAGGAGGACCGCCGCGCCTGAAGCGGGCTGGCGATGTTGTCATAGGCGCTCATATGCGGGAACAGCGCGAAGCTCTGGAACACCATGCCCACGCCGCGGAACTCGGCATCGACCTCGGTCACGTCCCGGCCG
>ERZ869909.1797-NODE-1797-length-16308-cov-5.151377_pt1 | contig 16308 bp, 13 predicted proteins | sample MGYA00520892_ERZ869909 | MGnify/ENA primary metagenome ERZ869909 (study PRJEB32215, sample SAMEA104723947) | bioreactor metagenome | biome: bioreactor; feature: anaerobic bioreactor; material: water | place: China | collected 2015-03-12 ...
GGATCCCTAGTTTCTGGGATTATATTTCCGGCGCTGTTCATGCTATAAACGTCAAAGTACGGGTATTGCCCATTACCGAGCAGCTGCTCGGAGACTATCAGGATCCGGTTTTTCGGGCTTCCTTCCAGCAGTGGGTGAATGAACTCTGGCAATACAAAGATCAGCAGTTGCAGCAAATGGCTGCAGAGCAGGAGTCCTGAGCCATGTCGACCTTACCAGCCTGGGTATTGGCCCCCATTAGTTTTGCTTTATTTGCCCTGAACCTGGCGTTTTGGGGATTGGTAGTGCTGGTATTGAGCCTGTTGCGTTTGCTGCCGGTGCCTTCCTGGCAGCGCTTTTGCAGCAAGGCAGTGCATGGTTGTTACCATCAGTGGATTGGCATCAATGCCTTTTTCATTAAGCTGGTCAATAACCTGGACTGGCAGGAGCAGCTGCCGGCGGAAGGACTTAGCCGTAAGCAGTGGTACCTGATGATTGCCAATCATCAGAGCTGGTTGGATGTGGTCTTGCTGATGCAATTTACCCATGGTCGGATGCCCTTGCCCAAGTTTTTCTTAAAAGAAGAGCTGCGTTGGGTACCTTTTATCGGCATCGGTGCCTGGGCACTGGATATGCCTTTTATGAAGCGTTACAGCCAGGCCTATTTAGCCAAACACCCTGAGCTTAAAGGCCAGGATATCGAAAGCACCAAGCGCAGCTGTGAGAAATTCCGCCACCAACCGACGACCATCATCAATTTTGTCGAGGGCACCCGTTGCAGCAAAGCCAAGCAACAGCTCAAGCAAAGTCAGTTTACACATTTGCTGCCGCCCAAGGCGGGTGGTATTGCCTTCACCCTGGCCAGCATGGGTGAGCAGTTCGATGCCATCCTGGATGTGACCATCATTTATCCGGATAATCCCAAGCACATCGTACTTGCCATGCTGTCGGGCAAGTTAAAGCGGGTGGTGGTGCAGGTAGAGCGCTTGCCAGTCACCGAGGCGATGATTGGGGATTACTTTGGTGATGCTATGTTTCGCCAACAGTTCCAACAGTGGCTCAATGAGCGCTGGCAGCGCAAAGACCAACTGATCACCGATTTTCACCGCTCTGGGCAGTCCTTAACTTCTCTGGCTGAGACGCGGGTCAGCTCTGGTTAGCGCTTGATGCGCTCGGCCCGTAGCATCAGGTTGCGTGGTGTCAGATCTCTTGCACAAAAAGTGCCCACTTCGACCTGATAGCCTTGTTGCTCGAGGAACAAGGCTCGGTCAAACAGCAGCCAAAGCTCCAGTGGGCGCTGAAACAAATGCCGTACCAACTCGATGCGCCGCACCAAGTTGGCGTGCATCTGCCCTTGCGCCAGATAGCCATCCAGTTTTAGCCCGGCAGGCAAAGTCACTTGCTGTTGCCCGGCGGCCCACTCAGCAAACTGGCGAAAGTCGGTGCTGAAAATCTGTTTGCTGACCGATGCCAGCGGCTGGTAGTGGCTCTCCCCGCTTAACTCGGTACGAAGCGCCTGCCAGGCCAACCGCCACTCGACTTCGGTTTGTCTGAGCCTGGTGATGCGCGCTCCGGCCGTGACCTGGCTTTGCACTGCCAGCTTCAAATCGTGTTGGCTTAAGGTTAAGTCGTGCTGCTGCGCCACCCGGCTAAGCGGTTGATACTGCGGCTCTGGGATCAGATGGTAACAACAGGGCACCAGCTGCAGTTGCTGACAGCCCTGCTGACTGGCTGAGCGCAGCAGCTGCAGATGCAGTTCGCCACAAGCATGCAGCGCCAGTACCTGTTGCTCCGGCTTAAGCACCGCCAGGCCTTCCGCTGAAAGCGCATCAGCCTGCACAAAGCGCTGGGGCAACTGGTGTTTTTCTGCCAGGGCTACACCTTGTTGACACAAAGCACCCTGCCACTCCAGGCTAAGTACCTGGCGTTGCTGGCTGTAAGCCAGCATCCGGCCTAAGTGTCCTTTGCCGGCACACCACTCCAGCACGGGGGCTGCACTGTCGGGTACCTGGGTGCAAAACTGCTGGATTTGCTCCACTTTGCGTCCTGGTATGCCATTGCTGAGCCAAAAAGGCAGCTCGGGTTTTGACCGTAGAGGGGCGAAGTCCGGCAATTGCGGTAGCTTTGCCAACTCTGGAAAACAATCGATCAACCAGGCTTGCCGTGCGGCTGGATCCTGGTCGAGCTCGGCGATCGCATCGTCCGAAAGTGCTGCCAGCCTGGCTTGTAGTGATGGGTTTTGCCAGGGCAGTTCGCGACAGGCAAAAGGCATCAGCTGCCAGTATGGCTGGTAGCGGCTGAGCAGCTGATGGAATTGCATAAAGTCAGCCTGGTGCGACATGGGTTGCTCCTGAGGGGTCTGAACGGTTTTGCCTGAGCGAAAGAACTGCATTATAGTGGGCTTAAGCGGTAGCTCAACAGGAATTGCCTGACATGACCAAACTGGTTCGCATTCTTCATGTGGAAGATGACCCTGCTATCCAGCAGGTGGCTAAAATTGCTTTAGAGGCCGTTGGCGGCTTTGAAGTCTGCAGTTGCAGTGGTGGCCCGGAGGCCTTAGAGCAATTCCCTAACTTTCAGCCACAGCTGGTGTTGCTGGATGTGATGATGCCGGGCATGGACGGGCCGGAAACGCTGCGTCAATTGCAGCAGCGCTATGAAATGAGTGACATCCCTGTGGTCTTTATGACGGCCAAGGTGCAAAGCCATGAAGTGCAGTCGTACAAAGAGCTCGGTGCTACCGAGGTGGTAGTAAAACCCTTTGACCCGATGACACTGTCTGAACGCATTCGTCAGATTTGGCAGGCCAGGCACTAGGCTGGCCTGAGCTGTGCAGCGTTAATACAGTAAGCTATAGAGTTTACGCCGGTACTGACTGGCGACTGGATCGCCTTTGGGCAAGGCCGCAAGAATATCCAGATAGAGCTTTTTACTTTCGGAGAAATTCAAATCTTGCCGCAAAATGCCGTACAACAACTCCAGCGCCTCAGCAGAGCGCTTCACCTGCTGGTACTGCACTGCTAATTGCTCTTTCAACTCCGGGTTATCCGGTTGTTTGGCAAGCGCAGCTTCCAACGCCTGAATTTCCGGAGTGTCGGCTGCTTCTTTGGCCAGCGCCAGCCTGGACTGGACGGCCTTAAAGTCGGCATTTTGATCCTGCAGCAGCACGGTTGCCAGCAGGGCTTCTGCTTGCTCCAACTGGCCCAGCTCTACCGCACAGTTAGCCAGTAACAACTTGATATCCACCCGCTCAGGTGCCAGCTGCAGGGCTTCACTGAGCAGTGGAAAGGCGTCTTGATGCTTGGCCTCACTCAACAAAGCCTGGGCTTGCTGCAACAGCTCGTCTTCCGCTTTGGGCAGGTAAGCGGCCAGCTTGTCATCCAGTGCCTTGTCGTCCAACGGGCCGGCAAAACCATCGACCGGCTGACCATCTTTGATGATTAATGTGGTGGGCAGAGCCTGAATGCCAAATTGCATTGCCATTTGCTGCTGCTCATCGCAGTTCACCCGCGCCAGTAACAGTTGCCCTTTGGCATTAGCAATGCGTTGATTTAATTGCTTGTCCAGCTGCAGCGACTCCTGGCTTTGCGCCGACCAAAATAAAAACACCACCGGTTGCTGCTGAGAGGCGGCCAGCAGTTCACGCACATTGTCCATACTGACATCAAAAATCGGGCTGGAAGACACGGTTGTTCCTTGTTAACGGGCAATGGTTATACTATGAGGACAGCGCCCTTGTTTTGCAAGGCATGGCAAGGCACCGAGGCCATGAAAAAACCAGCAAAAGGCATCGACATCGTGGCAGTGATCACGTACATTAAAGCCATACAGACGGCTTAAAATAATTCACACAGCCGCAGCCGCCAACGAAGCGGCACCTCCAACCAGCCACGTACAACCGCAACTTTGCCTGTGAACAGTCGAAGTTTGTTTCCAACGCCTGCGACATGCAGGCTGTTTTGCTTTGCATGTTAGAACCAAAAGAGAATGAAGCGATGACAAGCCAGAATACCAAAACTGAGATGCTGTCTGGCGCCGCCATGGTGATCCGCGCACTGGCCGACGAGGGCGTGGAATACCTGTATGGCTACCCGGGTGGCGCTGTGCTGCATATTTACGATGCGCTGTTTCAGCAAAGCAAAGTCAAGCACGTGCTGGTGCGCCACGAGCAGGCCGCCACCCATATGGCGGATGCCTATGCCCGTGCCAGTGGCAAGGCCGGTGTAGTGCTGGTTACCTCTGGCCCCGGCGCGACCAATGCTGTGACTGGCATTGCTACCGCCTACATGGACTCGATCCCAATGGTGGTGCTGACCGGTCAGGTGATGAGCCACCTGATTGGTGAAGATGCTTTTCAGGAAACCGATATGCTGGGCATTTCCCGCCCTATTGTGAAGCACAATATGTCGGTACGCCGGCCGGAAGATATCCCCTACCTGATCAAAAAAGCGTTTTACATCGCGCAAAGTGGCCGGCCGGGACCTGTGGTGCTGGATATCCCGAAAGATATGACGATGCCGAATGAGCGTTATCCGTATCAGTATCCGGAGTCGATCAAGCTGCGCTCCTACAACCCGACTGCAGCAGGCCACCCCGGGCAAATCAAAAAAGCTCTAACCGCCTTACTCAAAGCCAAGCGGCCGGTGATTTACGCCGGTGGCGGCGTCATTATGGGCCAGGCAGCCGAAGAACTGACTGTGCTGGCCCGTAAGCTGAACTACCCGGTGACCAATACCTTGATGGGCCTCGGTGCTTACCCTGCCGCTGATCGCCAGTTTGTTGGCATGCTGGGCATGCACGGCAGTTACGAAGCCAATATGACCATGCACCATGCCGATGTGATTTTGGCGGTCGGCGCCCGCTTTGATGACAGGGTCACCAACAACACCAAAAAATTCTGCCCGGATGCCACCATCATCCATATTGATATCGATCCGGCCAGCATTTCCAAAACCATCAATGCCCATATTCCGATTGTTGGTCTGGTGAAGCCGGTGCTGTCAGCCATGCTGGCGCAACTGGAGCAAAAGAAAGCTCAGCCGGATGCGCAGGCTCTGACCAAGTGGTGGCAGCAAATTGATGAGTGGCGCACCGTGCATGGTGGTCGTTACGACAGCGATACGCCGGTGTTAAAACCCCAGGCGGTGATTGAAGCGGTCAGCCGCATCACCAAAGGTGAAGCCTATGTCACCAGCGATGTGGGGCAGCACCAGATGTTTGCCGCTCAGTATTACCAGTTCAACAAGCCCAACCGCTGGATAAACTCCGGTGGCCTCGGCACCATGGGCTTTGGCTTACCAGCCGCTATGGGCGTGAAGCTGAATTACCCCGATGCCGATGTGGTCTGTGTCACCGGCGAAGGCTCGATTCAGATGAACATTCAGGAGCTGTCGACCTGCAAGCAGTATGGCCTGGGTGTGAAAATCATCAACCTGAACAACGGTTACCTGGGCATGGTGAAGCAGTGGCAGGACATGAACTACGAGTCGCGGTATGCCAGCTCTTATATGGATTCGTTGCCGGACTTTGTCAAACTGGCTGAAGCTTACGGTCATGTCGGCATTCGGGTCACCAAGCCGGAAGAGCTGCAGCCTGCGTTGGAGCGCGCTTTTGCCAGCAAGGATGAGCTGGTGTTTTTGGACATACATGTCGATCCGAAAGAACATGTCTACCCGATGCAGGTTCCGGGTGGTGCCATCAATGAGATGTTCTTAAGCAAAACAAAGAGGACTTAATCATGCGTCATATTATTTCTGTTTTGCTGGAAAACGAGCCGGGTTCATTGGCACGCATCGTGGGACTGTTTGCGCAGCGCGGCTACAACATCGACTCGCTGACGGTAGCTCCGACCGAGGATGCCACCATGTCGCGGCTGACGTTGGTGACCCATGGCAATGATCAGGTGATCGAGCAAATCACCAAGCAGTTGCACAAGCTGATCGAGGTGGTGAAATTGCAGGATTTAAGCGAAAGCGCTCATGTCGAGCGCGAACTGATGCTGATCAAGGTCAAAGCCACCAGCAATGAGCAGCGCGACGAAGTCAAACGCTGCGCCGATATCTTTCGCGGCCAAATCATCGATGTGACCGCGAAAACCTTCACCATTCAGGTGGTAGGCACCTCGGACAAGCTGGATGCTTTTATCGAAGCACTGAAAGGTTCGGCCATTATCGAAGTGGTCCGCTCCGGTGTTTCCGGCATCGCCCGTGGTGAGAAAACCCTGGCGCTTTAATCGCCAGTCACTCAGGCTGGGCACTCCGGGTGCCCTAGCCCAATAACTTGCTGTACCACAGCAAAAACAGCAGCGCAAAACCCAGCAGATAGAGCAAACCCAGCCGGCTCCACCAGACCAGTAGGGTTGATAGCGGTTGGTTACTGTAGCGGCGCATCAACCGGTAATTGAGCCAGGCAAAGACCGGCGTGGTTAAAAACGCCAGCGTCATTGCAAAGGTTAGCATAGGGCCAAGTGCCGAGCGGAAGAACAGGATCACCGCCATGCCCGCCAGGGCCTGTGCCAGCAGCCAGCCCTGGTAACTGCGGCGCTGCCCACGCTGGTGCCAACCAAGCAAGGTAAAGGATTCATTCAGGCTTCTGGCATAGCCATCCAACACCGTGATGGTGGTGCCGAACATGCACAAAAAGGCGATAGCAGCGACCAGTGGCCGCGACCAGTCGCCGATGGTGCTGCCGTACATGCCAATCAACTGCTGCGCAAAAGCGGCACCGGCCAGAGCAATCGGCTGATCACTGCCGTATTGCACCAGGGCGCCCAGTGAGACAAACACCAGTGCCAGACCAGCAGTCAGCCAGTAGCCGAGGTTAAAATCAAACAAGCCCTGCTGGCGACTAATGGGTTGCTGGCGCTGCTTGGCAGTCAGCCAGAGTGAGCTGATGGCTGAAATCTCAATCGGGGCCGGCATCCAACCCATCAGCGCCACCAGAAAACCCAGCATCGCCAGCTGCCAGGGGCTGGGTCCCTGATAATCCGCCGGGGCCATGGCGCCATTCAACGCGGCTATCACCGCAGCGCTGATGGTCGCCAGAGTGAGCAGCACCATAATGATTTTCGCCACCTTATCCAGCGCCCGGTAATGCCCCAGTAATAAAATCAGCAAACAGACTGCCAGAATCAACCAGCACAGCAGGGTAACCGATACCGGCCAGGGCAGTGCATAGTGCAGCAGGCTGGCGGTTAGCAGCAATACCCCGGCGGTATTGACCACGGCGGCAATCAGGTTTAGCACGATAAAGCTGTAAAAGTAGCCGCGGCCCTTGCGCTGATAGCCTTGCAGCAGGCTTTCACCCTGTTCCAGGGTGTACTGCACGCCAAAACGGAAAAACGGATACTTCAGCAGATTGACCAGCAAAATCAGTCCCAGCAACTGCCAACCAAAGAGGGCACCAGCCTGGGTGGATGCCACCAGATGTGAGCCACCGATGGCGGCTGTGGCCATCAGCAAGCCGGGGCCAAGAGCGGACATTTTGTGTTTGAGCGTTGATAGCATAGCGCAGCAGTTATCTGATTTTTAAAGAAAACATCTTAGCAGTAAACCGGGCTGTGCGTCAGTGGCATTCTTTGATGATTTTGGCCTGACAAGGACTATCGGATCCGTCATACTAAGGTCACTCTCTCAAATTCAGGAACCCGAATGGACGATGCTCAGCTTGATCAGGCGCTCTTGTTTGAAGTGATTGAAAATCAATTGGCCGATCGTTACCCGAAAGAAACCACCGAAACCCTGATGCGACTGCAACTGACCGGCCATAGCCGGGAGGAAGCGATTGAACTGATGGCATGCGCCTTGGCCCCAGAAATGGAAGCGGTAATCGAGCGCAAAGAAGCCTTTAATTTATCGCGGTATTGCCAGCATTTGGCATTGTTGCCAGATACCCCTTGGTTGAACTAGACACTCCCTTTCGCGCCAGCCGCCGGTTGGCGCAATCCCACTGCTTTGTCTATAGTTAGCGTTGAAACTGCTAGTTGTTGTCTTGCACTGATAGATACAGCATCTGCTGTATAGTTCTGAATTTTCGGGAGTTCTTATGATTCGTTCAATAAAACTGGGCGTGCGCTCAGCGTTGGCTTTTGGCCTGGTTGCTCTGTTAACTCTGATACTGGGGATGAATGCAATTCTGCAGATGGAGCGGGTTGAGAGTATTACCGGCCAGTTGGTGACAACAGATTTTAGTGCCGCCAGCGAGGCTGGCAATCTGCGCCGGGATTTGATGGCATTGATTATTCAGTCGCATCGTATTCGCACTTCAGAAAATACCACTGAGCTTCGTGAGCTGCTGACAGAAGCGGAAGTCTTAGTGCGGCATTATCAACGGGATAGTCAGGCCCTCAGTGCATTGCTGCCTGATAGGCAATCGCAGGCAGCGCTGCGCACAGCGGAGCAGCAATTCCAGCAATATCAGCAAAGCTTTCAGCAGTTGGTGCAGCATGTGCAGGCTGGCCGCTCAGTTGAGGCTAGGCAGCTACAGACCGGCACTTTACGTCAACAAGCTGATGGTTTGATGGTTGCGATTGATACTTTGGTGGAACAGATTCGTACCAATGTTGCAGCTACCGGTCAGGAAGTTGAGCGGGTCTCTAACCAGGCTCAGTTGCTGTTGGGACTTGGTTTGGTGATCGTATTGCTGTTAAGTGCGCTTTTTGCCTGGCTCTATAGTCGAAGTGTCATTGGGCCCATGCAACAAGCGGTGACCTTAGCAGAAACCATCGCCCGCAATGATTTAACCCTGCAGTTTGAAGTAGAGGGTAAGGACGAGCCTGCCGCTATGCTACAAGCCTTGCTTGCGATGCAACAAAGCTTAAAAGAAGCACTGAGCCAAATTGGCCAATCGGCCAGCCAGCTGGCATCCACCTCGGAAGAACTGAGTGTGGTAACTGAGCAATCCACCGCCAACTTACATACCCAGAGTAGCGAACTGGAGCAGGCCGCGACAGCTGTGAATGAACTGACCGCTGCCATTGAAAATGTGGCGCAAAGTGCTGCAGAAACGTCGCGCGAATCGGATGCTGCTGAAGCTGCCAGTAAGCAGGGGCAGCAAAAAGTACAACAAACCATGCAGACGTTAAATACACTGGTGACTGGTATTGAAAATAGTCTGAGTGGGGTGCAGTCGCTGGCTACAAGGGTGCAGGATATTGGCTCTTTGCTGGATGTGATTCGTGCCATTGCTGAACAAACCAACTTGTTGGCACTGAATGCAGCGATTGAAGCGGCCAGGGCCGGTGAAAGTGGTCGGGGCTTTGCGGTGGTGGCGGATGAAGTACGGGCTTTAGCGCACCGGACTCAAGAGTCCACCAAGCAAATTGAAGCCATGATCAATGCGGTACAGCAAGAGACCAACAGCACGGTTCAGGCCATTAGTGAAAGCAATGAACAGGCGGTAAGTACCATGCAGGCGGCGTCAGAAACCGAAGAGGCCATCCAGCAGGTAACGGAGGTGATTGATAATATCAACCAGCAAAATGCTGCCATTGCTGCTGCCGTTGAGCAGCAATCCATGGTCTCGAAAGAAGTGGACTCGAACCTGACCACCATTCAGGATTTATCCACCCAAACAGCGGCTGGCGCCAATGAAACCAGTGCTTCCAGTCAGGAGTTGGCACGGGTGGCGGAAGAGCTGAACAACCTGGTGGCGGAATTTAAAGTGGCTTGATGGAATAATGCTTGGCCTGCTCAAATCCGCCACTTAGTGGCGGATTTGCTTATTTCAGGAGATAAATTTCGAACAGATGTGCAGTTAAGTTTCTGATAAAAATAAACATAATATTTTGGCCCATTCTTTGCTTTTGCTGTAGAGCTGGATAGGCTCAAACAAACAAAAGGGGAATACAGTATGTGGAAACTTGGTATCGCCGTGCTGGCACTTAGCTCTGGTTTGGCAGTGGCGAATGAGCGCTGCGAATACAGTGCAGAACGGACACTTAACCTGTCGGACGTACAGCGCTTGCAACTGACCATGGCCTCCGATCAGCTGAAGCTGACAGGTGGCACGAGTAATGAAGTGAAGGTGCATGCCCGGTTGTGCGCTTCATCGCAAAAACGGCTGGATGAACTGCAGCTGGCAAGTCGGCAGCAGGGCCAGTCTACCCAGTTGCAGTTGTTGCCTGAGCGGCGCTCCAATCAGTTTGGCTCTGGCCTCTTTGGTCGGGGCGGCAACTATGGCTGGTTTGATTTAACTTTGCAGGTGCCAGCGGCCATGTTGCTGGATCTGACGGTGAGCTCTGGTTCAGCCAGCATTGAAAAAATTGCCGGTTTAGAGCTGGTATTAAGCTCTGGCCGGGTGCAGGCCAGCAAGGTCGCAGGCCCGGTCAGCAGCACCGTTTCCAGTGGTCAATTCACTTTGGCCGAGGCTGGCCCGGTGCAGTTAAATGCGCTGTCGTCTGGTCAGGTGTCGCTGCGCCAGGTTGGCGCCGTGCAGGCCAGCAGTGTCAGCTCAGGCCAGCTTAGTATCGAAAGTGCAGCCGGAGATGTCACGCTCAACAGCTTAAGCTCAGGCCAGATCCGGGCCAGTGATGTGCAAGGCTCAGTCCGAGTAGACCGCATTAGCTCCGGCTCAGCCCGGGTCAGTGATGTGACTGGCGACGCGGCCTTTGGCTCCATTGGCTCTGGCAGCATCCGGGCGGAGCGCATTGGCGGTGATTTGAGCCTGGAACGCAAAGGCAGTGGCTCAGTGCGGCATCAGGAGGTGCGAGGCCAGGTGCGGTTACCCTCTCGTTAATGGTCGCCTGGCTCGGAGCTGATGCTGCTGCGGGCCTGGCAATTTAGCCGGGTTTTATCCATACTCAAAGCCCCGCTGTTGATTTGGTACCACCATGCTGCGTCTGCTGTCGCCCTTACTGGTTTTACTATGGATGCCGTTTCAATCGGTTGCTTGTGTGCTGCAAATGCAGGCACAGCATTTTCCTCCTCGCTTTATTAAGCTGGAATCAACCACCGGTGAGGTGGTATGGCAAGGCTTTAATGCGGAGTTGTATCAGCAGCTGGCAGAACGGATGGGCTGTAAGGCAGAGCTGCTGGAAATTCCATTTGGGCGGGCCATGCAAATGCTGGCCGATGGTGAGCTGGGCATGATGAGTAATGTGTCGAAAAATGCAGAGCGTGCCGAATTTGCTCATTTTATTGGCCCGGTCAGCACCGAGCGCACTATGGTAGTCGGAGAGCGTTCCTTGCTTGGCCTGGTCGGCAATTTGCAGCAGCTGGCTGAGGTTGATGGGCAAATAGGCCTGATGCAAGGGGTGTTTTACGGCCAAGCGTTTGCAGATGAGCTGGAGCAGAACCCGCAGTTGCAAGAGCGGCTTGCATATGTTGGCACCAGCCAGCAAAAGCTGGATTTATTGTTACGTGGCCGCATCCAACTGACCTTTGAAGACAGCCTGACGTTGCAGCAGCTGTATCAACAAGGTGTACTGGATGAGCAGGAGCTGGTGGCGCTTTTTACCTTGTATGAAAGTCCGGTTTACCTGGCCGTGAGCAAAGCCGCTTTTGATAAAGAGCGTTTGCACCAGCTGCAACTGGCCTGGCAGCAACTGGTAGCCGATGGCACCTTAGCTGGCTTACAACAACGTTATTTCTCAGCGGTGGAGCTGCCTTAATTTTTCTGTGATCAGCAAGACGATCATGCCCGTCATTCACTCTGATTTCCCCAAAACAGTGCAAATATTTCGTTAATTTGTCGCTGCATACGTATTCATCTTGTTTACCTGCACCAGCTTGGTCATAACAGTAGGGCTTTGTGCAAGTTTTAAGCACAGAGATCGCAAGGCCTGTTTAGTACAGCTGGTAGCGTTTGGAGACGCAGGGGGTACAACAAGGACAACGTCGTGGGACGGCAAGGCATGAAGCCGGGTAGTACAACTACAGGCCGGAAATAAAACCATTTATTTTCAGGTAAAACCATGCAAAAAACAGCCAAAACTTCCATCTGGCAGAGGATGCGCCACAGCGCCATTGCCTTATCCGCTCTCAGTTTATCGCTTGGCCTGCAGGCCAGCGAGTTGCCACAAATACCGCCACAGCAGGTGAACAACACCATGTATCAGGCGTTTTACTGGGATGCCTACCCTGGCCTATGGGCCAATTTACCAGCCATGGCCGCTCCTTTGGCCGAGCGCGGCATTACCTCGATGTGGCTGCCACCTGCCGCCAAGGGTATGAATGGTACTTTCAGTGTTGGCTACGATGTCTACGATTTCTGGGATCTGGGCGAGTTTAACCAAAAAGGCACTACCGCCACCCGCTATGGCAGCCGTCAGCAGCTTCAGCAGGCTTTGAGCGCTTTGGATCAACTGGGCATTCAGGCCTATTTTGATGTGGTGTTTAACCACCGCATGGGCGCCGATGCACAGGAGCATATTCCTGGCTTTGGCCTGGCCTGGACCGAGTACCATTTGCAAGGCCGTCAGGCGCATTATACCCAGCAAAACTGGGGCTATCTGTGGCACGACTTTGACTGGAACTGGACCGCCTTTAATGGCTCCGACAATCAGCTGTATCCCGGCAAATGGTGGGGTAATACCTTTCACTTTCCTTACCTGATGGGTGAGGATGTCGATTACAACCGCTTTGAAGTGCAGCAGGAAATGAAAGCCTGGGGCGAATGGATTATCAACCACGTGGGCTTTAGTGGCTTTCGGATGGATGCTATTGCCCATGTCGATACCGACTTTACCCGTGACTGGATCAACCATGTGCAGTGGGCCACCAGCGAAGACGTGTTCTTTGTAGCGGAAGCCTGGGTCAGTGATATCAACGGTTATCTGGATGCCGTCAATACGCCGCACTTACGCGCCTTTGACTTTAATCTGCGCGAAGACTTTGTTGCTCTGAGTAGCGGCGGCAAAGACATGCGCTGGTGGGGTGGTCTGGTCAATAGCCAGCATCGTGATCGGGCGGTCACCTTTGTCGATAACCATGATACCAGCCGGGCTGGCAACCCTTATGGCATGCCGCAAGTGATTAACTACAAGAACCAGGCCTATGCCTACATTTTGTTGCGCGAGCATGGGGTGCCCACCGTGTTTGCCCGCGATTACGATGAGTTTGGCATGGCGCCAACGCTGGATAAACTGATTGAAGCCCGCCGTTACTTTGCCTATGGCCCTGGTCATGAATACTCTGGCAATACCGAGGCCGTTTACGCCTATGTACGCGAGGGGCTTAGCACTGTACCGGGCACCGGCTTGGTGATGCTGATGTCGGGTCGTAACTGGGGTGGCCAACAGTCGTTTTCTATCAATAGTCGTCAGCCGAATACCACCTTTTACGATTACACCGGCAATGTCAGCGGCACGGTGACCACCAATGGCCAGGGCTATGGCAGCTTCCCGGTGAATCTAACCGAGAGTACCGGTTGGTCGGTCTGGGTACCACAATCCAGTGGCGGCACTCAGCCGGGAACTATTACCCTGCGGATGACCAAAGATGTTGGCTATGGCTACTCACTGTTTTTCACCGGCAGTAGTTCGGAGCTCACCAATTGGGGCGGCGGCATTGAAGGCACCTGGACCAGTGGCCATGTCTGGGAAGTGACTATCCCGGATCCGGGCAACTTTGAATGGAAGACCCGCAAAGGTCCAACCGGCGGCAGTGGTCAGGAGTGGGAAGGTGGCAGCAACCACAACCAGAACAACCTGCACCCAAGCTTTAATGGTGGTTTTTAATAGGACAGCTTGTTCAAACAACAAGGGCGTAATCTTTTGAATTACGCCCTTTTCATGTTTTAGTTATGCTGCTGACCACTTTTGCCAGCAACCAGATCACAGCGTGCTGCTAGTAGGCGCACAATCTGAGTCGAATCGGCTCGTTGAGCAATTTTCAGTGGGTATCTTGATATAGGTGTTAATAGCGTAAGTATTTGTTGTACTATTTATCTCCAGGTTCATTATTTAGAACCCGCTCATCGGCATCACGACACTGTTGCAGGTCATGTCAGTTGCCAGAAGGAGAAGTGCTTGTCAGAACAGCCACCGTCCATTGAACTTAACGATCTAAGTGGTAGCGTGACCATCAATGGCGTCAGTCACAACTTGCGGCCCAAAAGCTATGCGTTGTTGAAGTTACTGGTGTCAGCACCTGGCCAGGTATTCAGTAAGGCGGATATTTTGACCGCAGTTTGGCCTGGTACCGTGGTAGAGGAGCAGGCCATCTTTCAGTGCATTAATGAGTTAAGAAAAACCTTTGGTGCCATCGAAGTCATTAAGACCTACCCGCGAAAAGGTTATGCCTGGGTGCTCACTGTTTGCATCGAATCAGAGTCAAGTCAGAATACAGAACCAAGACGTAGGCGGCTATGGCCGATGCTGGTATCTACTACGTTACTGCTGAATGTAGTGTTTATTATATGGTTGTTTAGCGTGTTTCAGAGCGACAGGCAGGGCCAGCCGGTCACGATGCCAGCCGGCAGAACGCTGCTGGTGCTGCCGGTGAACGTGCAACAGCTGGACAGCAGCCAGCACTGGTTGCGCTATGGTGCTATGGATGCCTTGATCCAACAGCTACAGGCGGATAGGCAGCTAACAGTGTATCAGTTGGCGGATGTGCTGGCGATTTTGCAACGCTTGCCGGTAGCGGCAGAGCCTGACATCAGCGCCTTGTTTCAGGTATCTGGTGTCACCGACATTGTGCAGCTGGAGCTGACCGGAGTGCCGGGTGATTACCATCTGCTGTATAGCCTGTACCGGTCGGATAGTCGAAGCCGTGGCCTACTGCACAGTCATCGTATTGAGCAAGGGCTGCCCTTGTTGGCACAGCAAATCAGTGTTGGTCTGGCTGACACCAAACTGGCAGCCGAACACGTCTTTGACGAACAGTTTCAAAGCGACTTGATGGCAACCGCTCTTACCTTTCTTGCCGCGGATGAGTTAGATTCAGCCAGGGTGTTTATTGAAAGTGTGCTGGTAACTGAGCCAGACCATGTGTTTGCGCTGTATCTACTGGCTGGGATCTATGTTCAGCAAGAACAACCGCAAAACGCATTGCTACATGTCAAACGCGCCTTGCCCCTGATCAGTAGACCATCCCCGTACCAGGCACGTTTACTTTTTCTACAGGGTACCGCTTTGCTGCAGCTTGGCCAGCTGGTTGAGGCAGCCACTTTGTTCACTGAGGCTGCAGCACTGGCATACCAAGCACAGGACTGGTTGTATTATGCTTACAGCCAGTCCATGGCGGGGAACAGTGCCTTGTTGCAACGCGACTTTGCCACGGCTTACCCTTTGCTCACCACAGCACTGCAGTATCAGCAATACCTTGCTTGCCCACAAGGTATTGCTCAGAGCCAGTTGGACCTTGCCAGCTATTTTTTACTGCTTGATCAGCCGCAACCCGCCAAAGAGTATTTACAACAGAGTAAGCAGTTAGTCACCATGCATGGCTTTATTAAGCTAGAACCGGATATTGCAGCACTGGAGCAAGCTTTGGAGCGGAGGTTGTTATAACTGGCTTTAAGCCAATTTAGAGTGAACTTATAGCTGATTTTAAGGATAGCTGGTGCGTATTCCGAGACACTCAATGCTTGGTTGCCGCTTTGCACTGCCGGATTTGGTGGTGGCGCGTAGCCGATTGGTCAGCCAATAGACTGACCAGTTAACGAGGGGTGACTATGAATCTGTTCCGACTATTCGTTTTATTTTTGACAGCAATGCTGTCGTTTCAACTGGTGGCTATTGTGATTCGGCATGATGTCAGTGATGAGCATTATTGGGCCACCGAAGCAGACTTTCCGGCATTGGCTACCTTGTATCAGATTGGTGTGCATGGCAGCCTGATCGACCCCGAGTGGGTGGTGACCGCAGCACATGCGATTTTTTGTCTGGAACCCGGTGCGCTGATCCAGGTTGGTGGGCAAGGGGTTGCCGTAAGTGCGGTTTATGCCCATGCTGATTACCAGCTGGATAAACACAATGATATTGCGTTGATTAAACTACAAACTCCAGTATCTTCAGTGCCTGCAGCCCGGTTGTACCGCGATAATGATGAAAAAGGCCAGGCACTGTGGTTTATTGGTGCCGGAGCCAGCGGCAATGGCAATACCGGGCAGACGGTATCGTTGCAACAAAATAATGGTCAGTTGCGTAAGGCGCAAAATACGGTTAGCAAAGCCTCGGCTACTGAACTGCACTTTATCTTTAACAAGGGCAAGCAGGCCCTGCCGTTGGAAGGTGTATCAGGCAATGGCGACAGCGGTGGGCCAGCGTTCATCCGTAAAGACGACGACTTTTATTTGCTTGGAGTCAGCTCACGCACCACCTCGTGGTTTACGGCGGTAGGGCGCTATGGTGTGAAAGAGGCCTACTCCCGTATTTCACATCATGCC
>ERZ869909.1798-NODE-1798-length-16300-cov-7.203292_pt1 | contig 16300 bp, 19 predicted proteins | sample MGYA00520892_ERZ869909 | MGnify/ENA primary metagenome ERZ869909 (study PRJEB32215, sample SAMEA104723947) | bioreactor metagenome | biome: bioreactor; feature: anaerobic bioreactor; material: water | place: China | collected 2015-03-12 ...
AATGGAAACGCGGGGTCGCCCACGTTCTCGATGACGTCGCGGGGGCACGCGCTCCCGAGGCGCGGGCACGGGTAGTGGGCGGCGCGTGGGCCAGGCACGAGCAGGCCCGCCGCGATCAGGTCATCGGTGACCTGCGCGCTGAAGTGGGCGTCGAGCTCGCGGCGGGTGCCGGCGGGGAGCTGCCCGCCCTGGAGCGCGCGGAGGAAGGCGTCCATCGGCTCCTCACCCCAGCGCCCGCTGGTAGCTCACGCGCGTCTGCGGGTGGCGGAGGAACCCGCGCGCGAAGAGGAACTCGCGCACGACCGCGTCGTAGGTGCGGCGGTCGTAGGTGAGCTTGTTGGGCGGCGCGATCTCGACGACCTTCGGCCGCCCCTCGTGGATCGGGAAGAGCGCGAGCTTGGCCCTGCGGACCGTGCGGTCGCGCTTGAGCAGGTCGGGCACGTCCTCGAGGTAGACGTCGCCGAGGTCGTTGGCCGACCAGGTCAGCCGGTCGCGGGGCGAGTCGATGGCCTCGAGCACCACCTCGCGCAGGGCAACGGCGCGCAGCGCTGGCAAGCCCTCGACCGAGAGCGCCGCGCGCGGGTCGTCGAGCAGCACGCCGCAGTCGAGCACCGCGTGCGGCTCGAAGTGGTCGTCGCGGCCGAAGAAGACCTTGCCGATGGCCGCCCGGTAGAAGTCGTGCTCGGCGGCGTACTGCGCGTTGATCGAGAGCCGGCCGGTGGCCTTGTCGAAGACGACCGTGTCCTGCTTGTCGGGCACGAGGCTCAGCCGGTCGCGGCTCGACGCGGACGTGATCACCGAGAGGTTCCGCGGCGGCTGGCCGTGGATGATGACGAACGAGACCTCGTCGCTCGACTCGCTCACGCGCACGTCGACGTAGTCGCTGCGGTTGCGGCTCGCGAACCAGCGGCGCAGCTGCTCCATCAGCAGGACCCGCTTCGCCTGGGTCTCGGCGCCCTCGAGCGGCCGGTGGGCGTCGGGGTGGAAGTCGACGAAGCGCCGCGCCTCCTGCGACTGGACGCGCGCGTGGGTGGCCATGAAGACGTCGGCGTGCTCGAGGTAGAGCCGGAAGGCGAGGTCCTCGGGGCTCACGTCGCCGCTCTCGCCGAAGAGGTTGAGCTGCCGCTCGCCGGCGAGGTTCAGCGCGGCCTCGTGGCCCTGCTCGCTCGCGAGGTCGGCGACGTCGAGGAAGGCCTGCTGGAGCGCGCCGGGCATCGTCGGGTCGACGACGCAGAGCACCCGGTGCAGCTCGCCGACCCAGGCGTGATCGAGCTCGACGCCGTCGAGGCTCACGCCGCGGCCGGCGAGGTAGCCCTCGTAGGGGCGCAGGAACCGGACGAGCAGCTCGGGCGAGACGCGCTCGAGCAGCGATAGGCGGACCAGGTTCTTGATGAGGGGCGCGGACGACTGCATCGGGACCCCCTCACGGGTAGTCCCGCCGCAGGCCGATCACCTTCCCCTGCACCTGGACGCGCTCGATCGGGAGCGTCACGGGTGCATGCGCCGGGTTCTCGGCCTGCAGCGTCACGGTTGGCCCATGGTGACGCCACCGCTTGATGGTCGCCCCCTCCTCGTCGACGAGCGCCAGCACGATCTCGCCGTCCTCGGCGGTGTGCTGCTGGCGGATGATGGCGAGATCGCCATCGAGGATCCCCGCGCCGGTCATGCTGTCCCCGCGGACGCGCAGGGCGAAGACCGTCTGGCCCTCGCGCACGCCGGCGACGGTCACCCAGCCCTCGATGTTCTCCTGGGCGAGCAGCGGGGCGCCGGCCGCCACGTCGCCGACGATCGGGATCCGCCGCTCCGCCTCGCCGGACACCACGGTCGTCGGCCGCCACGAGCGGCCCTGGCCCTCGATGTGGACCAGCGCGCCCTTGCGCTTGAGCGCCATCAGGTGCTCGTGGGTCGTCGACTTCTGCAGCCCGAGCCGCGTCGCGATCTCGGCGACCGAGGGCGCCACGCCCTGCGCGCGCCAGTGCCGCTCGATCACGTCGAGGACGGCGCTCTGTTTGTCGGTCAGCTCATCGGTCACGGGTGCCTCCGCCGAAGTCGATCGATCTATCGGATCCATGACACCCGGTCAAGCGTTCGGGTGCTCGCGCGTTCAGGTGCCGATCCGGAGCGGAAGGCGTTCCACCGGAACGCCGGGGAACGCCTTGTGGAACGCGTTGGGATGGCCGGAAAGCCAAGCCGAGACGGGCACTTGGCGATCGGTGGAACGCGGGAACGCCTCTCTACGAGGAGGGCACACCGTGCGAGCGCACCGGAGCGCGCGTCACGGCGCCGCCTCGTCCGGAGCTGCGTGTCTCGTGTGTACCTCTAGAAATTCTGACGTTCCCAGCGTTACACGGCTCGCAAACGCCTGATTCGACTCCACTTCGGTGGAACATGCGGGGCGTTCCCGAGGCGTTCCACCGCGTTCCCCCGCGGCCGCCGGCGCGTTCCCCCGGCGCCCTCGGCGCCCGGGGCGTCGTCCCGCAGCCCCCACCAGGGCGGCTCTATCCGGTCGAGGACCTTCGACCCGGAGCCGCCGATGCGATCGAACCCAGCCCCGCTCTCCCCCACCGACCGGCGGGCGCTCGCCGCCGACCTGCTCGCGCGCCGGCTCCTCGAGCTCGCGTCGCGGGGGATCCTGCTCGAGGTCGTCGAGGCCGAGCCCCCCCTCGCTGGCGTGACCACCCCGGCGCCCGCGCCCCAGCCCGCGGAGGCGAACGATGGGCCTCGCTGATCGCTTCGCGCGTCCCGGCGAGCTGGCGCCAGCCGCTACCTCGCCGTCGGAGATCACCTGCCCGCGCTACGACCCGGTGCCGGGCACGAAGCGCTGCAAGCACTACCTCAAGGGCGGCGCATGCTCGCTGCCCGACGAGTTCATGTGCGTCGAGTGGCTCAAGGCGAACGGGCACCACATCCCACCTCCGCTGCCGCCGCTCGCCCCGGTCGAGGCCACGCCCCCGAGCGAGCCAGCGCCCGCACCCGCGCAGCCGAGCTCGCCGCCGATCCAGCCGCGACCCGACCGGACCGAGCGCGACCTCTTCGGCGCGCCCGTGCGACCGCGACCCGCGGCGAGGTCCTCCCGCGAGCCCGAGCCGACGTCGCCGGAGCGGTCGCGGCTTGAGCCCGATCCGCGCGACGTCCCTGTGGTCCGTAACCTGAGCGATGAGGACATCGCGTCGTTCAAGGCGCTGAACGTCGAGGTCTGCCTCGCGACGGAGGAGTGCGGCCAGATCTGGCTCGTGCCCGAGTACACGCGCCGCGCGGACCGCAAGGAGATCAGCGCCCGCGACGCGGCGACGCTCGCCGCCGTCTGCTCGGCGTTCCCCGGCGCGCGCGTGACGAGCTTCGAGAAGACGCCCGCGGACGAGCCCCGGTAGCCCTGTCCCAGAGGCCGCCCGCGGCCGGCTCTACCTCGGTGGCAGCCCACGCCCACCGCACCGAGGAAGGCCATGGCGTTCAAGAACCAGCACCTCTCGTACTCGCGGCTCTCTCGCTTCGAGCAGTGCCCGCTGAGCTTCAAGCTCCACTACATCGACAAGCGCCAGGCCGAGCCCGGCGTGCCGCTGCGCTTCGGCAAGGCCGTGCACGCCGTCCTCGAGACGCTGCTGCGCGAGCACATGGAGCAGGAGCGCGAGGGGGCGCTCTCCGAGGAGCGCGCGGTCACGCTCTGGCAGGAGGCCTGGGCCGCGGGCGAGCTCTCCGGCCTCGCCGTGTTCGAGGAAGGGCTCGCCCTCCTGCGCTCCTACGTGCGCCGCCAGGGCCACGTCGATCACCAGGACGTGCTCGCGATCGAGAGGCGCTTCGAGCTGGAGGTCGGGCCGTTCACGGTGCTCGGCTTCATCGACCGGGTCGACCGCGTCGACGACGAGACCGTCGAGGTCATCGACTACAAGACCAACCGCCTGCTCTTCACCCGCGAGGAGGTGGACTCGAGCCTGCAGATGTCGCTCTACCACCTGGCCGCGCGGCAGCTCTGGCCGTGGGCGAAGAAGGTGCGCCTCACCTTCGACATGCTCCGCCACGACCTGTGCATGACGACCGAGCGCGACGAGGAGCAGCTCGCCGCCGCCGTCGCCTACGTCGAGACGATGGGCCGCATGACCGAAGAGGCGCGCGAGTTCCCGGCGCGGATCAACGCCAACTGCGTCTACTGCGACCACCGCCAGGACTGCCCGGCCTACGCCGCGGCGCTGCAGGGCCAGCGCTCGGTGATCTGCGAGGACACGGGCGACCTCGAGTTCGTCGCCCGCGAGCGCGAGGAGGTCGCGCGGCTCTCGAAGATCCTCTACGCGCGCAAGCAAGAGCTCGAGGACGTGCTCAAGGCCCACCTCGACGCCCACGACGAGCTGGTGCTCGCCGGCGTGCGCTACCGGATGTTCAACGCCGCCTCGAAGAGCTACCCGCTCGACCGCACGCTCGAGGTGCTCGCGCGGGCGACGGGTGATGAGCGCGAGCAGCTCGTGGGCCGCCTCGCGTCCATCGACAACAAGGCCGTCGACGGGCTGCTGAAGGACCTCGCCAAGACGCTCGGCAAGGACCGCGTGAACCTGCTGAAGGCCGAGCTCGAGGCCGTCGTCGAGAAGCGCTTCTCGCAGCGCTTCTGGGCAAAGGAGGTCGCGTGATGGACCTCGTCTTCGTCGACGTCGAGACCACCGGGCTCGACCCCGAGCGCCACGAGCTGATCGAGGTCGCCGCCGTGCGCGTGCACCCGCACACGCTCGAGCCGATCGACCACGCGAGCGCCCGCGTCCGCCCGGGCCGCCTCGCCGACGCCGACCCGCGCGCCCTCGAGGTCAACGGCTACACCGACGAGGCCTGGCGCGACGCGGTCACGCTGCAGGCCGCGCTCCGCCAGGTGGCGCCGCTGCTCGAGGGCGCCGTCGTCGCCGGCCACAACGTCGGCTTCGACTGGGCGTTCCTGAGTCGCGGCTTCGCCCGCGCGGGGCTGCCGCTGCCCGCCGTCGACTACCACCGCGTCGACACGGCGAGCCTCGCCTGGCCGCTGCTCGCCGCCGCCGAGATCGACTCGCTCTCGCTCGACGCCGTGTGCGCCGCGCTCGGGCTCTCGCGCCCGAGCCCCCATCGCGCGCTCGCCGACGCCCTCGCGTCCATCGAGGTCGCGCGGCGCCTCCGCGACCGGAGCCTGCTCGGCCGGCGCGTCGCGGGCCTGGTCGCGGACGAGCGCCCGATCGTCGAGGCGCTCCTCGACCGCATCGAGGGCGGCCGCGCGGACTACGGCCCGTGGGAGGTCGACGACGGCCGCGACTACCGGGCCGAGGCCTTCGCCGAGGTCATCGACGGGCTGCACTACTGCGCCGCCGAGTTGGTCCGGCTCTCGGTCCCGAGGGTGCCCCGCGTCCGCCGCCGGCGCGTCTACGTCTGCCACCCGTACCGCGACGATCCGCAGGGCAACGCTGCGCGCGTCGCCGACCTCTGCCGGGCGCTCACCGACTCGGGCCTCGTGCCGGTCGCGCCGCAGCTATACCTGCCGGCCTTCGTCGACGAGGCCACACAGCGCGAGGAGGCGCTATCCCTCTGCCTCGAGCTGCTCGACGTCTGCGACGAGGTGCGCGTGTACGGCGAGCGCATCAGCGAGGGGATGCGTGTCGAGCTGCGGCACGCCGAGGCGCGCGGGATCCCGATCCGCTTCGCCGCCGCCGGGGACGAGCCATGAGCGGCGCGCGCTCCCGCAGGAAGGGAGCGAGCTACGAGCGCGAGCTGGTCCACCGCTTCCGCGAGGCCATGCCCGGCGCCGACGTGAAGCGCGGCTTCCAGACCCGCTCGGGGCAGGAGGCCGCCGACGTCGAGTGCCCGGTGTTCTGGGTCGAGAGCAAGCGCGGCAAGAAGCCGAACATGCGTGGCGCGCTCGCGCAGGCCATCGAGGCCGCGCCGGACGGCCGCGTGCCGATCGCGGTCGTGCGCGACGACCGGGCCGAGGCGACGGTGACGCTGCTGCTCGACGACTTCCTCGACCTCGTGCGCGAGTGGTGGGAGCTGCGGACGCGATGACGAAGGGGAAGCCCCAGCCCACCTCGCGGGCCAAGGGGCGCCCGCCGAAGGGTGCCGCGCCCGCGCTCCCGGCCGAGGAGGTCGACCGCCTGCTCGTGTTCGGCGAGGTGGTGACGTGCGACGACGGCAGCTCGCAGACCGTCACCTACCCGAGCTACCGCGACCTGGCCGAGCGCTTCGGCGTCTCGACGACGCTCATCGCGAAGTACTCGAAGGACCACAACTGCATCCGCCGGCGCGAGCAGGCCAAGGCGCGCATCCAGGCCCAGGCTGACCAGAAGCTCGTCGAGCTGCGGGCGACCGCAGTGGCGCTCTCGAAGGACGACGAACTGCGCATCATCGACACCTACCTCGCGGGCTTCGAGAAGGCGCTCGCCGAGGGGCGCGTGCGCTTCGACAACCCGGGCGACTTCAACACGATGGTCCGCCTCAAGGAGTTCGTGATGGGCGGCGCCGACTCGCGGCAGGAGATCCACGCGTCGCTCTCGCTCGAGGACATCCAGGCCCGCCACCAGCGGATGATCCGCGTGGTGGGTGAGACGTCCTCGGCGGTCCGCGGCGAGCTGCCCGGCCCGACCAGCGGCATGGTGCTCGACGCCGAGCCCGACGACCGAGAAGGCGACGCCGACCCCCCGCGCGCTCCCACCGAGGGCGCCGCTGGGGATTTGAACGTTCATTTGCGGGGCTCCGAGCCGGAGGCGGCCCGGCGACGGTCGGTCGAGGGGGCCGACGAGTTGGTCGGCGCTGCGCGAGCTCGTGACGAGGCTGTGCTCGAGCGTGGTCTCTGTGTGGGCGACGACGACGAGGAGGCCGAAGGCGGCACAACGCCCGAGGAAGACGGCGGTTTCTCCGATGACGAGCAAGGCGTGCCCCAGGCTGCCCGTGTTCTTCCACGGCCTGCTGACGCTCCTGTGCGTCGACCTGTGAGGGTCGAGGCTCCCGCGCTGACTACGAAAGTGAACACGGGCGCGGCCGTTCACTTGCCCGCGCGCGACGCCGCCGCGGCGGACGACGCCGAGGATCCCGATGGCCGCTAATGGTCGAAAGCGGCCATGCGCCGCGTCGCCGCCACGGAGTTCAGCGGACTTCCACGCGCTGTCGGTGGCGTACGAGCCGGAGGCGGATGGCCGCTTTCCCTGGTTCGGGCCGGTGGGTGTCGTCGGCCGCTGGCATCTCGAGCGCGGGGTTGCGGCCCAGATCGGCGCCGTCGATCGGGCCGCGGAGGTGGTCCCCGGACAGGGCGCGCGTGTGGCCCCGTGTCGCGCCGCGGGCGAGGGCCGCCGTCAGGACCCCAGCGCGTCGGACGGCCCGCCACACGGCGCCACGTCGGGCCTCGTGCGCGCCGTCTGGGGCCAGGCCGAGGCCCCCCGGGGGGGAGGGTCGGCGCTCCGCGGCGGGGGCAAGGACCGGGAGGGTGCCCGGTCCCGATTTCGACAGGGGTCGCGCTGGGAAAATGAACGGCCCCGGCCCGAACAAGTGAACGCCCCGGGCGAAGGGCTCCGCGGGGGCGGTGTTCATTTTCGGGCTGCGAGTGACCCCGGCGCCCGCTCAGCAGGTGAGCTGGGCCAGCGAGCGGATCAGGTCCTCGTCGGTCGGGTGGGTGTAGATGGCCGTCGAGGTGATGGCCTTGTGCCGCGCGAACCGCTGCGTGAGGCGGATGTCGCGCGAGGCGCGGTAGAGGTTCGTGCAGGCCGTGTGGCGCAGGGCGTGGAAGCTGAAGGGCCGGTCGAAGCCGGCGCGCTCCTGCCACCGCTTGAAGGCGTGGCGCAGCTGCCGGGTCGAGAGCCGGTTGCCCTTGCGGGACACGAAGAGCGGCGCGCCGACGTCGAGATCCTCGCCGGCCTGCCGCTTCCAGGCGTAGAGCTTGTCGAGCTTGGCCCGCACGGCGTCGGGGAGGAGGATCTCCTGCATGCCGACGTCGTCGTTGCTGCGCTTGAACACCCGCAGCTGGACCCGCCGGCGCGCGCGGCCGCCGTCGAACACGTCGCCGACGTCGAGGGCGAGCAGCTCGTGCTCGCGCAGGGCGGTGCCGAGGGCGAGGCTGAAGATGACGTGGTCGCGGAACCCGTCCTTGTGCTGGCCGGTCACGGCCAGGAGCGCGCGCTGCTCGCGCTCGGAGAGGGTCCGCGGGGCGCGGGCGATGCGATCGGCGTAGGCGGTCATTGCGTCGGCTCCTTTGGTCGGTGGGCTCGGGTTCGTGCCGTCGCCGCCATACACGCTTCGCTTCGCGCACCTATCAACTCGAACCGACGACAAAGCGGCCATCGATCCCGGGGAGGCGCGCCGTGCTGACCCTCGTGAAGAGGACGCCCCAGGAGCTCGGCGACTGGCTGGCGACCGAGGCCGGCTTCATCGCGGGGCTGTGCTCGTTCGACAGCGAGCCGATCGTGCTCGAGCCCTACCAGGTCGCGTTCCTCGAGAACCGCTCGCGCTTCCGCTGGGTCACGAAGAGCCGCCAGGTCGGCTACTCGTTCATCGTCGCCCTCGAGGCGCTGGCGCGCTGCCACCTGCGCGACGGCTACACGGCGGTGTTCGTCAGCTACAACCTCGACGACGCCAAGGAGAAGATCCTCCTCGCGCGGCAGGTCTACGAGGAGATGCCGCTGGCCTACCAGAAGAAGCTGGTGGTCGACTCGAAGACGGAGCTGGCCTTCGAGCCCATCGGCAAGGGCGGCCGCATCTCGCGGATCCTCTCGGTCCCGTCCAAGCCGCCGCGCGGCAAGAAGGGCGACATCGTGCTTGACGAGCTCGCGCACTACGTGAACGACCGCCAGGTCTACACGGGCTCGACGGCGCTCATCCTGCGCTCGAACGGGCAGCTCACCGGCGTGAGCACGCCGCTCGGCCGGCGCGGCATCTTCTGGGAGATCGCCACCGAGGAGCTGCGCAAGTACCCGCACCACCGCCGCCAGGAGGTGCCCTGGTGGCTGTGCCGCTTCTTCAGCAACGACATCGAGCGCGCGGCCGTCGAGGCGCCGCTGCTGCCGACGGAGGAGCGCGTCGCCCGGTTCGGTCGCCCGACGATCGTCGAGCAGTTCGACTCGCTGCCGCTCGAGGACTTCCAGCAGGAGCTCGAGTGCCGCTTCGTCGACGAGTCCTACAGCTTCTACTCCTACGACCTCATCCTCCCGAATACGCGCGACGGCCTGGAGCTCTGCGACGACTTCACCGACCTCCCGTTCCCCGAGGGGCGCCTGGTCGCGGGCTTCGACGTGGGCCGCAGCCACGATCGCTCCGAGCTCGCCCTCTTCGAGGAGGTGGGCGGCCGCTTCGTGTGCCGCCTGCTCCGCAGCTACGACCGCGTGCCCTTCGCCGAGCAGGAGGCCGACCTCTCGCGGATGCTGAACACGCTGCCCATCGCGCGGCTGTCCATCGACAAGAGCGGCATCGGCATGAACCTCGCCGAGAACCTGAGCCGCGCCTTCCCACAGGTCGTCGGCGAGGCGTTCACGAGCGCGAGCAAGGAGCGCTGGTGCACCGACTTCAAGATCCTGCTCCAGCGTCGCGACGTCGACCTCCCGCGCGACCGCGAGCTCGTCGCCCAGCTCCACAGCATCAAGCGCCGCGTGATGCCCTCGGGCAACGTGACCTTCGAGGCCGAGCGCACCAACCGCGGCCACGCCGACCGCTTCTGGGCCATCGTGCTCGCCTGCCAGAAGGAGCGCGGGCCGGCCCGCGGCGCCGAGGCGGAGGTGGGCGTGCGGGTGCTCGGGTAGCGAGCGACGGCTACCCTGGTTCTCCGAGCCGGGCCGCCGCGGCGAGCCACGCCTGCGTGCGCTCATCGAGCGCGTCCAACACCGCCCCGAAGTCCTCGGGCACCCGCTCCTGGGCCCCCTGCCGCTCGCGCCACGTCGCCCAGCGGGCCTGCGCCTCCTCGGCCATCCCGGCGAGGACGGCCCCCAGCGGCTGCAGGGTGACGCCCCGATGCGAGGCAACGGCGCGCAGCGCCTCGATCACCTCGGCCTCGAGCAGGTCGCCCGGCACGAGCACGAACAGGTCGGCGAAGTCGCGCCAGCGGGTGCTCGCGCGGCCGCGCTGGAGCGCGGTCACCAGCTTCTCCGCGACGACCATCGGCTTCGGGTAGGCCAGCACGTCGATGCGCTCGTCCCCGAGGAGGACGGGGACGGCGGTGCGGATGGGCGCGGGGACCACGGGGTCGCCGACGTTGACGTCGACGCTGAACTTGATCCGGGCGGTCGCGAGGCGCGCCTCGAGCACGGCGCGTACGCCGGGGTACACGTCATCGTCGCGGATGGGCACCACGGTGATCGTGTCGAGCAAGAACACCACGCCGTCCTCGGCGTCCACCGACGCGATCTCCACGACCAGGCGCTCGACGGCCGCGGGGTCGTTGTCGGTCCGCAGGGCCAGCAGATCCACGTCGCGCGTGGCTCGGCGCAGGTCGAAGGCGGCGAGCAGCAGCCCGCCCTTCAGCACGAGCCGCTCGTCGTGTTGCGAGCGGATGAGGCGGCGGAGGAAGCTCTCGAGGACGTAGAGCTGGAGCAGCTCGGCGGTGGCCCGCTTCTGCGCCCGCGCGAGGCGCTGGAGCGCGAGGTAGCGGGAGCCCGCGAGGTCGGCGTGGGTGGGTTTCGGCGTCACGAGAGGATCCTGAGGGCCTGCAGGAGGGAAGGCTCGACCTTGGGGAAGCTCCGGGCCATCGCGAGGAGATCGGCTGGCGTCGCCCCCGGGCGCTTGAGCCAGCGCCGCAGCGCCTCGACGGCGTTGTCCTCGCCCTCCTGGTGGCGGAGCCGGAACGCGTCGATGACGCTCCGCGCGGCGCTGTAGACGCCCAAGGACAGCCCCTCGTCGACCTCGATCGTCTCGCGGCCAATGAGGAACGTGTCCTCGTGGAAGCGGTGCCAGCGGACCGGGGCGCTGACCCTCGGGGGCCGCCTCGAGCGAGGCAGAGCGACATCGATCTCCGAGGGGATGGCGTCGGTCAGGTCGTGGAGCGACAGCGCGGAGGTCAGGCAGAGCGTGGCCTCGGGCGCACGGAGCGCGATCTCGATCCGGTCGAGGTCAGCGGGCGGCGCATCGGCCTTTCGGTAGAGGCCATGGCCCAGGCGCTCCAGGGCTCCGTCGGCGACGAGCCCTCGCAAGCGGCGGTCCGACACGCCCCGCTCGTGAGCGAGGCTGTAGGAGAACGCGTTGGGGAGGGCGTCGAGCGTCATGACGGAGATTGTAGCCACGTCGCTGGCACGTGGCAACATTTCCCTCCGGAGCTCAGCTGAATATCTCCGGTCCCGGGCCTTGTAGCTCCTTGCCCGATGTCCCGGGGTCGCCGAGCGACCGTCCCACTCCCCGCACGCCCGCGGCTCTACTCCGGTGAACGAGGCCGTCCTCGGCCCCTCGCCGGAGCCGCCGCATGCCGCACCGCCACGACCTCAAGGTCTTCCTGCTCTCGAAGGACAAGCCCGCCGGACCACCGCGCCCCGGGCCGACGCTGGTCGTCGAGGCGCCGACGCTGGACGGGCTGCTGCCGGCCGCGAAGCGGGTGCTCGCTGACGCGGGGTACCTTTGCTCCCGGGCGATCTCGTTCACGCCGACCGGGCTCGTCGCCTACGTCGAGGACCCGGCGTGAACGAGGGCGCCGCGGCAGACCAGGCGCACGCGCGCCTGCAGGCGATCCTCAAGGCCGTCGTCGTCGGGCGTGACGTCGCCGACGCGGCGAGCCGCGAGGCCGGCGAGTCGGAGACGCTGTTCCAGAGCGCCGGCGCCCTGATGCCGCCCTATGACCCGGAGGCGCTCTGCCTGCTGGTCGAGCACTCGAACGCGCTGCGCCAGAACCTCGACGCCTACGCGGTGAACATCGACGGCTTCGGGCATCGCCTCGAGCCGGCGATCGACTTCGAGGCCGAGGACGCCGACGCGCGCGTCGCCGACGCCATCTTCCTCGAGCGCGCCGCCGCGCGCGAGCGCGGTGAGTTCGACGCGGACGCGGAGCTCGAGCCGACCGCGAACGAGGTCGCGGCCCGCAAGCGCGAGCTGATCCACCTCGCCCGGATCGAGCGCGCGCGCCTGCAGTCCTTCTTCGACTTCTGCTGCTTCGACCACTCCTTCGTCGACCTGCGCCGGCGCACCCGCCAGGACCTGGAGACGACCGGCAACGCCTTCTGGGAGGTGCTTCGCGACGGGCGCGGCGAGCTCGCGCGGCTGGTCTACGTGCCATCGCACACCGTGCGGCTGATGCCGCTCGACCCCGACCCCGTGGAGGTCGACGACCGCGTCCAGATCTCTCCGGTGACCTTCGAGGACGTGAAGGCGCGCCGTCGGATGCGGCGCTTCGTTCAGATTCAGGGCACCGAGCACGTGTACTTCAAGGCCTTCGACGATCCGCGCACCGTCTCCAAGCGGACCGGGAGCGTGTTCGCGAGCGCCGAGGAGCTCCGCGCGAGCCACTCGGCCGACGGCCCGGCGACGGAGCTGCTGCACTTCGCCATCCACTCGCCGCGCAGCCCCTACGGCGTACCGCGCTGGGTGGGGGCGCTGCTCGCCGTGCTGGGCTCGCGGCAGATGGAGGAGGTCAACTACCTCTACTTCGAGAACAAGAGCGTGCCCCCGCTCGCGCTGCTGATCTCGGGCGGCCGGCTCTCGGAATCGTCGGTTCCGCGCATCGAGCGCTTCATCGAGGAGAACCTCAAGGGGCGGGCGAACTTCCATAAGATCCTCATCCTCGAGGCCGAGGGCGGCCAGGGGGAGAACCGCGCGAAGATCGAGCTGCGGCCGCTCACCGAGGCGCAGCAGCAGGACGCGCTCTTCCAGGTCTACGACGAGCGCAACATCGACAAGGTCGGCGGCGCGTTCCGGCTGCCGCGGCTGCTCCGCGGCGAGAGCAAGGACTTCAACCGCGCGACCGCCGAGTCGGCGCTGCGCTTCGCCGAGGACCAGGTCTTCCAGCCCGAGCGCGACGAGTTCGACTACCTCATCAACCGCAAGCTGCTCGCCGACATGGGCATCCGCTTCTGGCGGTTCCGCTCGCAGACGCCGGTCACCCGCGACCCCGAGCGGATGACGGCGATGGTCGAGAAGCTCGTGCGCGTCGGCGTGCTCACGCCCGAGGAGGGGCGCTTCCTCGCGGGCGACATCTTCAACCGCGAGTTCCGCAAGATCGGCGACGACTGGACCAAGCGGCCCATCACGCTGACGCTCGCGGGCATCCAGACCGGCGTCGAGGACCTGCGCGCCCGCACCGCGAAGGGCTCCCTCCTCGACGACGCGCGCCGCCTGCTGACGCTGCGCGAGGAGCTGGCGTTGGAGGAGGCGCGGCTCGCCGACCGCCGCGTCGACCTGGCCCGCCGCTACCTCGAGGAGGGCGCCGAGCGGGTGCCCGTCCCGCGCGAGGAGTTCGACACCTGGTTCGAGCCGGAGGCGCGCGATGACGCCGGCTGAGCTCTCGCGCGCGTGGGCGCGGCAGGCCCAGCTCGACGCCGAGCGCGGCGTGATCGCCTGCCGGTTGTGCACGCGGCACGCGGGCCTCGACGAGGCCACCACGCTGTGGCGTGACGGGCAGCTGGTGTTCGCGCTCTGCGATCGGTGCGCCGCCTCGCACGACGTGCTGATGCGGCCGACCGCCGAGGGCGTCGAGGTCCGCGCGCGCGCCCGGACGCCCATCCTCGTCGGAGGTGCCCGATGAGCCACCCGCTGCGCGTCGTCGCCAAGCGGCCGTGCCGGCTGGACCGCGGCGAGCTGCGCCGCGTCTCCCAGGACCGTCGGCAGCTCCTCATCGCCTACCACCTGTGCTGCCCGCGCTGCGGCTTCGTGAACGCCGTGTTCCACCAGCACCAGGGGCAGGTCATTACCGAGGGCGAGGACGGCGAGCGGGTCAGCTTCTCGGCGCCGGTCCGCTGCGTGTTCTGCAACGTGACGCTCCACGTGACCGACTCGGTCGCGGAGCTCGAGGAGGGGCCCGATGTGCGGAACGTGCGATACCGCTGACGCGCTCGCCGTCGTGGCCCGGGCGCGGCGGGTGGCCGACGCCCTCGCCGCCGAGCTGCTCCACGAGCCCGTCGCGAAGGCGATGGACCTCGGCACCGCGCGCGGCTTCGATCGCGCGGTCGCGTCGCTCGCGGCTGAGCTGCGCCGCCAGGCGTCGCGGCCCGAGCGCGACGCCGTGCGGGAGGCCGTGCGTGTGCTCGACATCGACTGGCGGCGGACGACGCCCGCGCAGCGGCGGCGCCTGGTCTCCGAGGCCATGAACGCGGCCGGCCGTGCGACGGCGCTCATCCCCGCGCGCATCCAAGCGACCCTCGGCCCCGCCGCCGACGAGGTCATCTCGGCGACCCGCAGCCACGGGCGCCGCGTGCAGGGGCTCGCCATCGGCGCGGAGTTCAACGCGGTCGACCGGCGCATCGCCGCGCACGTGACCCGGTCCCAGGTCAACTTCGTCACCGACGAGGTCGGCCGCCGGGTCGAGGGCTTCGGCGCGGAGGCGCGGCGCATCGTGGCCGAGGGGCTCGAGGCGGGGCTCGGCCGCGACGACCTCTCCGCCGCGCTCCAGGCTGCGGCGCAGGACGCCCTCGCCGGGCGGTCCGCGTTCTACTGGGACGTCGTGGCCGGCGCCTTCGTCGGCAACGGGCGCAGCTACGCGCAGCTGAGCAGCTACGCCGAGGCGGGCATCGCGCGCTACCTCATCGAGGCCGTCCTCGACGAGCGGACCACCGAGATCTGCCGCTACCTGCACGGCAAGGTCTTCGAGGTCGGCGACGCGCTGCGCCGCTTCGACGCCCTCGACCGGCTCGACGCCCCCGTGGACGTGAAGCAGGCGCAGCCGTGGGTGCGCGAGGGGACGGACGCGGCCACCGGCCACCGCGTGCTCTACGTCGACCGCGGCGGCGTGCGGACCCCGATCGTCGAGGTCACGCGCTCGGGCTTCGGCGCACGGGACGACCGCGGCGACCACGACCGGAGCGTCAGCAACCGCGAGCTCATGGACCTCGGCGTCAGCTTCCCGCCCTACCACGGTCTCTGCCGCACCACGACGCTGCCCGACGTGTAGAGGCGTCGGACTACGTCTTCGGCTCGCGCTGAACTCGGTCCTCGTACGTCGCCATCATGAAGTGGCACAGGGTCGCCGATGCCCCGACCATGAGGTGAGCATGACGCGCCGTGATGCCGTTGGCGGTGTGCCGTCCATGCCCGGTCCCGAAGCTGTTGCGGATCTCCGCCATACCACCAGCGATACCCGCCAGCGAGCCAAGCACCTTGCGGCTGGCCTCTGCGGCGCGGGCTGCGTCGGGAACCTTCTCCGCCTTCAGGTCGAGGCAGTCCAGGGCGCGGCCGACCAGCTGCGGCAGACTCTCGCGAGCCTTCTCGGTCGGCTCGCCGTAGTGGTGCAGGACCATCTTCGAGATGGTCTCGACCAACTCCTTCGCCGAGCCAATCGCTAGCGCTGGGTCTTGTAGGATGCCGTCCTCGATGCGGCGCAGGTGCTCGCGGAGTGTGGCTCCGTCGAAGTGCTCGGACCCGGTGACCTTCGGCAGGAGGAGGTTCGTTCCGTGCTCAGGAAGCAGGCGATCGCCCTCCCACACGAACCCGTCTCGACGTAGCAGTCGCACGAGCTTCTCAGACTCGGTTCGGGCCCAGTCCTGGCCTCCGAACGGATCGGCGCTTCGGGTTGAGAGGTCGATGAGGATCGCTTCATAGGCAGCGATCACGCGCCTGACATCGGACCAGTCGGTCCAGTCCACGCCGGCGTAGTACTCCTCCACAAGGGTCCGGCGTTGACCGCTGATCTGCCGGCCAGCAGGAAGCTCGCCCAACGGCACGCCGGCCGCGTCGAAGAAGTCGCTGATCTCGCGGAGGACGAAGCCCACCAAGGTCTCGCGGAACGCCTGTCGCGTCTGCTGGGAAACAAGCTGCTGCGCCATGGGGCCTCGTTCGTCTCGGTCAAGGCTGCCGCCTACTGCACCACAAGTACACCCAGCCGCGCGTCGTGTCCCACTCGGTGGGTCGCGTAGCTCTACTCCCGTGGAGGCCCCCGGCCCCGAACCGCCATCGCACGGGAGCAGCGCATGAGCACATCGTCCAAAGCCACCGCACCGACGGCCCGCGAGGTCGCGGCGTCGATCAAGGCGCTCGGCGGCCGGCTCACCGCGCTGGTGGACAAGCTCGCCGCAGCCGGTGACGCGCCCGTGCCTGCCGACTCCGCGCGCGCGCTGGCGGAGCTCGCCGCGGCGATCCGCTCCGCGGTTGATCCGACGCCGCCGTCGGCGACCGCGGCCGAGAAGCGGGACCCGCACCGGCCCACGGACGGCTGGCCGCGCGACATGGCCGCGGGCGACGCGAGCGAGCCGGCGTG
>ERZ869909.1799-NODE-1799-length-16269-cov-3.476902_pt1 | contig 16269 bp, 11 predicted proteins | sample MGYA00520892_ERZ869909 | MGnify/ENA primary metagenome ERZ869909 (study PRJEB32215, sample SAMEA104723947) | bioreactor metagenome | biome: bioreactor; feature: anaerobic bioreactor; material: water | place: China | collected 2015-03-12 ...
TTTCTTTGATGTCGCGCGGCGTTGTCTCAAGTCTGACGGTCTTCTTTTACTGCACACGATTGGCAAGAATAAACGGAAGTCGACGCCAGATCCCTGGATTGACCGCTATATTTTTCCGAATGGCGAACTCCCCTCGATTGAGCATATTGGTGAAGCATCTGGCGGTAAATTTGTAATTGAGGATCTGCATAATTTTGGTGCTGATTACGATAAAACCTTAATGGCTTGGCATGCAAATTTTGCGCGCGCTTGGCCTCAATTCCAAACGCAGCTAGGTGACACGTTTGAGCGAATGTGGCGTTACTATTTGTTATCTTGCGCTGGAGCGTTTCGGGCACGCGACATTCAATTGTGGCAATGGGTTTTATCGCCAACGGGCGTCCGCGGTGGTTATATACGCGTATAACCTGTGAGCGACCGATGTGACTATCGATTGTTCGGCAAAATCGCTGCGGCCGGTAAGGGCTTATGAAAATAAAACCCTTGCAAGCCGTCACACTCAAAAGACTCACTAAACTCAATTTGCTCTTGGTTTTCAATACCTTCAACAATAACTTTCTTGTTGAGAGTTTTCGCCAATAACATGACTGATTCGGCAATTTTTCGGCTTTCGCTATTGCGGCCTAATTCCAATACGAAGCTGCGGTCGACTTTAACGATGTCGATAGGCAATTTATGCAGCATGCTGAGGCTTGAAAAACCGGTACCAAAGTCGTCTAGCGACACTTGAATACCGAGTTCACGCAGCTGCCTCAAGGTGTTACTGACTAAATCAAAGTCTTCAATAAATACGCTTTCGGTCAATTCCACGTGCAGGTTTCTCGGGTTGGCATGGTGAATTTCTAATAAGCTATGCAATGTTTTAAACATGTCGATGCGTTCAAACAATTGAACCGATAAGTTGACTGCGACATAACAGTCAGGTTGTGTTTGATTAAGTTTGGCGAGAAATGAGATGGAACGATCAAGCACAAAATGACTTATTTCAACAATTTGGCCTGTTTGCTCAGCAACTGGGATAAACTCAGCAGGGGATGTAAAGCCGCCGTTTTCCTGTGGCCAACGCGCTAATGCTTCATAACCAATGGTGGCATAAGTTTTTGTAGCAACAATACCTTGAAAGAAGACGTCGAACTCTTTGCGTTCTAACGCAGCTTTAATCCGTGATCGCATTTGATAGTGCTTTTCAGATTCGGCGGCCATGGCAAGCGAGAAGACGCTCACGGTATTACCACCACGCGCTTTGGCCGCTGACATGGCAACGTCCGCATGCTGAATGTGTTGTGTGGCAGTGTTCGTGGTTAATACGACCGGGGCGACACCGATACTTGCGGTTAAATGCACTTCAAGATCGTCGACTACGAAATGCTCGCCAATCCGTTTCAGAATTGAGTTAGCCACCGTCATAGCTTCTTTCTCAGCTAATTGCGGCAAATAAACAATAAACTCATCGCTACTAAAACGAGAGACGAGCGCCTGTCTTGGAACGCAAGACTTAATTCGCTCGGCGACTTGGCGTAATAAGGTATTACCCATTTCAATACCGAGACTGTCATTAATGGGCTTAAAGCCGTCAAGGTCAATAAAGAGAATATGAGCGTTACCAGCTTGGTTTGATTGAATTGCTTGATTCACTTCAAACTCCAGCATGTCGCGGCGTAACAAGCCAGTCACAGTGTCAAATGAGGCGATTTCTTGCAGCTTCACTTGTTGTTGTCGTAACTTGCGATTCGTGTCGAATGCGAATAGAAGCAAAATTGAAAAAAGACAGCCAAAAATGAGTACCAGCTGATTCAAACGGGCGTTATCCCATATGAGCTCATAATTAAAAATCGTTGCGTGATATTGTGCTTGAAAATCTGGTGTGAGCATTAAACTGCGGCTGAACACAAACGGATACTGATCGCGTAATGTCTTCGCGGTGTAATGCTCAAATGCCGGATCGTTGATAGAAATAATGACTTGATCCGCTAGCTCAACGAAGACTCGCATAAAACTTAAGTACTCGGGCACATCATGCCGGACAAATTGACTAAAGTTGATTGCTGCGGTTAGTTGCAAAGCTTCGCCTTGTGAACTAACAACCGGCTTGGTCAAAATAAGAATAGGATGTCCTGCGACAATTGAGTCTATCGACAGTGCGTAACTCTCAGTGCCAAACGTTTCTAATAACCAGGCTTCTTCACGTTCACTGAATTCTAAATCTTGGTTTTTCACATCGCTGAGACGCTCACCGGCTTGGTTAACTAAACGCATATGGAAGACGTGCGGATGCGCCTGCATGTACTGCTCGATGGCTAAGTCGGTAGAGGACGAGGGGATGGTCTCTTTGAGGCTCCAGCGCTGGCTAATTTGCCGAAGTGTATTGTCGTATTGGAACACTTCGGCGCCAAGGTAGCGATTCGCTTCACTGATAATGGCTTCGGCACGAGCGACCATTTCATTGGCGTCACGCGTTGACAAGGTAAGCCAAACCAACATGGTCAATACAATCGCTATACTGGCCATTAGATATGAGCGGAGCTGAACAAGGATACCTTTTTGTTTACGGTGATCAAACGTAAACATGGCAATCCCTGCCATTAACAAAATGACTGCAATAGCCGCCAAAGCTGTAGGGTTTGGAGCAAGATACTGATTGAGTTCAGGTACCCAAATCATGATGACTAAAACAAGACAACCGCCAGTCACCATAGTCGCGATTGCGCGCCATAGAATTAAAGCAAGCCAGTGAGTCGCTGGTAGGATCGAGTGAATCCCTATCGCGAAAAGAATTGAGGTGACTATGATTGGCGAACTGTAAAACGAAAGAGGGGTGTTGTCTGGTATTTGCGTGGCTAAAATATAAACAATGTAACTGGCATAAACTAAGCAGGTCACCGCGAACGGAATTTTAACTGCGGCGCGTTTTGTTAACGTAGCCAACAAGGTTGCACCAAGCAACATACAAGCAATGCCAGAGAAGGCCAGAAAACGCGGATAAATACTTGTTGTGGTACCGCTGAGAATATATAGAATCGCAATGCCGCCAATAAAAATGACGGACAAGGCAGCAATCACAAAAAATGCACGAGCTAAAGTCTCGTTAGTGTGTCGTTTCAGCATAGGGGGCACTTCATGTTTTTTCTTCTGCACCATGTATACTAGAGCATGACTGGTTTGTATACCTCTTGTTATTTTAAAGTTTAAATAATTTACGTTTCGTTATAGGCGTCATAAAAATGAAACACTTAGGATTGGTCTTATTGGTTGTTTTTCTTAGCGCATGTAGTAATAAACAACTTTTTGATATTACACAAGAAACTAAGCGAAATGAGTGTCGGCGCTTACCGCCCAATCAATATGAAGACTGTATGCGGAGTGTCGAACCGTCGTTTGAAGAATATATGCGCAAACGCCAAGAAGTTGTTGAGTATTAGGAACTTTAAACATGAGAAATTATTTAAGATTTTTAGGACTAGCATTGCTGTTCACTCATCTAGTGTTACCGGCTGTTGCGGCGGAGCGCGAAAAAGTCGCTGGTTTCGGCGGCTTCTTTTTTAAAGCGGAAGACCCGCAGACGTTGGCGCTCTGGTACGAAGAGCATTTAGGGGTGACACGTACACCTAGAACTTATGAAGAGCAGCCTTGGGAGCAAGAAGGGGGCACGACTATTTTTGGTGTGTTTGGTGCCAACTCAACTTATTTTGGCAGCTCTGAACAGCAGTGGATGATCAATTTTCGGGTGCATGATTTAGACGCCATGGTTGCGCAGTTGCGTGCTGCCGAGATTGACGTGGAGGTTGACCCGAATGAATATCCCAATGGTCGCTTTGCTCGCTTGCAAGACCCTGAGGGGAATCCAATTCAGCTTTGGCAAGAATATGAGATTAAGGAATAGAGAGTGTCGAACGAACAGAACTTAAAAGGACTACGCGGTTGGCTCCTGTTGGTTGCGCTTGGGTTGGTCTTATCGCCTATTCGTATATTATTTGTACAGCTGCCGATTTATAACGAGATTTTCTCCGATGGAACGTGGGAGGCTTTAACTACTCCGGGCTCCGAAGTTTATCATTCGCTCTGGGCACCCTTGTTAACCGGCGAGATTATTTTTAATTTCGCTATGTTATTAGCGTCTCTGTATTTAGTTTATCTGTTTTTCAGTAAGCACTATTTGTTTCCAAAGGTTTATATCATTATTGTACTGGTCGCGCTGGTTTTTATCCCACTCGACGCTTGGTTAGTGGCGCAAGTGTTGCCCGGTGAGCCTTTGTTCGACGCGCAAACTTTGCAAGAGTTTATACGGGTATTGGTGTCAGCGTGTATTTGGATCCCTTACATGTTGGTTTCGAAGCGAGTGAAAGCAACGTTTGTTGAAGGGCGAGCAAGTAAAGAAATGGTTGCAGAGTGAAGCGTTAGGTTTATGACTCTGAACTGGCAATAGCCGCTCAAGGTGTTATGTACCTGAGCGGCTTTTTGATGGCTGTCGCATTATTGCATTTTTAAATAACTACCATCAGCTTGGCGTACCACATCGATGCGCTTGTGAATCCGTTGCTTGAGTTCGCCAACGTGGGAAATGATCCCAATAGTGCGCCCGCTAGCACGCAAGTTAGCAAGTACGTCAATCGCCAAGTCAAGCGCTTCACTATCGAGGCTGCCAAAGCCTTCGTCAATGAACAAGGTTTCAATACGAATGCCTCCCGCGTAGCTTTGGACAACGTCGGAGAGGCCCAATGCTAGGGCTAAGGCAGCCATAAAGCTTTCGCCACCGGATAGGGTGTTCACTTCACGGTTTTGGCCGGTGTAGCTGTCATTAATCATCAGGTCTAAGCCGCCATGCTTACGACGATCGCCAGTGTCTTGACCGCGTAAAAGTGTATAGCGGTGATGGGTCATTTGCTCGAGTCGCAATGACGCTTCATGCAGAACATCGTCGAGCAATACCGCGAGAACAAAGCGTTGTAAGCTAACGCGGGCATCATTATCGCCGCTCAGGGTTTCCGCTAATTCACCAATAATTTTGTATTCAGAAACTAGCTCTTTTGATTTGGCCTCTTGGTTACGATAGCGCTGTTGGCTGTACTGTAAAAGGTGCAAACCTTTGTCCAAGGTGTCGAATGTCTGTTGGCTTGCATGTTCGCGCTGAGCTTGTTCTTGCGTATACGCTTCAAGTACCGAGAGGTCTGGTCGCTGCTGCTGAGCAATCGCATCTTGGTCTTGTTTGATTTGGCTTTCCGTTGCAATGAGTTGACTCTGATAATCGGCAAGCGCTTGTTCAATTAGCGTTGCCTTGTCGGCGCTGAGTAGAGCAGCGAGAAAGGCTTGTTCGTTGTCCCAAGGTGCACTGGCCAGTGCCTTTTGCCACGCTTGCTGAGCACTAGTGTAACTAGCTTGACTGTCTTGCAGCTCTTTTCGTGCGCTGTCATCGCCATTTTTTGCAGTTGCTAATTGCTGCTCGGATTGGCGCAAACGAGCTTGTGCTTGTTCCTGTTCGAGTTGCAGCTTTTCGCATTGCCTGCGCAGGGTTTTCAGTTGTTCCTGAATATCTTGAACCGACATTTTCTGTAGCGACTGTTCAGGGTCAAGCGAGTCAATCTGGCCAGTTAGTCGGGCAAGAACAGTCGCACAGTCATTGAATAATTGCTGTTGCTCCCCAGCTTGCTTCGTGAGTGTCGTTTTCAACTGGCTAAGCTTCTGCAAGGTCTGAGTGACTTGCGCAAGTTGTGTTTTTTCCGACAGCTGTCTGGTTGCAACCGCTTGCATGTCTTGTAGTTGTTGTTGCAAGTACCGCTGCAGCTCTGGTACCGGTTGTTGGGCTAATTCGCCAAGTTCGCCAAGTTCGCCAAGCTCAGTGCGCAATTCGGTTTGCATCTCGATGCGATGCTGAATTTGCTGTTGCTGCTTAGCGTAATGCTGCTCGGCACTTTGTAGTGCTGTTTGCTGACGCTGAATGTGTTGCTCCGCTTGCTCAAGTTGCTCTTGGCTGACCAACTCTTGATCTGAGTTTGCATGCGCAGGATTTGGATGTTCCGTACTGCCGCATACCAAACACGGCAGTCCCGGCTCTAATTGGAGTGCGAGGGCATGGGCCTGTTCGCTATGCCATTGCAGCTGTAGCCGTTTGTGTGTGGTTTTAGCTTGTTCAAGCTGTTCGCGAGCTGCTTGTACTGGTTGTTCTGCTTGCTGAAGTTGCGCTTGTGCGGCCGTGATTACGGTTTCTTGTTCAGCAAGTTTGTGCGCTTGTGCAATTTGTCGCTCGAGTTTCTGTACCGCCACTTCGGTATTCTGGTGTTGCTCAATTTGCGTTTGGAGCGCTTGTTGCTGCGCTTCGCTAGCGGCAACTTTAGCATCGATATCCGCTTGTTCTGCGGTCACTTGCGTTAATTTTTGTTGATATTGTTGTAACTTATCTGAGTTTTCGCGTCGTTGGTTTTGTAGCGATTGCAGCTGTTCGACTAAATCAGCTTGCTTGGCTAACGTATTTAACTGTGCTTTTAATCCATCGATTTGCTCAGGGTGGTTTTTTACTTTGGCGCAATCGGCGGTTGCTTGTTCAACAGCTTTTTGTGTAACGCTGAGTTGTTCCGTTGCGTGCTGTTGTTGGATTGTTCTGGCTTTTAGTTGCTCAGTGGCCTTTTGTAGTTCTTGCCAAGTTGGTTGTAATTGAGTCGCATGGCGGTGCTGCTGAAGTAGCTCGCGCTGCTCATTTATAGTCGCTTGCTGTGACCTTAATTGCTCAAATTTGCGCTGATTGTCAATCAGACTGTCAAAGCGTTTATTCAGCTCAACGGCCTGTGTGTAGGCCGTTTTTGCTTGGTCGTGGGCTAATTTACTGTTCGCCAGTTCTTCCTTCGCCTGTTGCAATGGTTCTTGAGCCTGTTCGATTTCGGCCTCAAGTTGCTCAATTGTCTCGACTCCCGCATCGGCGACTAAAGACGCTAGATTTTGTTTTAACTGATGGTAAGCGTTATGCACATTGCGGGCTTTTGCCGCTACCGCCTCTTCAATGTTCTTAAAGATTTGCGTTTGAAACAAACTGGCGAGAATTTTCTCGCGATCTTGCGAGCTCGCGACGAGTAATTCGCGAAAACGGCCTTGTGGCAAAACCACCACTTGGCGGAATTGGCTAGCGTCTAGACCAATGAGTGTTTTGATTTGCTCGCTGGCTTGGGTGACGCTGCGGGCACTGAGTAGCTCGATTGGCCAATCAAGTGGTGCTTGAGCGTCGTCTGGCTTTACCGCGTATAAATTTGCTGTCGCATTGCGTGATGCGTCGCCGTCGCCTCGTTTGGCCTTAGTAGTTTGTGCCGGTTTGCGGTCAATCCGGTAGTATTGATTGCCCAGTGCAAAAATAAAAATGACTTCGGTTTCAAGATCGTTCGCTGCATGGTGACAACGCATCGACTCGCCACTACGGTCGCCTGTTGTGACACCGTACAAAGCAAAGGCCATCGCATCAAGCAGTGAGGTTTTACCTGCGCCGGTGGGGCCATTAATCAGGAACAACGGGTTTTCGCCAAGCGCGTCGAAGGCCACTGATTGACTGGTGGCAAACGGCCCGAACGCAGTCATTTTTAAGTAAATTGGTTTCATAGTAGTTTCCTACGCGTCCTGCTTGGCTTTGTTGATGTCGTTTAAAACGCTGGCTAATAATTTGGTTTGCTCATCGCTGAGGCTTTCTCCGCGCATGTTGTGATAAAAATCTGCGATGATTTCAATGTGCGGGCGAGCTAGCTGTTCGCGCGTTTGAGCCGTGTCGTTAGCTTGTCGCTCCAGTGTTGCTTTACTTAAATCAAGAATATTTGGATAAACTCGCCGCAGCTGTGTAAGCGGGTCGAGAATGGCGTGCTTGTCGGTGAGCTTTACATGCACGTAATCGAGGTTGTGGGGATCGCTAGCACCCTCAGCAAGAATGTCGTCGAACAACCCTTCAATAACACGCACATCGCGAATGGCCTTTAACGGTAACAATTCATGTTCAACGGTTTTGCTGTCTTTAATGGTCACGAGCGTCGTCGATTTCTTCTGAGAGACTTCCGAAAAACTATATTTTAAAGGCGAGCCGCTGTAACGCACGTGCTGGTAACCTTTAAACTGCGCTTGGTGTAAATGACCGAGCGCCGTGTAAGTGAAATCTTTGAATAGGTCTGCGTCGACACACTCGGCGCCACCAATGCTAAGTGGGCGTTCAGAATCACTAGTACTGGCACCGGCAATAAAACTATGACTGACAACCACATGAGCGCAGTTTGCTGTGAAGTGCTCAGCAATATGTTCTTGTAGTCGCTGCGTCACGTACTCTTGAGCACCTTGGTGGTCACTGACTTTGGTATCGAAGTAGTCGTTAACATGTTCAGGATCGCAATAGGGAATCCCCCAAATCACGACGTGGCCGAAAGGCGCCTTTAAGATCACCGGGTTAAAAAGATCATCGAACGAGGTAAAAAGGTGCAAGCCCGCTTGTTTGAAGAGTTCTGCGCCGAACCCCAGACGTTGGGCACCATCGTGGTTACCTGAAATCATCACGACAGGTGTGTTTAGCTCGTTGATGATTTTGCTCAATGTTCGGTCGAGGAGCTGAACTGCATCTGCCGGTGGTAGGGCTCGGTCATAGATATCGCCAGCAACAATGACAACGTCAACTTGATGATCTTTAACCTGTTGGGTGATCTGCTTGAGGATATGAGCTTGGTCCTCAAGCAACGAATGCTGATTAAAGATTCGCCCTAAATGCCAGTCAGATGTATGCAGCAGTTTCATTGATACTTTCCATGTCTTTTTATCATGCCTTGATACTAGCAAATCGCCTACCGAACCGGAACCAAAACCGCATTCCAGCTACGGTCCGGAATGCGATTGTGATCATATGCCACAGCGGCTAAGACTTTGAAATTGCGGGGTGGGGGGTATAGAATACAGCTACCTCATTGGTGTTAATGACTTTACCCAAAGGAGCTCGGCTATGGATCTTGATCCGCTCTTGCTGTCGCGCATTCAATTTGCGTTTGTAGTGTCCTTTCATGCGATATTTCCTGTCTTTACTATCGGTCTTGCTTCGTTTATTGCGGTCTTAGAGGGGCTTTCGTGGCGAACTCAAAACCCAGTTTGGGAGCGCCTGTCACGCTTCTGGATTCAAGTTTTTGCCGTGGTGTTTGGTATGGGCGTGGTCTCGGGAATAGTCATGGCCTTTCAGTTCGGCACCAATTGGAGCAACTTCGCATATGCAGGAGCCAATTTCCTTGGGCCGGTCCTCAGTTACGAGGTTATTACTGCGTTTTTCCTTGAAGCCGCGTTCCTTGGCGTTTTACTGTTTGGACGAGGAAAAGTCCCGCAAGGTATTCACTTCTTTTCTGCGGTCATGGTTGCTACCGGTACATTCATTTCTTCGTTCTGGATTCTTTCAGCCAACAGCTGGATGCAGACCCCCGCAGGTTTTGAGTTACGCGACGGTTTGGTGTACGTCACCAGTTGGAGTGAAGCCATTTTTAATGCGAGCCTAGCGCCGCGCTTCTTCCACATGGGGCTCGCGTCATTCTTAACCGGCGCCTTTGTTGTTGCTGGGGTGAGTGCGTGGTATTTGTTGCGCAACAAAGACGCTGATGTGCATAAACGTGCATTATCGATGTCGTTATGGCTGATTCTAATTGCAGCTCCCGCTCAGGTAGTGGTTGGTGACATCCACGGCCTCAATACCTTTGAGCATCAACCGACTAAGGTTGCAGCGATGGAAGGGGTTTGGGAAACCCAGAATGGCGCGCCGCTGCTACTCTTCGCTTGGCCAGATCAAGAAGCCCAAACCAATCACTTTGAAATAGGTATTCCACGCTTAGCTAGCTATATTTTGACCCACGACTGGGATGGTGAAGTGCCCGGCTTAAATGAAGTGCCGCGCGAAGAGCAGCCACCTGTGGCCATTGTGTTCTGGGCGTTTCGGATTATGGTTGGCATCGGTATCTTAATGTTAGTGTTCGCCGTCGCTGGCCTGGCGTTGCGGCGCAAGGAGGCCTATACGCGCACAAGTTGGTTCTTACAAGGCTTGCGCTTGATGGCGGTTACGCCATTTATAGCCGTGCTGGCGGGTTGGTTCGTGACCGAAGTCGGCCGAGCACCTTGGTTAATTTATGAAGTGATGACCCATGCCGAGGGGCTAACACCGTCGCTAACTGGTGGCATGGCGCTGTTTACTTTAATCGGTTATATCGCAGTGTATGCGGTTGTTTTTGCTGCTGGCTTGTATTACCTCATGCGCGTATTGCGCGTTGGTTTAGCACCTGAACATGAAATGACTACCGCCGATCCTTCGCAACGGGCGAAGCGTCCGTTCTCAGCGGCGAGTGCATCTTGGGAAGAGGAGCCTGAATCATGAGTGATCCGGTATTTGATTTAACAATTATTTGGGCCGGCATTATTGCGTTTGGGGTCATCATGTACGTGTTGATGGATGGCTTCGACCTTGGCTTGGGCGTGTTATTTCCATTTGCCCCAAGTGAGGACGCTCGTGATGTCATGATGAACTCAGTTGCTCCGGTCTGGGACGGTAACGAGACGTGGCTTGTTCTCGGTGGTGCTGGTTTGTTGGCGGCGTTTCCACTGGTTTATGCGGTGTTTTTACCGGCGTTATACATTGGTGTGTTTTTAATGCTCGCTGGTTTGATTTTCCGCGGCATTGCTTTTGAATTTCGTTTTAAGGCAAAGACGTCGCGATACCTTTGGAATTGGTCGTTTGCGATTGGCTCGACAGTTGCGGCTTTTGCCCAAGGCGCAGTGGTTGGTGCATACATTCAAGGCTTTCGGGTTGAGAACATGGCCTTTGTCGGTGGCGCATTCGACTGGCTGACGCCATTTACGATTTTGACAGGTTTTGGGTTGGTTGCCGGTTATGCGTTATTGGGAGCAACTTGGCTGATTATGAAATCAGAAGGTAGCATTCAAAACTGGGCGTTTAAAATTACGCCTTACCTTTTGATAGTCGTGCTAATAGTTTTTGCAATCATTAGCGTTTGGACACCATTTATTGACCCATTTGTGAAAGACCGTTGGTTCAATGGTGTGACTCTTATTTGGTTGCTGCCTTTGTTTGCGGTGCTATGCGCTGGTTGGTTGCTGCGCGCATTGAAGCAACGCCGCGACGGCTCGCCATTTGTGGCAACAATGGGCATGTTTTTATTTACGTATTTAGGTTTGCTCGCGAGTAAGTTTCCGTATGTTGTGCCACCGAATTACACGCTATGGGACGCTGCTTCAGCACACTCGTCGCAACTATTCCTATTACTCGGCTTATTATTTGTTATTCCGATTGTGCTGGTGTACACCGCATGGACCTATTGGGTATTTCGAGGCAAGGTGAAAGCAGGGGCGGGATATCACTAATGCAGGTAAGTAAATAAGTGCGAACGACCTTTCAGCAAGAAAAAGCCTACTTAAATCAGTTAGGAGCGGCGTCAAGCCGCTCTTTGCTTTGGGCTCGTTGCTGGGGCAGTATTCATGCTATTGCGACTGTTATTCAATTGGGTTTAATGGCCTGGCTTGTGCAGCTGTTTTTTCAGCAACATATTGAGTCAATCACAGCGATTTTAGTCGCACTATTCGTCACTATTCTTGTCCGCGCAGGTTCGGGATATGGTCACAAAGCCACTGCATTAAGAGCCGCAGAGAACGCAAAAAACAGTGCCCAGCAGCGTTTACTCGAACATTGGCATTGGCAACTGGCAAGTGGCGAGTGGCAACAACAGCGAAATACCAACGCAGCCAATGATTATATAGAGCCAATTGAACAGTTAAGCGGTTATTTTGGTCGCTACCAACCGCAAATTTGGCTCGCGGTTTGGCAGCCGTTGGTCATTCTATCTGTGGTGTTTTATTTAAACTGGCTCGCTGGGCTATTTTTACTGATCAGTGCACCTTTAATTCCGCTATTTATGGCGCTGATTGGTATGGGTGCTGAGCGAATTCACCAACAGCACATGCTCTCAGTTCAGCGCTTAGCTGGAATTTTTATTGATCGAGTGCGCAACTTAACCTTGTTGTTTTTGATGCAAAAGTTGCCTGTTGCACAACGTCAGGTTGAACAAGCGAATGACGCGTATCGTCAGCTCAACATGAAAACATTGCGGGTGGCATTTTTGTCCTCTGCCGTACTTGAGTTTTTTGCGGCAGTCGCCATCGCGGCGTTAGCCATTTACATCGGTTTTTCGTTACTTGGTTATTATTCATTTCCAGCCGCAGAACAACTTTCCCTGTTCTCTGGGCTATTTATTTTATTGCTCGCTCCTGAGTTTTTTCAGCCGCTGCGGCAGTTGTCGCAGTTCTATCATGATCGGGCAGCCGCACTCGGCGCGGCGAGTGTGTTAAGTGAGCAAACAAAACAAGCAAACCCGAGTAAAGAACAGGCTGCTCATTTTCCGCTGCGAACTAAGTCGATGAACTTTCAGTATGCAACGCGTGGCCGGGGACTTTTGGTACCAGCGTTCGATATTAAGGAAGCTCAGCTCGTCCTGCTTAAGGGCGCGACCGGGAGTGGGAAAAGTACTATTTTGCAGCTTCTGGCCGGTTTACTACCGGGATTAGAAATAACGACATCGAAGGGGCTGCAACTCAACGCCGCCGATTTAGCTCGCATTGGCTACCTGCCGCAAAGTCCATGGCTGAGCAATGCTAGTGTACTGCAAAACCTCTGCGCGCTGCTGCCGGAAGAGCAGCAAGCCTATTTATTCGATGAAACAACCGAAGGGACGTTGCTGGACGAGGTAGTGATTGTTTGTCAGCAGCTAGGTCTTGAGCAGACACTTGCTCGCTTGCCTCTGGGGTTGCATTCGCATGTATCTGAACTCGGCGCTGGTTTATCTGGCGGTGAAGCAAAGCGCCTAGCCTTAGGGCGCTGGCTGCTAGCTGTTCGTCTTGGTTTCTCACCGCAAATTTTATTGCTCGATGAGCCGAGCGCAGGTCTTGATCGTGTCAGTGCAAGTTACGTCCATCTGGCCTTACTGGAACTGAAAAAGCAGGGCGTAACCATGGTGGTTGCAAGCCATACGACGCACTTTGACGACCTAGCGGATTCAGTGGTTAATCTTGATGAAGCAGACTCGTTGGAGGCACCATGCGATTAAAGAAAGGTTTTTTTCGCGCAGGTTTCCGACTCGAACGTAAACGTTTGTTGCTTGGTTTTGTATTTTTAGCCTTAACCGCTCTAGCTGGAATCGGCCTGCTAGCGCTCTCCGGTTGGTTTATCACAACTACCGCAGTGCTCGGCTTGACTGCAACTGTAGTGCTGATTGATGTTTTTACGCCGGGCACGGGGATTCGCTTCTTTGCATTGGTACGCACAGTGGCTCGCTATTTTGAGCGCGTGCTTCATCATGATGCCGTGCTGCGAATTCAGGCTTGGTGGCGTAACCAGCTGTTTTCCCAGTTAACTGAACGGACACCGGCCCAGTTCTTACGGGTTAATACCGCAACCATCTTGCAGCGCTTAACCCAAGATTTAAACACACTTGATGCCTGGTACCTGCGTCTCATAGCGCCACCGCGATTGGCCGCACTTGCTTTAGTTGCAGTGTGGCTGCTGATTTTTCTCACTAGTGGGGCCGGACATTTTTGGCTACATGTCCTGACCTTTAGCGTTTTTGTTTTACTTTGGTTACTCGCTGGGCCGATATCGCAACGATTAACCAATCAGCAAGGACGCGGTGAAGTGCGGCAACAGGAGTTGATTCGGCAAACGAGTTTAGATCTTTACGATGGCGGCGCGGAATTAAAAACAGCAGGGTTGTGGCAGGATAATGCGAAGCGACTGTTCGCCTCAGCTCAGCGCTTAAATGCATGGCAACAGCATCGTTTGCAACGGCTTGCACTTATCGATGCAGTGATATCTGCAACCCTTCAGGGGCTCGCCGTCGTTATTTTGCTGTACGGCCTCAATGCATATTTAGCTGAAACGCTGAGTTTACCGGTCGTTGTGTTGCACGGGTTGGCAGTTTTAGCGCTGGCGGAGATAATACAACCGGTGGCTGAGCAAGCCGGGCAGGTTGGGTTGGTAAACGAAGCGCGAGCGCGAGTTCATGATAGCTTTACGCTGACAAACAGTGATCATCGTCGCTTTATTGCCTTACCGCTTGGGCAGTCTGTGTGTATTGCTCCGCAGCAAATCACCGCAGTGATTGGCGCATCAGGCATGGGTAAATCAACCATCGGGCAAATGGCAGCAGGTTTACTGCCGAATACAGGACAGGTCGTGTATGCCGACAGCGCTTGGGCTGAGCAAATTGGTACATCAACCTGGCTGCAGTCGATGGGCTATATGACGCAGGCAAACTTTATTTTATCTGGAACAATCGCTGCCAATTTACGCATTGCGGCACCGCAAGCGCCCGATGAGAAACTTTGGCAAGCACTAGATTTCGCGTGTTTAACGGCAGAAATTACCGCAATGCCAGCGCAGCTCGAAACGTGGGTGGGTACTGGGGGAACCGCTTTGTCGGGTGGGCAAGCAAGGCGTTTGATGCTCGCGCGCCTCTATTTGCAGAACCCCGACCTAGTCATTCTGGATGAACCATTCACTGGAATTGACCGGAATACTCAAGCCAAGCTAATGACCAACGTGACCGCATGGCTGCGCGGCAAAACCGCTTTGGTGCTCGGGCACGATTTAGCTAGTCTGCCACCTGCAGCGCAGGTTGTGAATTTGGACGGTTAACCGTTGTTGCGAGTTAAGGCGAGTTAAGGCGAGTTATGGCGAGCACGCCGACACCGTTCGGAGCAATACACAACCTCAGCCCAGTTGCGTTGCCACTTCTTGCGCCACGCAAAGGGGCGTTGGCATACGGGGCAAACCTTCTTCGGCAAATTTAGCTTTTTGTGAGCCATAGTGCTTGGTATTTCTGCAGAGGGTCGTATATAGCGGCTTGCTTGTCGAGATTAAACCAACTGCCACCACGAGAGTTAGCATGAATGCCGGCAATATACTGCCAGTTGCCATAATTACTGGCGGGATCGTAGTCGATTAACTGCTGCTCGAACCAAAGGGCACCAAGTCGCCAGTCACAGCCCATGTCATGGATGAATGCAGACGCTGCATTTTGTCGACCACGATTACTCATAAAACCAGTCGCAGCAAGCTCGCGCATATTTGCGTCAAGAAATGGATGGCCAGTTGCGCCTTGTTGCCAACGAGTGCAAGCGTTGCCCTTGTCGAGCGATAGTGACGAGCTTTGTTCAGAAAGGCGGTTGGCGACGCCGAAGAAAAGTTCAGGGCCGCGTTCAAGTGCGCAAAACTGGAAGAAATCACGCCACATTAACTCGACAATCAGCCACTCGGTCGATGCATTTGCACCTCCGATGTTTTCCGCTTGTTTCACTGCAGCGAATACCTGACGTGGTGAAATACAACCGAGATTGAGCCACGGCGAGAGCTTGCTCGAATAGTCTTGCCCAATTAACTCGTTGCGGGTTTCTTTATAGTGAAATAGAGCAGACTTACAGTACTGAACCAGGTGTTTATGGGCAAACGTCTCACCGCCAACAAAGTTCATCACAGCGCGAGGATCTGGCGGCGTAATGTCTTGATACTCGTTGATGACCGTTGCTTGCTTATTTGTTAGCGACTGCATGTGCAAGCATGGGGAATTCGCAGCCACGATAAGCTGGTTGAAATAAGGCGTCAGTTTCTTACGAAACTTACTGAACGACGTAAAACTTGTCGGATGCGCCTCGGCAACAAGAGTAGCAGGGAAGAGGGTGTAATCATCATGTTCTATTAGCCTAACCCCGATAGCCATCAAGGCTTGACGCACTCTAGTTGCCTGCTGCCGCTCCGCATAGGCGGGTAAAGCCTGGGTGTGAACCTCGGTAACATTGAGCTGACGGCAAAGTCTTGGCAATTCAACCTCCGGCTCTGCAGTTATACTGTGAAAGGGCACTTCAAGAGCCTGCAGGTTTTCTGCTAAGTCACGCAGCGACTGTTGCAAAAACCTGCGCCGATGCTCCCCGCAACGAGCCATGCCCAACCAATCACCAGTCCATTGCTCATCAAAGAAGAACACCCCAGCCATTGTGGACCGTAGCTGGAATGCCGCATTGTCGCTGACCCGTAGATTGCGTCGAAACCAAGTAATTCGTGCCATACAGCCTCATTTACCAACTTATTCTTAGCCACTGTATACGCCGATTTCGCCCCTAAAGACCATTTGCTGCTCATTGTGAACCGTAGCTGGAATGGCATTGTGGACCGTAGCTGGAATGCCATTCCAGCTACGGTCCCTAATTAGAGGTACCTAAATATTAATGATAATC
>ERZ869909.1800-NODE-1800-length-16268-cov-10.008523_pt1 | contig 16268 bp, 15 predicted proteins | sample MGYA00520892_ERZ869909 | MGnify/ENA primary metagenome ERZ869909 (study PRJEB32215, sample SAMEA104723947) | bioreactor metagenome | biome: bioreactor; feature: anaerobic bioreactor; material: water | place: China | collected 2015-03-12 ...
TCGGCCGCGGCCAGCAGCTCGCGGACGTTCTCGAGGCGGACGCCGGTGTTGGCGATGACCGGCGTGTTCGGGACCGCCGCCTTGACGACCTCGAGGTCTTGGCGAGTGACCGGCTTGCCGGTCATGGGGCCGGACACGCAGATGGCGTCGGCCAGGCTCGCGAAGACGGCGCTCTGGGCCCGCGCGGTGAGCGAACGGTCGCCGATCAGCGACGCGAACTCGGCGTTCACGTTGTACAGCAGCAGGCACTCGAGGCCCAGGTGGCGCCGCAACCGGACCGCCGACGCGGCGTCCGGCGCCCACAGGCCCATGTCGGACTCGTAGACCCCCGTGAAGACCTCGCGCACGAAGCGCGCGCCGGTCGCGTGCGCCAGCCCGACGGAGGCGACCGGATCCCACAGGTAGTTGACACCGAACGGCACCGACAGGTCGGGCGCGACGCGCGCCACGGCCACGGCCATGGCGGCCAGGGTCTCCGGCGACGCCTTCGTCAGGTACGGCCTGTCCCCTTCGTTGCCGAACATGATCCCGTCCACGCCGCCCGCCTGCAACGCCATGGCGTCGCGATGAACGGAGTCGACGATGCCAGCCATGCCACGATCGGTGTCGTACAGCGGCGAACCGGGCAGCGGCGGGAGGTGCGCCATGGCGATGATCGGTTTGCGTTCTCGGAAGACGGCGTCGAAGGTCAGCACGGGGACCGCTCCACTTCGCAGGGAACCCGGACGATGTGGGGGTTGCGCAGACGGTACGGCGCAAGGTCCTCGTCCGCGATCCCCTCGTCGGTGATGATCTCGTCGAAGGCGTCGACGTCGCATACCTTGGCGAGGTTGGTCTTGCCGAACTTGGTGTGGTCCGCCAACAGGACGGCGCGTTGGCCCGCCTCGAGCATCCGCTGCTTGATGGCGGCCTCCTCGAGGTTGGCGTTGGTCACGCCGGCCGTGAGGCTGATGCCGTCGGCGCCCAGGAACGCGACGTCGGCGTTCAGCGCCCGCAGGTCGGACTCGGCCGATGGGCCGATCACGGAGAAGAGGCTCGAGCGTACCCGGCCACCGATCACGATCACCTCCACCGAGGACCCGGCAGCCAGCGCCACGGCGATCTGCAGGTCGCTGGTCACGACGGTGAGGTTCCGCCGACGCGCCAGGTGTTCGGCCAACCCGAGCGTCGTCGAACCGGAGTCGAGGATGACGACCTCTCCGTCCTGCACGAGCGTGGCCGCCCGCGCCGCGATGGCGCTCTTGGCGGCAGCGTTGCGCCGGAGCTTGTCGCCGTAGACGGGCTCGTAGGCGGTTCCCAGCCGTGGCGTGACGGCCCCGCCATGGGTGCGCTCGAGGTCGCCGCGCTCTTCGAGCAGCCGCAGGTCCCGTCGGATCGTCGCGGCCGACACCCGCAGCCGACCGGACATGCCCGCCACGTCCGCGCTCCCGCTGCTACGGACGTGGTCGAGGATGGCGCGGCGACGCTCTTCGGGAAGCATGGAACGACCTTCCGTGCACGGATGTGCCCGTTTTTGCGTGAATCTGTCCACAGCGTAGCGCCGGCGGATCCGGCGTGTCAACGGGTGCCGGGCGCGGCTCGCTCCGGCGGGGGCCGCCCGACGAATGACCTTCTTCCTCACCCGCGCCGAGGGGCCCGGCTACCATCGCTGCGATGGACGCAGGACACCGACGCGCCTGGTTCGCGAGGATCGCGCCCCTGTGGGTCGCGTTCGCGCTCGTGGCCGGTTGTGGCCTCCCCGGCCCCCCCACGCCGGGCGACCCGGACCCGACCGGGCCGGTCGACACCACGGTCGCGACGGCGCTCCTCGCGCGCGTCAACGCGGCCCGCCTCGCGGGACGCGACTGCGGCAGCCGCGGCGCGTACCCACCGACCCACCCCCTGAGCCTCGAGCCGCGGCTGGTCCTGGCGGCGCAGGCCCATTCGGACGACATGCACGCCCACGCCCGCATGAGCCACACGGGATCGGACGGAAGCGACCCCGGCGAGCGCATCCGGCGCACCGGCTACGTGCCGGCGTCGTGGGGCGAGAACGTGGCGCGCGGCTACGTCGGCGTCGACGAGGTGATGGCCGGTTGGCTCGGCAGCGACGGTCACTGCGCCAACCTCATGAACGCCTCGTTCACGGAGTTCGGTGGCGGCGAGTCGGGCCGCTACTGGACGCAGGTGTTCGCGCGGCCGAGGTGAGCGGCGCGGGCGGGCGCCGCGGCGCGGTCGGGCGGGGCGGCGCCGGCCCTCAGCGCCAGGGGTTGGGCCGCTGCTCGAGCACCTCGTCCTGGGTCCGCTCCGGCGTCCGCGCCGCGGCGACCTCCTCGGGCGTGTAGAAGGCCGGTTCGGCGCCCAGCGCCTCGTCGTTCCCCCAGGCCACCAGCATGAGGTTCAGCACCGCCGACAGCTCGTCGTCGGAGAGCGACCCGTACGCGCGGTGCCGCAGGTTCGTGGGTGCGCCTTCGATGACGACCTCGCCGCGGATGCCGAAGAGCATCAGGTCGAGCAGGTACGCGCGACCGCCGTCCTCCCGGAAGAGGTCCGGGATGTAGGTCAGGTCGGCGTGACAGCTGTAGCAGCGGGCGTCCCACACCTCCATGCCGAGATCGAACCAGGGCCGCTCCTGCGGCGCGCTGGCGGACACGGCGGCCGGCGCCTCGGCGCCGAAGGTGATGGCGAAGCCCGTCGTGCGGGCGAGCGCGAGGCTCGCGACCAGGACCAGCACGAAGGTGGCCATCGCGTACTCGGGGTGACGTCGAAGGAATCGCAGCATGGGGGGCACCTCCATCTACACGAGGTCGAAGCGTTCCGCGGTGACGTTGCGTTCGGAGACGCCGCACGTCACCAGCGCTCGTTCGACCGCGTCGATCATCTTGTTGGGTCCGCAGATGAACACGTGGCGCTCGAAGCCCTCGCGCGGCAGGTGCCGCTGGAGGACCGCCTCGGTCACGAAGCCCGTCTCGCCGTCCCAACCCTCGTGCGCCTCCTCGAGGACGAGCACGACGTCGAGCTTCAGGCGCTGCCGGAGCTCGTCGAGCTCCTCGCGGAACGCGACGTCGTCCCACCGCTTCTCGCCGTAGAGGAGCAGCAACGGGCGCGGGTCGCCACGGTCGGCGAGCGTGCGCAGCAGGCTCATGAAGGGGGCGATGCCGATGCCGCCGGCGATGAACACGTACCCCGGTGCCGGCGTGAGGTCGGTCGAGAAGGAGCCGTGCGGCCCGTCGACGTACGCGGTCGTGCCGGGCGGCACCTGGCCGATGCGGTTCGTGAAGTCGCCGAGCTCCTTGATCGCGAACTCCAGGCGGCCGCGGTCCTCGCTGCTGGACGAGAACGAGAACGGGTGCTCGTCGAGCGAGTACGGCGAGCCGAGCCTGAGGTACCCGTACTGGCCTGGCAGGAAGCGCATGCCAGGGTGACCGACGGCCTGGATCGCGAACGACCACACCTGGCCGCGCTCTCGCCGCACCTCGGTCACCCGGTACCGAGCGCGCCGCAGGAGCGCCGGACGGACCAGCCGGACGTAGGCGTACGCGCCGACCATCGCCACGCAGATCGCGACGATGAGCCACTCCTTCCAGGCCGTCGTCACGTACCGCCCGGCCAGGTGGACGTGGACCAGCGCGCAGCCCAACGCCACGATGCCGAGCAGCGTGTGGCTCGCCCGCCAGGCCTCGTACCCGAGGCGCAGCTGTTGACGGAAGACCGACAGCAACGCGAGCAGGACGAACGCGTACAGCGCCCATGCGCCGGTTCGGCTCGCCCAGGTGCCGCCGATCGGGTCGTACCAGGCCAGCAGCGCCGGGTCGTGCAGCACCAGCAGCAGCGAGTGGAGGACCACGAAGCCGAGCGCGATGCCGGCGATGTGGCGGTGGTAGCGGAGCAGGACGTCGATGCCGAAGGGCGCGCTCATGCTCTGGAAGCGGCCGATCAGGACGAACTGGATCGCCATCATGAGGATCGCCACGAACCCGAGCGCGACCGACGCCTCGAGCAGGAAGGGGCGCGCCGGCGGCACCGGGCGCACCGCCATGAACAGGAGCGGCGAGCTGACCACCAGGACGTAGGCGACGACCCATAGGACGCCGGCACCGTGTCTGTGCATGCACGTACCTCGTCTCGAGGGCGTGGGCGGGAGGCCGCACGCCACGGGAGCGCTCACCCACGTGCCCGGGAGCGGGGGAGCGACGCTGCGTCGGTCCGCGGCGGGGATGGGTCCCGGGCGTCGCCTGGCGGCGGCGTCCATCGTCCGCGGTCGTTCGGGCGCAGGCGCCCTCGTGAAAAGAGTAACGAGCGTCTCGCGCTCGGACCAGCGACGGGTGTCCCGATGCTCCACGCGTGCCACCGCTCGGGCCGCGGCTGGTGGGGCGCCGGTGCCGGCGCGCCGTTCACGTCCGCGGGCCTGCCCGACCGCGCCGCCCGATGGCAGCGACGAGGCGCCGCGCCTCGGCGGCCGCCGCTTCGAAGTCGTCCGTGTCGGCGCCCGAGGAGAGCGAACCGGCCACCCCGACGCCGATCGCGCCGGCGCCCAGGTACGCGTCGACGTTGTGGCTTCCGATGCCCCCGACCACGACGATCTCGAGGTCGGGGTACGGGCCCAACAGCGCGCCGACGTACTGCGGGCCCATGGCCATGGCGGGGAACAGCTTGACGAAGCGCGAGCCCAGCCCCCGCGCGAGCGCGATCTCGGTGGGGGTCAGCGCTCCGCTCAGGAGGCCCAGGTCGTGGGCGAGAGCGTACGCGACGACGTCCGCTGCCACGTGTGGGGTGACGAGGAAGCTGGCCCCGGCCGCGTGAGCGCCCGCGGCCAGCTCGGCCGAGGTGACGGTTCCGGCGCCGACGAGCATGTCGGGAGGCGCGAGGCGGCGAAGCTCGGCCACCTGGGGCAACGCCGACGGGTCCGACAACGAGATCTCGACGAGCCGGATGCCCGCTTCGTGGAGGGCGGCCACGCGTGCCGCCAGCGTCGACGGAGCCGCGCCCCTGAGGATGGCGACGACGCCATGACGGCGTAGGCCGTCGGCGAACGCCGCGGCCGCGACCGTCATATCCGTCCGAACCGGTTCAGCAGCTCCTCGACGGTCGCCCCCTCGAGGATGGCCTTCCGCGCGGCCTCCTCCTTGTCGGCCTGGTCCTTCGCGCGCGGGTAGACCTCCGCCCAATCCTGCTGCGGCACCACCGTCACGCCGATCTCGTCCGCCACGACGAGGTCGCCGGGGTGGACGACGATCCCGCCGCAGACGACCGGTACGTTGATCCGGATCGGCTCGCGCCGCCCGGAGTACGCGGTGTGCGCCGCACGCGGGCTCACGTGGCGCGACGCGATCGGGAAGTCGAGGAGTTTGGCTTCGTCGGTGTCACGGGCCGAGCCGTCGATCACCACGCCCACGATGCCGGCGGCGCGGGCCAGGCCCGACATGAGGCCGCCCCAGATCGAGGTGTTGGACTCGCCGAACGCGTCGATGACCACCACCTGGCCCGGCTCGGCGATCTCGAAGATGTCCAGGCAGTCGACGATGTCCCCCGGCGTGAGCTTCACCGTCAGGGCGTGCCCGACGAACGGCTTGTTCACGCTCCGGAACTTGATCTCCGGATGCATCACGTTGTCGCGTGCCTGAGCGTCGGTCATCACGCACGAGAGGCTCAGGACGCCCTTCATCGCGACCAGCTTCGCCAACAGCTCGCGATCGACGGCGGCGTTCGGTTGGATCACCTTGGTCATGCTCGCCTCCTCCTGGACCCGGTTCGCCTGATGTCGGCGCCCGTCATGTCGGCGCCACTTCGTTGACAGGTCCCCGCCATTATGCTAGGTTTTGCCTAACGAAAGCAAGTCTCACGTAGTGAAAACGATGTGCGCGGCACCGGCCACCTCTCGGTCGGCAGGCCGCACGCCGAGGAACCCATGACGCACCCCGCAACCCACTGGCGCGTATCGATCTGCTCCGGCGCCGTTCGCAGCGCGACCGATGCCGACCAGGAACTCGCCGCGGGCGTCGGGTCCACGGCGGTCGATCGCGGTCCGTGCGCTCCCGCGGTCGTGATCGGCGGCGGCCGTGGCTCGTCGGCGCAGACGCCCGGGGTCGAACCGTGAGTTCTCCGTCGAGCGGATCCGCCGGTCGCTACAACATCCGCGTGCTGGACCGGGCCTTCCGCATGCTCGACCTGCTGGCCGACGGCGTCGAGCGGAGCCTGACCGAGATCAGCGAAGCGATCGACCTCAACACCAGCACCACGTTCCGCCTCGTGGCGTCGCTGGAGTACCACCGGTACTTGTCGCGCGACGACGAGAGCGGCAAGTACACGCTCGGCATCGCCTGCCTCGAACTCGCGAAGGCGTTCCAGGTCGGGCACGCCCTCTCCCGGATGGCCGCCCCCGAGCTCGAAGCCCTCCGCGACGCCGTCCGCGAGACCGTTCACCTGGCGGTGCTCGACGGACCCGACGTGGTCTACCTCCAGAAGCTGCCCGGGCTCCACGCGATCGGGTTCTTGGACTCGCGCGTCGGCGGGCGCCTGCCGGCGTACTGCACGGGCCTCGGCAAGGTGCTCCTGGCCTACGCGGACCCCGCGCACGTGCGCGAGCTGGTGGCGGGACCCCAGGGCCGGGCCCTCGAGAGGTTCACACCCAACACCATCACCGACGTCGGCGAGCTCATGGAGCACCTGGCGACCATTCGCGAGCGGGGGTTCGCGTTCGACTGGGGCGAGCACGAACCGGACGTCCGCTGCGTCGCCGTTCCCGTCTTCGGTCGGAACGGGTCCATCCCGGCTGCGATCAGCGTGGCCGGCCCGGCCAACCGCATGGAACCGCTCGAGGAGAACTGGGCCGTGATCGACGCCGCCTGCGCCACCGCAGCCAGGATCTCGGAGAAGCTGGGCTTCGTCCCCAACGGCGCCCCACGCGACGCCCCCCGGAACACCTGAGGAGGTGTGCCTGTGACCGACCCCTTCGCACGGATCCGCCGTCTCCAGGCGAGCATGGACCGACACGGTCTCGACGCGCTGGTGTGCCGCCTGCCCGAGAACGTCGTCTTCCTCACCGAGCATTGGCCCATCCACGGGGTGTCGATCGCCGTGCTCGAGCGGGAGGGACGCGCGCACCTGCTGGTTCCCGAGATCGAGCGCGCCTACGCGAACGCCGACTGGGCCGATGTCGAGGAGTTCGGGTGGTCGCTGCTGAAGGACCGTGACCTGTACCAGGAGGTCCGGGAGCGGCTCGCGCGCCTCCGCGACGAGCGGGGCCTCGCCTCCGCTCGCATCGGTGTCGAGCGGTCGTTCGAGGTCGTCGGGTCCACCTACCGCGCGGCCGAGCCCATCGTGCCGGCCGAGCCGTGGAGCGCCGCGCTGAACGACGTCTTCCCGAAGGCCACCCTGCTCGATGGCGGACCCGCGGTCAGCGACGCGCGCAAGGTCAAGACCGCGTACGAGCTGGGCAAGCTGCGCAACGCCAACGGCATCGCCGAGATCGGCATGCGGAGGTTCCTCGCGGAACTGGAACCGGGCATGTCCGAGATCGAGGTCGGCGCGATGATCGAGCACGCGATCCGTTCGCAAGGGCCCGGCCACGGTGATGCGCGCCTGGTGCGGGCGTCGGCCGAGGTGGCGGCGGGCCGCGGCAACTCGGCGGGGGCGGTCCTGCTCGTGCCCTCGACGCCGTACCGCATCCGCGAGGGCGACCTCGTCATGGTCGAACTCGGCGTGGTCGTCGACGGGTATTGGTCCGACCTCACGTACATGGCCGTCGCCGGAGCGGAGCCGAGCGCCGAGCAGCGCGAGCTGCACAACGCCGTCTTGCGGGCCCAGCGGGCAGCGGCCGCCGAGATGCGCCCGGGACGGCCCTGGTCCGCCCCCGATGCGGCGGCGCGCCGCGTCCTCGAGGAGGCCGGTCTCCTGGAGCGCTTCCCGCACATCACCGGACACGGCATCGGCTTCCGCTACCACGAGTTCGAGCCCTTGCTGGCGCCCGGCGCCGACCTACCGCTCGAGGAGGGGATGGTCAGCAGCGTGGAGCCCGGCGCGTACCTTCCCGACGTCGGCGGGGTCCGCATCGAGGACATCGTGGCGGTCGGCCCCGACGGCCCCGTGTTCCTGTCGACGCCCCGGGAGCCCTGGTGATGAGGACCACCGACCCGAGGGCGCCGCAGATCGTCGCGCTGGGCGAGGTCATGATCCGCGACACGCCGAGCGACCTGCAACGGCTCGAGCGCACGCGCGAGGTGTTCGTGTCGCCGGCCGGCAGCGAGTACACGTTGACCCTCCTCGCCCGACGTCTAGGCGTGCGGAGCGCCTTCGTGACCCGCCTGCCGGACAACCCGTACGGGTGGATGATCCGTGACATCGCCCGGTCGCACGACGTCGACACCTCGGGCTTCGTCTGGGCCCCGGCCTGGGAGCCGATCGGACGCTACCTCTACGAGCTCGGCCGCGACCCCCGCCCGAGTTACGGCTGGTATCAGCGGGCCGGCTCGGCCGCTTCCCGGCTCGGGCCGGGCGCCCTCGACTGGGGTGCGCTGCTGTCGGGTGCGCGGGTCCTGCACACCACGGGCATCACGTTCGGCCTCGCCTCGCACGCCGGGTTCGCGGACAACCCGCTCCTCGGCGCGTTCGAGGAGGCCGTCGCGGCGAGCCCGCAAGGGTGCGCGGTCGGGCTCGACTTCAACTACCGCTCGACCCTGTGGAGCGCGGAGGAGTGCCACGCCGTCCTCGAGGGCGTGCTATTGGAGCACACCGACATCCTGATCGCGTCGCCGTTCGACATGGCACAGCACTTCGGCATCGGGTTCGGTGCCATGGCGCCGCGCGACGTGCTCGAGCAGGGCCTGGCGGTGCCGGCGGACGAGGAGTTGCGGGACTTCTGTGGTGCCGTCCTCGACCGCTTCGACCTGGACACCGTCGCGGTCACGCTCCGGCACCCGCGCTCGTTCGACGAACATCTGTGGGAGTCGTGCGCCATGCGCAGGGACGGCACCTTCGCCCGCTCCGAGGCGCCTCGGCCGATCCACGTGCTGGACCGTCTTGGGGGCGGCGACGCATGGACGGCCGGCTTCTACGCGAGCCTCCTGCAGGGCGATGGCGGTGCGGCGGCGCTCGCCACGGCCATCGCCGTCGCCGACGCTGCGACCCGTCTCGCCCAGACGCTGATGTTCGATCTGGCCGTGCTGCGGGCGGAAGACGTCCAGGCACTCCTCGACGCCGACGGGGCCGGCCAGGTGCCCGGCACCGTCCGTTGATCCGCGAAGGGAGGTCGTTCGGCAGCTCGGCACCTCGTCGTCCAGCTCCCGGCTCGGCTCGTAGCCGTCGAGCCCGTCACCTCGGCGCAGACGCGCTGAAAGGATGAATCGATGAAGAACATCGCCCGTCCGCTCATCGGCATGCTGTTGCTCGGCCTCGTTCTCGCCCAATCGTACACGCCGCCCAGCGGTGCGTTCGCGCCGGTACCTCTTGCCGAAGGTGCGCAGGCCGTGTGCGCGGGCTTCACGCCCGGGGCCAACATCCGCATCGCCTACATGCCTCCGGCCACCGAGTTCAACTACTACATGGACATCGGCAAGGGCATCGAGGCGCACGCTGCGGCCGTGGGCGTCACCACGTTCATGCTGGCGCCGCAGAGCGGCTCGGACATCGCGGGGCAGATGGGGATGATCCAGGACGTCCTCATCCAGGGCGTCGATGCGATCATCCTCTCCACGCACGACGAGGGCGCCGCCGCGCCGCTCGTCCAGCGCGCCGTCGAGCAAGGCATCGTCGTCATCATCGTGAACTCCGACATCGCTGACTTCCCGACGGCCGTCCACGGCGTCGTCGGCTACCACCAGCGGGGCGGGACGTTCGCGCAAGGGCTGTACCTGATCGACCTCGTGGGCGGCACGGCGAAGGTCGGCGTGCTCGAGGGACTGCCGGGCTACCACTCCACGGAGCGGATCGGTGGCTTCCTCGATGCCTTCGCCGACCAGCCCGGCATGGAGATCGTCACCTCGCTCCCGACCGCCTGGAACGTCGAGACCGGCAACCAGGCGATGATGGACCTCCTGCAGGCTCGCCCCGAGGTCACCATGGTCGTGACGGCCAACGACTACATCGCGCTCGGAGCCGCCGCAGCCGCCGCGGCGCTGGGCCGCGGCGACGTGATCATCGCCGGCAACGACGGTGACCCCGCGGGCTTGGAGGCCATCGCGCAGGGTCGCATCACGTCGACCGTCAACACCCAGCCCGTCGAGATGGGCCGGATCGCACTCCAGGTCGCTCTGGACTGCCTGGCCGGCGCGTACCCCGGCGGCTGGACCGAGACGCCCACCGTCATCGTCGACGCGTCGAACGTCGGCGAGTACGTGGGTCAGTGATTCCAGAGGCAACGAAGGTGGGGCGCCGAACGGCGCCCCACCCCATCGCCTCGGAGGCCGGATGACGGAGTCGGCTCCCGCACCTCCCCTGTGGCGTCTGGCTGGCGTCAGCAAGCGGTTCCACGCCGTGCGAGCGTTGACCAGCGTCGACGTGGAGTTCCGTCGCGGCGAGGTGCACGCCCTCGTCGGCGAGAACGGCAGCGGCAAGTCCACGCTCGTGAAGTGCCTTGCCGGTGTCCATCAACCGGACGAAGGCACCATCTACCGCGACGGGTCTCCCGTCACGCTGGGTCACCCCCTAGCCGCGCGGGCGCTGGGTGTGGCGACCATCTTCCAGGAGTTCTCGCTCGTGCCGACGCTCACCGTGGCCGAGAACGTGTTCCTGGGCCGCCAACCCCTCAAGCGCGGCCCGTGGATCGATTGGGATCGCATGCGCGATGAGACGGGCCGTGCGCTCCGCGAACTCGGCGCCTCCACCGATCCCGATGCGATCGTCCGGCAGTTGTCGGTGGCCGACCAGCAGCTCGCCGAGATCGCGAAGGCGATCTCCCTGAACTCCACGCTCCTCATCCTCGACGAGCCCACCGCGGCGCTGGGCCTTCACGAGACCGATCGGCTGCTCGACCTCGTCCGCGACCTGGCGAGAGGGGGCAAGGCGATCCTGTACATCTCGCATCGGCTCGACGAGGTGTTCCGGGTGGCCGACCGGATCACCATCCTCAAGGACGGCAAGTTGGCGGCCAGCAAGCCGATTCGGGACGTCGACATGGATGCGGTCGTGCACATGATGGTCGGGCGCGACATCGAGCAGCACTATCCGAAACTGCCAGCCGCGACGGGTCGCGTGCGCCTCGCCGTCCGCGACCTATCGACCGACGAGGGCGTGGATCGGGTGAGCTTCGAGGTGCGGGCCGGTGAGGTCCTCGGACTGGGGGGCATGGTCGGCGCAGGTCGCACCGAGATCGCGCGCGCCCTGTTCGGGCTCGACAGGGTCACGTCCGGCACGGTCGAGCTCGACGGCGTGCCCGTATCCTTCCGGCGCCCGGACGAAGCGATCGCGGCCGGGATCGGGCTGGTCCCCGAGAACCGCAAGGCGGATGGTCTCTTCTTCAACTTCGAGGGCCCGCGCAACGTCACGACGTCGGACTGGGCGCGCGTCATGCGCGGGTGGATCTTCGACCTGTCGCGGGAACGTGCGGTGGGTCGGCGGTTCGTCGACATGCTCAAGATCACGCCCACGGCCATGGACACGACCGTCGGCTTCCTGTCCGGCGGAAACCAGCAGAAGGTCGTCATCGCCCGCTGGCTCCACGCCGGACCGAAGGTGCTGATCCTCGACGAACCCACGCAGGGCATCGACGTCGGGGCCAAGCTCGACGTGTACGGCGTGATCAACGATCTGGCGGCGCAGGGCGTGGCGATCGTCTTGATCAGCTCCGACTATCCCGAACTCATCGCGATGAGCGATCGGATCGCCGTGATCCGCGAGGGTGCCGTGATGTCCATCTTGCCGGCCGAGGAGATGACCGAACACCGTCTCATCGCGATCGCCTCCGGCGCCGAGGCGACGGCCGAGGTCGTCCGCGCCAGGCATCGGAGGGTCGACGCATGAGGCAGCGGCTGCTGAGTTCATCCGTGGTCGGACCGTTCGCCGCGCTGATCCTGGTCGTCATCGTCGTGAGCCTCACCACCGACCGGTTCCTCCTGCCGCAGAACCTGTCGAACGTGACGCTCCAGGTGAGCATCGTCGCGCTCGCGGCGATCGGTGCGACACTGGTGATCCTCGCCGGCGGCATCGATCTGAGCCCTGGTTCGGTGCTCGCGCTCTCCAGCTGCACGTTGGCGATCCTCGTGAAGAACTGGGGTTGGCCCGTGGAGCTGGCGATCCCCGCCACGCTCCTGTTGGGCGCACTGTTGGGCCTGTGCAACGGAGTCCTGAGCGCGTACCTGCGGATCCCGGCCTTCGTCGTGACGCTCGCGACGCTCACGATCTACCGCGGCCTGGCCTTCCTGATCACGGGCGGGACGCCCATCTTCTCCATCTCGCCCAAGCTCCGGCCCATCTTCTACGGCTCGTTCCTCGGTGTTCCGCTTCCCCTGTACTACGTGTTGGTGGCGTTCGTCCTCGCCGCCTTGTTCCTCCGCTACACCGTGCCGGGCCGCGCCATCTACGCCGTAGGGGGCAACGAGTCCGCCGCTCGCTTCACCGGCATCAAGGTGAACCGGACGCGCCTGCTCACGTTCGTGATCGCCGGGCTGACCGCGGCCGCCGCGGGCGTCCTCACCACCGCCCGCCTGGACTCCGGGTCGCCCAACTACGGCGTGGGCCTCGAGCTTCAGGCGATCGCCGCGGCCGTGATCGGTGGCGCAAGCCTCGCCGGCGGTTCGGGCAACATCATCGCCACGCTGTTCGGGGCACTGATCGTCGCCGTGGTGCAGAACGGCCTCAACCTCAACGCCGTCCCCGCGTCGTGGCAGCAGATCACGTTGGGCACGATCATCCTCATGGCGGTCGGGCTCGACATGTGGCGCAAGGACCTGGGCGACGCGCTCCGGCGGCTCTTCCGCCGACCGGGGCAGAAAGGATCGGGATGACCAAGCCGTATCCCCGCGCGTTCTCGCACATCGGACTCTCGGTACGCGACATCGAGCGCTCGTACAAGTTCTACACGGAGGTCCTCGGCTTCTACACCATCATGCCGCCCACCGAGGTCGAGCAGGACGACAGCGCGATCGGCATCATGTGCGACCGCGTGTTCGGTCCCGGCTGGGGGCGGTTCAAGATCGCGCACCTGTCGACCGCCGACAAGGTGGGCATCGAGCTGTTCGAGTTCCCCGGCAACTACCCGCCCGAGAACAACCTCGAGTACCGCAAGCTCGGCATCTTCCACTTCTGCATCCAGGATCCGGACATCGAGGGGTTGGCCAAGAAGATCGTGGAAGCCGGCGGGAAGCAGCGCATGCCCGTCAGCGAGTACTACCCGGGCGAGAAGCCGTACCGGATGGTCTACTGCGAGGACCCGGACGGCAACATCCTCGAGCTGTACTCGCACAGCTACGAGCTCACGTACTCGCCCGGTGCCTACCAGCATCAACTCGACCAGTGAGGTGACGCCATGACCGCCCGCCGTGCCAGGGTCGTCATCAGCGACTACGACTACGGCGACGTGGACGTGGAGCGCGCCATCGTCGAGGGTGCCGGCCACGAGTTGGTCGCCCTCCAGTGCCGGACGGACGACGAGCTCGCCAGGGAGGCGCAGGGAGCGGTCGCCATCCTCTGCCAGTACTGCCGTGTCGGCGCGAAGACCATCCAGTCGGTCGGCTCGCTGCGGCACATCGCCCGTTACGGCGTCGGCGTCGACATCGTCGACGTCGCCGCCGCGACCGCGCGCGGCATCCTCGTGACCAACGTCCCCCACGACTACTGCCTCGACGAGGTCGCCGATCACGCCATGGCGCTCATGCTGGCGCTGACCCGCAAGCTGCGCGACTACGACCACGCCGTCCAGGACGGCGTCTGGCGTTGGCAGAGCGGCCGCCCGCTGTTCCGGCTGCGGGGAAGCGTCATGGGTATCCTGTCGCTCGGCAACATCGGTCGCGCGATCGCGGCCCGCGGCCAAGCGTTCGGGTTCCACGTGATCGCGTACGACCCCTACGTGGGCGATGACGTGTTCGCCGCGATGAGCGTCGAGCGCGTCTCGCTCGACGAGCTGCTGCGCCGATCCGACGTCCTGATGAACCAGGTGCCGCTCACGAGCGCCACGCGCGGCCTGATCGGCGCAGAGGAGCTTCGGGTCATGAAACCCACCGCCTTCCTGATCAACACGGGTCGCGGCCCCACCGTCGACAACCAGGCGCTCCGGGAAGCGCTCGACGAAGGCCGGCTCGCCGGCGCGGGCATGGACGACCTGTCGGAGGAACCCGCGAAGCGGCGCGACTGGACGCCGGCGGAGAGCCCCCTCGTGGGCCACCCGAAGGTGATCGTCACGCCGCACGTGGCGTACTACTCCGAGGCGGCGATCGAGACGGCGCGCACGTTCGCGAGCGAGGAGGTCGTGCGCGTGCTCGCGGGCATGCCCCCACGGACGCCCGTGGCCCCGCGGTAGGCCCTCCCCTCGCGGCGAGCCATGGGTATCGTCACTCCGGGGAGGGTCGGGTGCATCTGACGCTCGTCCGGCCCACGCTGGGCCGCACGGAACACGACGACCGCTTCGTCGACGAGGCGCGCATGGAGCCGCTGTCGCTGGGCGTTCTGGCGGGCCTCACGCCCGAGGGCGTCGACGTCGCGTTGGTCGACGACCGCATCGACGAGGTGGACTTCGACGCGCCGACCGACCTGGTCGCGATCACGGTCGAGACCTTCACCGCCCGCCGGGCGTACGAGCTCGCCGCCGAGTACCGGGCCCGGCGCGTCCCCGTGGTCATGGGGGGCATGCACGCCACGCTGCTCCCCGACGAGGTCGCCCAGCACGCCGATGCGGTCGTGACCGGCGACGCCGAGCGCGTGTGGTCGCGGGTCGTGGCCGATGCCCGAGCCGGCGCCCTGGCGCCGCGCTACCGCGGCGACCTCGGCACGCCGCAACCGGGGGTCCGGCCACGCCGCGACCTCTACGCCGGCAAGGGCTACCTGCCCGTCAGCCTCCTGCAGTTCGGCCGCGGCTGCCCCCACCGCTGCGAGTTCTGCGCCATCGGCGCCTACTTCGGTCATCGCCACGTCGCCCGCCCGGTCGCGGAGGTGCTCGCGGAGATCGCCGCCTGCGGGCGCCGCGATCTCTTCTTCGTCGACGACAACCTGGTGGCCGACGGAGCGGCCGCCAAGGAGCTGCTGCGGGCGCTGGCGCCGCTCGGCGTCCGCTGGGTCTCGCAGGCGACCGTCGACCACGCCCGCGACCCCGAGCTCCTGCGCCTCTTCGCCGACAGCGGCTGCCTCGGCAACGTGATCGGCTTCGAGACGCTCGACCCCGACAACCTCCGGGCCGCCCACAAGGGGACCAACCTGCGCGCCTCGCCGCGCTACGCCGAGGAGATCGCCGCCCTGCGCGCCCACCACCTGCAGACGTGGGCGGCGTTCACCCTCGGGTACGACGGCGACACGGTCGACGCGCTGCGCGAGACGTGCGAGTGGGCGATCGCCCAACGCTTCGCCTTCGCCGCCTTCAACGTCCTCATGCCGTACCCGGGGACCCCGCTGTACGACCGCCTGGCGGCCGAGGGCCGGCTGCTGTACGACGGCCGCTGGTGGCTCCACCCCGACTACCGCTTCAACCACGCCGCCTTCCGCCCCGCGCGCATGACGGCCGACGAGCTCACCGAGGTCGGCTGGGCGTGCCGCCGCCGCTGGAGCAGCCCGGGTTCGATCCTGCGCCGCGTCCTGGACCCGGCCACCCATCTGGCGTCGCTGGAGCGCTTCGTCGTGTACTGGGCGTACAACCCGCTCTACCGCCGCGAGTCGTTCAAGAAGCAGGGCATGCGCCTGGGGACGCGATGAAGACGGCATCGGCCGCCGTGGCGGGCGCCGGGGACGCGACGAGCGGCGCGTTCGACGTTCGCCTCGCGACCCGCGCGGACGACGCCGACCTGCGCGCCCTGCTGGCGTCGGTCCCCATGCCGGGGGCCGTCGCGCTGCGCTTCGCCCGCGAGCCCGACTACTTCCTCGGGGCCACCGTCATGGGGGACCCGTGCGACGTCGTGGTCGCGCGGCGGCGCGCCGACGGAACGCTGGCCGGCGTGGTCTGCCGCGCGCAGCGCCGCGCGTTCGTGAACGGCGTCGAGACGGACCTCGGCTACGTCGGGCAGATCCGGATCGCGGAGGGCTTCCGCGGCCGGGGCCTGCTGACGCGCGGCGCGAGGGCGTTGCGGGCGCTCACGCCCCCGGGGCAGCTCGCGTTCGGGGTCATCGCGCGCGACAACCCGCGGGCGGCGGGGGCGCTGGCGGGCCGCCGGCTC
>ERZ869909.1802-NODE-1802-length-16239-cov-3.834241_pt1 | contig 16239 bp, 13 predicted proteins | sample MGYA00520892_ERZ869909 | MGnify/ENA primary metagenome ERZ869909 (study PRJEB32215, sample SAMEA104723947) | bioreactor metagenome | biome: bioreactor; feature: anaerobic bioreactor; material: water | place: China | collected 2015-03-12 ...
TGTGCCATTCCGCGGCCTTGGACTTCTCGGCAACGACTTCTACACCATGTACTACCCCCTCCTGAGCGACAACGCTGGGAAGTCCGGCGGAGAGTATTCTCCGGATCGCATCGGAGAGTTGCTCTCGCTGAACATCCAGCAGCAGACATTCCAGGCCACGATGCGCTTCCCGCGTCTCTTCAAGCCGACCACACTCGAAGGCGTGAACTCGCGCGGCACCATCTTCCTCGCTGGTCCCGAGGCCTTCGCCAGTGTGTACGACTACCACTACGCCGGTTCCGGCAAGACCGCACCCATGACACCATGGCGCGACGCCTTCGCCTACGGCACTGATTTCTGGGGATTCAACATCTTCGAGTACGACCCCCGCACCAAGTATGTCGCCCAAGTGCTCTTCCGTCCCAAGCTCGACGATGCGCCCCTCTTCTTCTCCGACATCGGGGCTGAGGGTGTGCAGTACGACGGCATGGGATGGAACGATGGTGTCCTCGTCCTGACGGGACGCGGCTACTTCTGGGGCGAGGGCGCTCCTGAGGGCTTCGCTCGTTTCTTCATCACGCTCGATCCCAACGAGCGAGATGCAAACGGCCACCCGATCGTGCTCTCCCTCGACTTCGACAACGATGAACTCCAGCGAGCGGTCTTCGGACTCGCCGGCGTCAGCGGGACACAGATCGCCCCCTCCGTGCCTCTCAGCAACCCGGCCGGAGGCATCGACACCACATCCATTGATGCGCTGTTTGCGACACTCGCCTACAGCCCGCAAGCGGTCAACGGCATGACGCCGCTCTCCGCGATGTACGCCCTCCACTTCCTCGATACTTCGCTCGATCCAGGCGCGGCCTTCTACACCGACACCTTCGATGCCATCCCTGGCGCACTCGCAGACAACGCAAACAAGACCAGCGGCATCGGTCGCGCGACCCATGATCTCCGCAGCGAACTACCTCCCGGTCACCCCGCATCTTCAATCACCGGGCCCGGCCTCGATGTCATCTTCTCCCACCTCACCTACTCCCAGGCCGACAGCGGTGGCTCCTTCGCGAACCTCAGCGAACGCGATCTCCGTCGCTTCGATTCGATGCAGCTCCTCCAGCCCTCACTCGTCTACAACTTCGACTTCCCGGTCGATCGTGGCGGCATCACTACACAGCAAAATGGACAGGTGGTGCGACTGCTGCGCGGCGGCGATGCATTCCAGGGCGGCGAAGCTGGCACCACCTTCGCCTACAACGAGGTCTACGAAATCGATCTCTCTGCGCGCAATCCGCAGTGGCGACTCATCGGCAAATTCGCCGACGCCGCCATTGGCAATCCCGAGATCAACGGGCGGCTTCTGACCGATATCGCCACCTTCGCATCCAGCGACTACGCAACCACGCTCGACTCCGATCTTGTCCGGCTCATCTACGACACCTCCGGCAGCGGCGGCTCGTACCACGGCCAGATCGAAACCGTTGCACGCCTCGGCTGGGATCGTCTCGACGCCATCGCCGCGGCCCCCGGTCGTGGTGAGGTCTATCTCATCGGTTCCTTCCAAGGTGTCGATTTCAACCAAACCAGCGGCCATCTCAATCCGATGGCGACCACCTCCATCTACGCGTTCGATCCCCGCAACACATTCATCAAGAACTCGTGGTGGGGATTCGCGGGCGATTTCAACACCACTGCGGCCACCACCGCCGGCACCTTCTACACCACCAACGCGCCCAATCAACTCCTCGACATCCGCGGCAGCGCCTTCGTCGATGGTTCACTCGTCATCGCGGGCACGCTCGACTTCGGCGGCTCCGGTGGACGATTCTTCGAGTCCGGCGCGATCGTCATCAATGTGGATGCCAAGGGCACGCCCGGCGATCCACACCTCATGCGCTTCGACTCCCTCGAAGCGGCGAATCTGCTCGGTCTCGCCTCACGCAATGACGGAGCTTCCGCCGCATCGCCCATCCAACTCGCCGAAGCGATGGACGGCACCAACACCGTCATCGTTGACCCCGACTTCGCCAAGCTCTCCTACTCGAACAAGGCCCTGCGCTCCGGCCTCATCACGCAGGTCTTCGCCGCCGAATTCGCACGAGGGCTCACCGAGAACAACCAGAACGCCTACCAGTGCCGCCTCGAACTCCTCTCATCTGGCAAGGCGCACGAAGCACTCATGCGTTACGCCGGACAGAAGGATGGCATCGGGCAGGCAACTGCCTACCTCCTCGCCATTCTCGACGGCCAGACACCCACCTGCGGATCGGGCGTTCCCCGCTGACCGCCCATGACATGCTGTGATTCTTCCCCGCGCCGCCCACCGAGGCGGCGTTCTTCTGCGCTCACATCCGAGAAGCGATCCTCCCGGCCAGGCGTGCGTTCTCACGCACAAGCGCCAGATTCGCACGGAGTGTTCGCCCCCGCGAGATCTCATGCAACCGCCCGAGCACGAAGGGCGTCACGGCGCGTCCGACGATTCCCTGATCCTCCGCCTCTTCCTCGGCCTGCTCCAGCCACAGATCGAAATCATCCTGAGCGATCTCCTCCGACTCAGGGATCGCCTGGCACACCAGCACGCCCCGCCCGGTCCGCGCAAGCTCGTTCCGCACGAAATGCGCCAGTGAATCCACATCATCCATCCGAGCATCCACGCTCATCCCGCTCGACCGCTGATAGAACGCCGGGAAATCATCCGTCTGATATCCGATCACCGGCACGCCCAGCGTCTCCAGCGCCTCGCGCGTTGCTTTCACATCCAGAATCCCCTTCACCCCGCTCGCCACGACACACACCGGGAATCGCGTGAACGCCGCGAGGTCGCTGCTCACATCGAGTTGACACCCATATTCCCGATGCACGCCTCCCAGGCCGCCTGTGGCGAAGACCGAGACCCCCGCGCCGGTCGCCAGTTCCATCGTCGCGCTGACCGTCGTCGCGGCATGCGCTCCCCAGTGACACAGCACGCCCAGATTCGCGGTATTCGCCTTCGCGACCGACTTCCCCTGCGCGAGCATGATCCGGAGTTCCTCTTCGGTCATGCCGACCGTTGCCACCCCGCCGACCACCCCGACAAGCGCGGGCACCGCCCCCTCTTCTGCGACAATCCCGCACAAGTCACGGTGCAGCCCTAAAGCGGTATCGTTCGGCACCCCATGCACCAGCAGCGTCGTCTCCAGCGCCACCGCCCGGCGCGCCGGTACACGAATCACCAGCCGCTTCCCATGCTCCTTGTTGCGCTCCGGACTCACAGCACACCCTGGAAGCGCATCGCCTGGGCAACCTTCTCGAAGCCCGCGATGTTCGCGCCCGAGAGGTAGTCCTCCTTCTTGCCGTACTTCTCCGCCGCCTCGCAGCACGCTCCGAAAATCCGCTTCATGATGTCCTGCAACCGTGCATCCACCACTTCGCGCGTCCATGCCTGGCGCTGACTGTTCTGCGCCATCTCCAGTGCCGACACCGCCACGCCCCCCGCGTTGGCCGCCTTCGCAGGTCCAAACAGCACGCCCGCACCCTGCATCACCTTGATCGCCTCGTTTGTCGACGGCATGTTCGCACCCTCCGCCACCAGCCGAACCCCGCTCTCGACCATCCGCTTCGCGGATTTCTCATCCAGTTCATTCTGCGTCGCACACGGAAACACGCCGTAGCACTCCAGTTCCCACGGCCCCGTCACACCCGTATCCCTGCCAGTCTCCGTGTACTCCACGCCCTTATACTTCTCCGCATACTCCGAGATCCGACCGCGCTGCTCGTTCTTCAACTCCTTTACCCACTCCAGCTTCTCGCGTGTGATCCCGTCCGGATCATGGATGAACCCCCCCGAGTCCGACATCGTCACGGGTTTGGCCCCGATCTCGATCAGCTTCTCCACCGTGTACTGCGCCACATTCCCCGAACCCGACACCACACACCGCTTCCCCTCCATGCTCTCCCCATGCGCCTCCATCATCTCCGATGCGAAGTACACCACCCCATACCCCGTCGCCTCCGGACGAATCAGCGAGCCGCCCGACGCCGGATCCTTCCCCGTGAACACGCCCGTCCACGCATTCCGCAGCTTCTTGTCCATCCCGTACATGAAGCCCACCTCACGCGACCCAACTCCGATGTCACCCGCGGGCACATCCGTGTCCGGTCCCAGGTGACGCCACAGTTCGCACATGAGCGCCTGGCAGAACCGCATCACCTCCGACTCGCTCTTGCCCTTCGGATCGAAGTCGCTCCCGCCCTTCCCGCCGCCGATCGCCTGCCCCGTCAGGGAATTCTTGAAGATCTGCTCGAACCCCAGAAATTTCAGCACGCTCAGATTCACCGTCGGGTGAAACCGCATGCCCCCCTTGTACGGCCCGATCGCACTGCTGAACTGCACCCGGTATCCGCGGTTCACCCGCACCCGCTGCGAATCGTCCAGCCACGACACTCGGAACGAAACCGCTCGCTCCGGCTCGCTCAGCCGTTCCAGCACCCGATCCTTCGCCCACTCCGGATGCCGCTCGAACACCGGTTCCAGCGTCTCGGCCACCTCGGTCACCGCCTGCAGAAACTCCGGCTCGTTCGGATTCTTCTCCTTCGCCCAGCCGAGAAAATCACGCACATAAGACATCGCCAGATCCCCTTTCCGCTGCAGGTGGTCTCTCCGCACAGACTACCGCGCCCGACCTCCCCCGGTGCCGCCCCGAGCCCGCTCTACGCTACACTCTCCCCGGAATTCCCCTCGGGCGCGTAGCTCAGCGGCGAGAGCAACCGCCTTACACGCGGTAGGTCCTCGGTTCGAATCCGAGCGCGCCCACTTCCACGATTCGCCAGACACGATCCTCGCCCAATGGGTCTCGCACTCGACGCCCTCTACACACTCGTCGCAGCGGCCACCGCCCCTTGGTGGATGCGCAAGGCACGCTCCGACTGGGGACAGCGCTTCGGGAAGATCGACTCTCTCCCCGCGCCCACGGCGCGCCCGCGCCTGCTCCTCCACGCCGTCTCGGTCGGCGAGGTCAACCTGACCCGCCCCCTCATCGACCGCCTCGCCCCGACCACCGACATCATCCTCTCCGTCACCACCGATACCGGCATCGCCCGCGCTCGCACCCTCCACGCCGACCGCATCCCCGTCGTCCGTTACCCGCTCGATGCGTCATGGGCCGTCCGCAGATTCCTCGATGCGGTCAACCCCGACGCCGTCGCCCTTGCCGAACTCGAACTCTGGCCGCACTTCATCGAACAATGCACCCGGCGCAACATCCCCGTCGGCGTCGTCAACGGCCGCCTCTCCGCCCGCTCCTTCAAGGGCTACCGGAAGCTCCGCCTCTTCATCGCACGCCACTTCCGTGCCCTCGCCTTCGCCGCGGTCCAGGATGCCGACTACGCGGAGCGCTTCCAAGCCATGGGCGTCCCCCAAGAGCGCATCCACATTTGCGGCACCATGAAGTGGGATGCCGCCCTCTCAGCGCCTCCTCCGCCCGAAAAATCGCACCAACTCCGCACCCTCCTCCGCATCGATCCCGCCAAGCCGCTCATCGTTGCCGGCTCCACCGCCCCCGAGGAACACGCCCTCCTCCACAACGCCACACCCCCGGGCATCCAGCTCCTCTGCGCACCCCGGCGTCCCGAGTGGTTCGATCAGGCCGCCAGAGACCTGCCCGGCTGCATCCGCCGCTCCGCACCCGACACCGGCGACCCCGCCTCCGAACGCTTCCTGCTCGACTCCATCGGAGAACTTGATGCCGCCTACGCACTCGCCGATCTCATCGTCATCGGAAGATCCTTTACCAACCTCCACGGCTCCGATCCGATGCAACCCGCCGCACTCGCCAAGCCGATCATCATCGGACCCGAACACTCCGACTTCGCCGATGCCGTCCGGCTCCTCTCTCAATCCGATGCCATCGAAATCGCCACCGCCGCGGATCTCCCCTCAACCATCGCCCGCCTCATGACCGATCCACAGCGCCGCGAACAACTCGCACGCAACGCCCGCGCATGCGTCGATGCCAACACCGGCGCGACCGAACGCCACGCATCACTCCTGAACGCACTGCTCAACTCCGCACCCCGTTTCACAACAAGAACCACCACGCAATGACCTCCCGCGAACCCATCCAGCGAGCCCGATCCATCGTCATCAAGGTCGGTTCGGCCGTCCTCACCGGCGGCAACGACCGTCTCGACACCGCCTACATGCACGATCTCGCCCGCGTCATCGCTTCGCTCCGCACCGAGCAGCGCCGCATCATCGTCGTCACCTCCGGCGCGGTCGCCGCCGGGCTCTCCGGCATGGGCCTCTCCCGCAGACCCACCGACCTCGCATCCCTCCAGGCCGCCGCATCCGTCGGGCAACCCCTCCTCATGGACCGCTGGTCCGAGGCCTTCGCAAAGACCGAAACCACCATCGCGCAGATCCTCGTCAACCGCCAGGACTTCGATCACCGCGCCCGCTACCTCAACATCCGCAACTGCATCCTCCGCCTCCACGAGGCAAACGCGATCCCGCTCGTCAACGAGAACGATGCCGTCGCCACAGAAGAAATCTCGCTCGGCGACAACGATGTCCTCGCCGCCAAGCTCGCAGCCGCCGTCCGTGCGGAAGCCCTCATCATCCTGACCACCGCCCGGGGCGTTGAAGACCCCTCCGGCGCTGTCGTCGAGACCGTCAACGACCCCGACACGCTGGTCCAGCACATCCGCCCCGAGAAATCCACACAGGGCCGCGGCGGAATGGTCACCAAGATCGAAGCCGCCCGCATTGCCTCGCTCGGCGGATGCTCCACATGCATCGCCCCCGGACGCCCCCCAGACACGCTCGCCCAACTCCTCGCGGGCGAACCCATCGGCACCTGCATCGCCTCGCCCCTCGCGCGCCACGCCGGGCGACGCCTCTGGATCGCCCACACCGCCACACCCGTCGGCGTCCTCACCATCGACGACGGAGCCGCCAACGCCATCACCCATCGCAACGCATCGCTCCTCGCCAAGGGCATCCGCGGCATCACGGGGAAATTCGAGGCAGGCGATGTCGTCAGCATCCAGGACCTCAACACCCGCGAGATCGCACGCGGCCTGGTCAACTTCGCTTCCGACCAACTCCGCGTCATCGCCGGACGCGATTCACGCGAGTTCGAATCCATCCTCGGCAGAAGAACCCACGAGGAAGCCATCCACCGCGACAACCTCGCACTCACCGCCCGCTGACCGCACGCCCATACCATTCCCCATGTCCGTCCCACCCAGCGAGTCCGATCTCCTCCAGCACATCTACAACCGCTCCGCATCCATCACGGACCACCCGCACATCATCGTCGGACCGGGAGACGATGCCGCCGTCGTCGATCTCGGCGCACAAACCATCCTCACCGTCGATCAACTCGTCGAAGACCGCCACTACACACCCGACACCGCCATCGATCTCATCGCCCGCAAGGCCATCGCACGCAACATCTCCGACATCGCGGCAATGGGGGGGATGCCCCGCTGCGCACTCGCCGCCGCAACCCTCCGCCGCTCATTCAAACACGCCGATCACCTCTTCGACCGCATGGCCCACTGGGCCGCGTACTGGAATGCACCCCTCGTCGGCGGCGACATCGCCATCCACGACGGACCCACCGTCCTCTCCGTCACCGTCATCGGTGTGCCGCGCCCTGCCCGTTCCCCCGTCCTCCGCTCCACCGCCCGCCCCGGCGATCTCCTCTGCACCACCGGCAAGCTCGGAAACGCTTTCCACTCCGGACGCCACCTCTCATTCCTCCCGCGCCTCCGGGAGTCCCACTTCCTCTGTGATCTCTTCGCCCACAACCTCACCGCGATGATCGACATCTCCGACGGCCTCGGCATCGATGCCGCCCGCCTCGCCACCGCTTCCGGGATCCGCATCGACATCGACGCCAGCGCGCTCCCCCTCAACCCCGACTGCACCGACTGGCGCAACGCCCTCTCCGACGGCGAGGACTACGAACTCCTCTTCACCATCACCCCCGACCACGCTCATAAACTCTCCGCCGACACGCCGGACACACCCATCACCATCATCGGGCGGGTCTCGGATGGCGACGGCTGCTTCATCACCTCTCCCGAAGGCGAGTCCCTCGACGCCTCCTCACTCGGCTGGAACCATGCCTGATCCCGCCGCCCCCTCCAGAACATGGCTCCTCCCCAGCGAGCACCACACGGCATCGCTCGCCCGCGCCCTCGCAAGCATCCTCAAGCCCGGCGACCTCCTCCTCCTCTCGGGTGAACTCGGCGCGGGCAAGACCACCTTTGTCCGCGCCCTCGCCGCCGCCCTCAACCACGACCCGCGCGAAGTCTCCAGCCCCACATTCGTCCTCGCCCACGAATACACCGCCCCCGACGCCACCACCCTCATCCACATCGACGCCTACCGCCTCTCCGCCGACGATGATGAAGCCCTCCTCGGCTGGGACGAACTGCTCCGAGCCGATGCCATCGCCGCCATCGAGTGGCCCGAACGCATCCCCGAAGACTGGCTCCCCACCGACCATTTCCGCATCCTCATCGAGCACATCGCGCCCACCGAGCGCCGGATCACGATCACCCCGCCGCGCTCGACCCCGCACCGAATCCCGGTCTACCCTGATTGAAATGACCGACCCGGATCACACCCCAGACTCGCCCTCCCAGACCTGCCGCACCTGCGAGCGCCCCATCACCACCGACACACCCACCTTCCCCTTCTGCTCCGAACGCTGCCGCCTCGTCGACATGGGCAAGTGGTTCGACGGCGAGTACCGCATCAGCCGCGAAATCAAAGACTCCGACCTCGACACCGTCGATTGATCCCGCGCTGAGGGTGGCACGGTTTGACCGGTGCGAACAAAGTGAGCCCGGCAAACCGTGATCAGTATGTTGGGTGGCATGGAAATGCCGCGAGCTAGTTCACAAGCAAGCGGTTTTTCCATGACCCGACACAACGGGTGCCACTGGTGGCTCGTCCACCAGTGTCCTGAACGAGCATGGAGTTGGGCTAAGCACCCCCGCCGCCCGGCACGCCATCCATCCACGCTCTATCCTGTCCTCATGGTCGCCCCCAGCACCACATTCTCCCCGATTCGAGCCAGCCGCGCTCTCGCATATCTCAGTGAGGAGGAACCGACTACATTGCTCGCAGCGATGGAGAGCCAATTGCGGATGGGTGGCCTGTCATGATTGGCGTAGCAATTATAGTGATCGTGGCATTGTTTCTACTCAACATGCTCTGCGTGTACCACAAAAGCATCGGCATGCGAGTGAGGGCATGCGTGGTTGCAGTATCAGTAATTTTAGTTATACTTCAAATATGCGCTTTGATTGCGCATCTGCTTCAGCCCGGGGTGACGGTCGTTTCCAGTGCGCCTACGCGTAACATTTACTACTTTGGAATCGCCGCGGCGGCGACGGTGGCTTGGTCATACGGCCCGGGGCTTCGGGGATACATCAAGTTTACGCGTTCCGACGACTCTGATGCGTAGCGCGATCGTCCGATCGAGTTTATGGACTGGGAGTATCAGTACACCGATGCGAATCGGCTGGTGCATTCGCTTCGGATCAACCGGATCTCGTACTGCGCCCCGGACATCAACGGGACGCACCCCACCTGCGACGCTGTGGACAACCGTCCGGGTGGCGACGAGCGGTACAGCCACGGCGCTCTGGACAGTCTGGCGCGTTCGCCACATCAGTGCCGACGGCCCCGCCCCTACTTCCCCGTCGCATAAATCTGGAACCGGTGCCCCTTCGCCACCAACCCCCGCTCACGGCAGATCCGATCGCGCAACGCGATCAACTCCGGCAACTCGATCGAGATGATCTCGTTCGTATCAACACGCACCAGCAGATCCTTCGGGCGGCTGCCGTACGCAAGCTGATAATGCGCATGCTCCGAATCCACCAGCACCTGCTGGATGATCCCCGCATCCTGTAGCAGCTTGATCGTCCGGTAGATCGTTGCCTTCGACACCCGATACCCCGACGCCTTCATCCGCTCCAGCAACTCATCCGCCTGGAACAGGTCGTCCATCTCGATCAGCACATCCAGCACGCGGGCTCGCTCGGGCGTGTACTTCTGCCCGAGCCCCTTCAGGTGCCGACGAAACACCGCACACAACGGCTCGCGGATCTGAAAATCCACCGCCGAGCGCCCGCTCGTATGCCCATCACCGCCGGATGCTTCCTGTCTCACCATGCCACCATTCTAGAAGGTCCGCACACGATCATCCCCCGCGCTTCTTTTTCAGCCACCCATGCAGTTTCTTCGCTCCCCATGTGTTGATGCACCGATCGGGCGTCAGCCCGCCCCGCCGCCCCGTCAGCACGCCGTACCGCAGTTCATCGAAATCATCCTCCGCGTGGACATCGCAGTTCAGCGCGAGCAGCGCCCCGTGCTCCAGCGCGATCCGCACATCCCGATCCCGCAGATCCAGGCGTAGATGATTGCAGTTGATCTCCAGCGCGGTCCCGTGCTCCGCCGCCGCCGCCGCAACCTCCGCCATATCCGGCTGCAACCCCTCGCGACGATTGATGATCCGCCCCGTCGGATGCCCCAGCACATGCACCAACGGATGCGCCACCGCCCGCAGCAGCCGCTTCGTCGCTTCCTTCGTCTCCTGCCGCAGGGCAGCGTGCGGCGAAGCCACCACCACATCCAGCTCCGCCAGCAACTCATCGTCGTAGTCCAGCGATCCGTCCGCGTGGATGTCCACCTCGCTCCCCGCCAGAATCGTGATCCCCTTCACCCGCCCGTTCGCCTCCCGCACTTGCTCGATGTGCTTCCGCAGCCGTGCCTCGTCCAGCCCGTGCGCGATCACCGAACTCTTCGAGTGGTCCGTCACCGCGATCGTGTGAAACCCACGCGCCTTCGCGCACTGGGCCAATTCCACGATCGACATCACCCCATCCGACGCCGTGGTGTGCGCGTGCAACTCCGCGCGCACATCCGAAACCTCGACCAGTTCCGGCGTCTCCCACCCGTCGCTCACCTCCCCCTGATCCTCCCGCAACTCCGCCGGCACGAACGCCATCCCCAGCGCCTGGTAAATCTCCTCCTCCGTCCGGCTCGCCACGGGCTTCACACCCCGTTCCTGTGGCGGCTTCTCCCCCTCCGTCTCCGGAAACAGCCCGTACTCGTTCAGTGTCATCCCCATCCGGATCGCCCGCTCGCGCAGCCGGACATTGTGCTCCTTCGACCCCGTGAAATACATCAGCGCTGCCCCGAACGCAGCATCATCCACCACCCGCAGATCCGCCTGCACCGAGATCTTCCCCGCCTGCAACCGCACCGAACTCTTCTTCTCCCCCGACGCCAGGACCTTCTCAACACCCTCCATCCCCGTGAACGCCTCCCGCGCCGCCGCCCCGTCCTTCGCGCTCACGAGAATGTCCAGATCGCCGATCGTCTCCCGACCACGCCGCAACGACCCCGCATACGCCACGCGCTGCACACCCTTCACCTTCTCCAGCCGCGCAACCAGCCGTTCCGCGATCGGCAACGCATCCCCAAGGCGAATCCGCTCCGAACTCTTCGCTGCGAACGCCAGCGACTCCCGAATGTTCTGCACCGTCTTCTCGCCCATCCGCGGCAGGTCCAGAATCGAGCCGTCATCCAGAATCCGCTTCAGATCCGCGATCGACTCCACACCCTTCTCTTGCCACATCATCCGCACCGTCTTCGGCCCCAACCCCGGCACATCCAGCACCTCCAGCAACCCCGCAGGCACCTTCGCGAGCAGCTCGTCGTGCTCATGCACACGCCCCGTCTCCACATACTCCCGGATCTTCTTCGCCGTCTTCGCGCCGATCCCATCGATGCTCGTCAGCGCCTTCTCATCCTCCGCGATCTCCGCAACATCTCCCGAGAGCGCCTCGATCGCCCGCGCGGCCCGCGCATGTGCATTCACACGGAAGCGGTCCTCCCCCAGCAGTTCCAGCATCGCCGCCATCCGCTCAAAGATCGTCGCCAACTCCGCGTTCGTGCTCATGCGCTCTCCTGCCGCCCATCACGCCCCGACCGCTTCCCGCTCTTCTTTCCGTGCTTCTTCCCCGCCGCGTAAGTCCGGATCGTCTGCTCCACATACCCCTCCTTCTGCATCACCTCGCCCGCGATGTCGAAGCACACATCTTCCCCCGCATCCTCTCTCGCGTACACCTCCGCGATCCGTCCCACCACCGCTTCCACCACATGCTCCCGCTCATCCCGCGGCACCATCAGCAGCCCCGCGACCCACCGGCGCGCCAACTCCGCGCCCATCGGCTGCAACAGCTCCACAAGCATCCGTGCGTGATCATTCGGGGACAGCATCGGCAACCCGTCCCGATCGTCCTCCGGTCTCGCCCGTTCTGTCATGTCGCGCCTCCATCACTTGTACAAACCGCTCCAGCCGATCCACTCGCTCCGCAACCCGCTCCACCATCTCCGTCAGCGCCATCAGCAGTTCCCCCGGCGTCTCCTGCGATCCCGATGCCCGCCGCCCATCACCAACACGCATCGTCCCCTCGCCCGTCAGCAGCCAGTGCGCATTGAGATCGAAGCGCTTGCACAACGCGCCCAGAAACTCCACGCTCGGCGTCTGACCCTGCATGTATCGGCGCACCGTCTCCGCATTCGTCCCGCTCAACTCGCCGATCGCCTTGTAGGTCATATCGCCGAAGATCATCTGCAACCGCTCATGCAGCCCGCTCGTCGCCACAAGCCATCCTCCTACACATCCGTTTTCTCGCCGCCATCCACAAACGCCTTCGCCAGCCGACGCTTCAGCAGCATCTCCTCCGGCGCCTCCAGCCGAGGCGATCGCGCGATCCACGCGATCGCATCCCGGCGCGCCATCCGCAGCAGATCCAGATCCCGCGACAGATCCGCCAGCCGGAACGGCGCCATCCCCGCCTGCCGAACCCCCAGCACCTCGCCCATCCCCCGCAACTCCAGATCCTTCTCCGCGATCACGAACCCATCCGTCGTCCCCACCAGCGCCTTGACACGCTCCATCCCGATCTCCGTCGCGCCCTCATCCACGATCAGCACGCACGCCGACGAATGCGTCCCCCGCCCGATCCGCCCGCGGATCTGGTGCAACTGCGCCAGCCCGAACCGGTCCGCATGCTCCACCACCATCACCGCCGCGTTCGCAACATCCACACCCACCTCGATCACCGTCGTCGCCACCAGCACATCGATCAGTCCGCGCCGGAACCGCTCCATGATCTGCTCCCGCGTCGCCCGCTTCAGCCGACCATGCACACCCGCCACCCGCTTCCCCGCCAGCGCACCCGCCTCCAGCTTCCGCACCGTCGACCGCACATCCTTCAGCCCGCCATCCGAATCCACCGCCGGCACCACCACATACGCCTGCTGACCCTTCTCCACCCGCATCCGCACGAACGCGTACGCCTCCTCCGCGCGCGTCGATGGCAACATCCGCGTCGCCACGGGCTTCCGCCCCGGCGGCAGCCCGCGCAGCACCGAAACATCAAGATCACCGAACGCCGTCAGCGCCAGCGTCCGCGGAATCGGCGTCGCCGTCATCACCAGCGTGTGCGGCATCGAATACCGATTCCCCGACTTCTCCCGCAACTGCGCCCGCTGATGCACACCGAACCGGTGCTGCTCATCAATCACCACCACGCCCAGCGAGGCAAACCGCACCGACTCCGTCAACACCGAGTGCGTCCCCACCAGCAGATCAATCTCACCCGCCTTCAGCCGCGACAGAATCCCCTCCCGCTCCGCCGCACTCAGCGACCCCGTCAGTAGTGCAATCCGCACGCTCCCCCCCTTGAGCATCTCAGAGATGGATGCGAAATGCTGCTCCGCAAGCAACTCCGTCGGAGCCATCAACGCCGCCTGATGCTCGCTCGCCACCGCCATCAGCATCGCATAGAGCGCCACCACCGTCTTCCCAGCGCCCACATCCCCCTGAATGAGCCGATGCATCGGCACCGACTTCTGCACATCCCGCACGATCTCTCGCACCACTCCCTCCTGCGCCTCCGTCAACACAAACGGAAACCGCGCCCGTATGTGCGCATCGATCGCTTCGCTCCACCGCAGCGCGGGCGCATGCATCTCCATCGCAACCTTCGCCCGCCGCATCTGCACACCCAACTGCATCATCAGCAACTCGTCGTACACCAGCCGCCGGCGCGCCACCCCGATCTCCTCCTCATCCGCCGGGCGATGCATCATCCGATACGCCTCCGCCAGCGACGGCATCGACCGCTCCCCCCGATACTCCTCCGACAGGTGATCCTCGATCTGCCCCAGCGCCTCATCCAGCACGCCCGCGATCACCCGTTCGATCATCCACGACGGCGCCTCCTCCGTCGCCGGATACACCGGCCTCAGCCGCGCCTCCCCGCCCGCCCGCACCTCCCGCTCACCCTCCTTCAGCACCCACCACCGCGGATTCACGATCTGCACGCCCGTCCGCTTCAACTTCGACTTCCCCTGCACCCGCAGCCACATCCCCGGCTCGATCTTGTGCCGCAGATAGGGCTGGTTGAACCACACCACATCCAGCCGCCCCGTCCCATCCAGCAGCACCGCCTCGAACCGCGCCTTCCCCCGACCCCGGCCCCCGACAAACCGGCAATCCGTCACCTCGCCCCGCGTGCTCACCACCGCATCCCCCGCCAACGCCCCGATCGTCGTCTCCGCCTCCTCCCGCTCGTGCCTGTGCGGCAGGTGATGCACCAAGTGACCCACCGACCGCAGCCCCATCCCCCGCAACGCCGCCCCCAACTCCGCAGAAACATCCCCCAGCGCCTCCACCGGCGTCGTCAGCAAAACCGCTCCATCCGAGACCGATCCCATCATCTCCCTCCAGCATACGCCACCCCGTTCACACACCCAACATCACTCCCGCAGACGCAACGCCATCCGGGGTTTTCAGGTAAATTCGACACTCACTCCTCCGGGGAAACTGTGGAGACACCCATGCTCGAAACACGCTGGCACTCGATCCTGGTTCTCATCTCGCTCCTCCTCAGCCCTGTCTGGGTATCCGCCGCATCTCCCGAGGACTGGTCTGAGCCCGGACCACCCGTGCGCTTCCTCGATCCCGCCGATGTCGCGCCACTCCTCACCGGCGCTGCCATCCTCGACACGCGCTCATTCGGCGCATACCTCGAGGGACACCTCCCCGGCGCGGTCCACCTCGCCGATGAGATCCTCCGCGGCCCATCCGCCGGACTCCCCGTCCAGTACTGGAGCCCCGACCGCCTCGCCGACATCTTCGCCAGAGCGGGCGTCTCTCTCGATGCGCCCGTCATCGTCTACTCCTCAGACGATGCGCCCCTCCCCGCAACCATGACCGCCTACGCACTCACCCAGATCGGACACGACGACATCATCATCATCAACGGCGGATACCGCGCATGGGCCGCGAACCACCCCACCACGCGCGCCTTCCCCAAAGTCACAACCACAACCATCACCCCCGCACCGCCCACACTCACCAAAATTCAATACGACGAATTCGCCGAATCCATTGGCTTCAACAACCTCGTTTTCATCGATGCACGCCCAGAAGCCCAATACCGCGGCGACCTTCCGATCTGGATCCGCAACGGCCACATCCCTGCCGCACACTCGCTCGATTGGACCCTCCTCACAGACCCACTCAACCGCCACAGACTCAAACCCATCGACCAGATCAAAAAGCTCCTCGCCGACCGCGGTATCTCCGAATGGGACGACATCGTCGTCTATTGCGGCACGGGACGCGAAGCCACCCTCATGATGCTCGCACTCACCTGCGAACTCCGTTGGCCCAATGTCCGACTCTACGAGGGCTCATGGACCGAATACTCGTCCATCACCGATGCGGCCATCGAAGTGGGGGGCCGCAAGGAACCAAAGACACGCGTCTACCGCGACGGACGCATCCTCCTCTCCGCACAGCCAAGCAAGCAATCATTCGAATGGCTCCACCAGCAGGGCGTGACCACCATCATCACATGCCGCACCCGCTCCGAAGTCGAAGGACTCACCTTCAATCAGGACGAACTCGTCTCCGAGCTCGGCATGCGCTACATCCACATCCCCATGGGCGGCCATTCCGGCTACTCACCCGAGCAGGTCAAACGACTCGCCGACATCCTCAGCCGTACCGATGGCGATGTCCTCATTCACTGCACATCCGGAGCACGCGCAAGACTGCTCTGGATGGCATACCTCGTCGCACACGAAGGACTCTCACCGGACGAATCGCTCAAACGGGGCGAAGCCCTCGGTGGCCAACCATGGGCCTTCGAAAGACTCATCGGCAAGCCGCTCGTCAT
>ERZ869909.1803-NODE-1803-length-16235-cov-4.301956_pt1 | contig 16235 bp, 11 predicted proteins | sample MGYA00520892_ERZ869909 | MGnify/ENA primary metagenome ERZ869909 (study PRJEB32215, sample SAMEA104723947) | bioreactor metagenome | biome: bioreactor; feature: anaerobic bioreactor; material: water | place: China | collected 2015-03-12 ...
CCGGAGCCGTAGATGTAGTAGGTGCCCCCTTGACTGGCGGTACCGACTGTCAGGCTGCGGGGCCAGTCGCTGCGATCATCCGCCTGGACGCCGGTTGCCACTAGGGCGGCGCTCAAGCAGGAAGTTACGATCAGCTTGGTTGCTGCATGTCGCATGGTGTCACTCCAATCGATTTGTCGTTATGAGAGCGTGCGCTCTTGTGAAGAGAGCGGGACGCTCGGGTAAATTCTGGCGTACAGCACCTAGTATAGGCAATCGACGTGCCTTTGATGGAAAATTGCCATTTGTTCAATAGTTTGTGCAAAAAATCTTCGACCAAGGTCGAAAGCGTCAGCGTCCCCTCTGGCTGGGATGTCGCACGCGAGGGTGGAGGCGTGTGCGGTTTTTCACACACTCCGAGTCATTGGGAGTGGGGGGCGTCGACCAAGGCGGCGATCAGGCGACTCGCCTGGTGCAGGTCATTCATCAGCGTAGAGGCGAGCCAGGGATCGAGTCGCTGCTGGCGCAGCCGCTCGGCCAGCTCACGCTGCCAGCGATGGCGGACGGTTTGTACTGGTGTTGCGATATCCGCGGCGTCGGGTTCCTCGGCCAATCTGTTCAGGCCAAGGGCGAGGGCCAGGCGAAGCTCGTCATGGGCCTCTCGCAGCGGGCTGGTCCGTGCTGCATGACGCAAAAGGCTTCGCTGCAGCACTTCGCCGAATCGCACTGCTTCCACCATGCGCAGTGTCTGGTCCCGGAGCCTGTCCAGGTGCGTCTTCTGTTCGTCGGTCAGGGGGGTGTCGATGTGCGAATAGAAGGCAAGGATTTCGGTCAGCAGTGGCTTGATCCGCTCCTGATAACGGTCATTGACCGCAGGCCAGGTGTCGGGGTCGATGGTTGTGCTGACTGTCTCATGCTGTGGTGGGTGACCGATGACATCGGCGCTGGGCATCAGGATCGCCGTGCAGAGGAGATGGTAGGCCCGGCGGTTGAGGCGCTGACACTCCTGTTCCATGGCGGCGACGGCGGTATCGGCGTGCTCAAGGGCGGCCTTGTCCAGATAGCGGGCCTGGGCGTGTGGCAGGCGGGCCGGCTCCGGAAAATGGCGCTCCAAAGCACTCGCCAGCCGCGGAATCAGGGGCAGCATGACCACGATACCCAGCAGGTTGAACAGTGTATGGAACAGGGCCAGCTTGAGTGGCCAGGCGGTGGCTGACATGCCGATGGCTGTCGCAATGACATCGACAAGCCAGGCAAGGGGAATCAGGAGCAGCAGCGCGATGGCCGCGGTGACGAGATTGAAGACCACATGGGCACCGGCCAGGCGACGTGCGGCTGACCCGGCAGCCAGGGCGCCCAGCACCGCTGTTACCGTGGTGCCCACATTGGCACCAATGGCGATGGCCAGGGCCGGCAGGTAGGGAAGTTGCCCCGAGGCGAGGGCGGTCAAGGTCAGCAGTAGTGTGGCATGGCTCGATTGCATGACCACGGTGGCAATGATGCCGAACAAGACGAACAGTGGCCAGTGCCAGAGCCGGTTGCCAGCCAGGCCGTCGAGCCTGAGACCGTCCTGCCAGGTTTCGAAGCCCAGCTTCATGAAATCGATGCCCAGGAAGAGCAGCCCGATACCCAGCACCAAGCCGGCGATACTGGCCAGGGCTCCACTTGAGAGACGGTTGCCGAGCAGTCCCAGGGCCAGCAGAGGCATGGCGTAGTGAGCCAGATCAAAGCGAAGACCGGCGCTGGCGATGAGCCAGGCGCCGGTGGTGGTGCCGAGGTTGGCACCGAACAGCAAGGCAATAGCGCCGGCCAGGCTGATCAGTCCGGCGCTGACGAAGGACATGGCAAGCAGAGTGATCAGCGAGCTGGACTGCACCAGAGCGGTGGCTAGCGCACCTACGCCAATGGCCCGTGCGGGGCTTCGGGTGGCGCGATGCAGCCAGCGATCTAGTGTGCCACCGGAAAGCCGCTTGACCCCTTCCTCCAGATGGGACATGCCCCACAGAAACAGGCCCAACCCCGCTGTCAGAGTGGCAAGGTCAGGCCGTGCCAGCAGCAACGCCGTTGCAGCAAACAACCCGAATAGCTCCAGGCGGCGACGCATGGCCCGGGGCATGGGTTTGTTGTCTGCCTCTCTCTTCTGAGGCACGATCAGCGGCCTTTGGGGTCGAGAATCCTCACGGTCTGAATCGTGTTGTTGCGCTGCTCCTCACGTTCCCGGTTGACCCGGGTTTCCAGCTCGGCATGAGCATCGGCCTCGATGGGCGCCTGCTCGAAGAAATCGCAGTTGACGCAGTCTCTATAGCGAATCCCGTTCTGCTCCCAGGCGCGTATGCGGTCCATCTCGGCGCAGCGGGGGCAGATTGCACCGGCGATAAAGCGTTTCAGAACGGCCATGGATACTCCCGTATGGCAGCCACCGGGGCGGCAGTGCCCCGATGGCGGTCGATGATCGATACCCAGGTGGAATGGTATCGGGTCAGGCGGCACGAATCCCGCAATGGCGCAACAGCGGCTCTACGCTGGGCTCGCGGCCCCGAAACGCCCGGAACAGTTCGGCGGCATCCCGGGCGCCACCCTGCTCGAGAATCTCGTGGCGGAAACGCTGGCCGGTCTCGGTATCGAAGATCCCGGCCTCCTCGAAGGCGCTCCAGGCATCGGCCGAGAGTACCTCGGCCCACTTGTAGCTGTAATAGCCTGCCGCATAACCGCCGGCAAAGACATGGCTGAAGCCGTTCTGGAAGCGGTTGAAATCGGCTCGCGGCACTACCGAGAGGGCGGACCGCACCTCGTCGAGCAGGGCCTGCACGTCGGCGGCGGTGGGGGCGGCCAGCTCATGATGCAGGCGCAGGTCGAACAGTGAGAATTCTAGCTGGCGCACGAGGCCCATGGCCGACTGGAAGTTCCTGGCATCCTGCAGGCGCTCCAGCAGTTCGGCCGGCAGCGGCTTGCCGGTGTCGACGTGGCCGGCAATCAGGTCCAGCCCTTCGCGTTCCCAGCAGAAATTTTCCATGAACTGGCTTGGAAGCTCCACGGCATCCCACGCCACTCCATTGATGCCTGAGATATCGGCCACGGTTTGCTGCGTGAGCATATGATGCAGTCCGTGCCCGAATTCGTGGAACAGGGTGGTAACCTCGTCATGGGTCAGCAGGGCAGGCCTATCGCCCACCGGGCGGGTGAAGTTGCAGGTCAGGTAGGCCACCGGCAGCTGCAGGGAGCCATCTTCACGGCAGCGCCGCACCCGACATTCGTCCATCCAGGCCCCGCCGCGCTTGCCCTCGCGGGCGTACAGGTCGAGATAGAAGCCGGCGATGGCCTGACCGTGCTCAAGGATCTGGAAATAGTGGACCTCGGGATGGTAGCGCGGAGCCGAAGTGTCCTCCTGGAAAGTGACGCCATAGAGGCGCTCGACGACCCGAAACAGCCCATCCATCACCCGGGGCGCCGGGAAGTAGGGGCGCAGTTGCTCCTGAGAAATGGCGTGGCGTGCTTCCCGAAGCTTCTCACTGGCATAGCCCACGTCCCAGGGGGACAGCTCGGCGATGCCCAGCTCGCTGCGGGCGAACTCGGCCAGCTCTTCGAACTCCTCGCGGGCCTGGGGTACGGCGCGCCTGGCCAGGTCGTCCAGGAAGTCGATCGCCTGCTGGGGCGAATCGGCCATCTTGGTGGTCAACGAGTAGTCGGCATAGGTGGCAAAGCCGAGCAGCTCGGCCAGCTCACGGCGAAGACGCAGAGTCTCCTCGATAATCGGTGCGTTGTCATATTCGCCGGCGTTAGGGCCCTGGTCGGAGGCGCGGGTGACGAAGGCCGTGTAGACCTCGCGGCGCAACGACGCGTCGTCGGCGAAGGTCAGCACCGGATAGAAGCTGGGGAAGTCGAGGGTAATACGATAGCCGCGCGCACTCTTGGCCTCGGCGTTGGCGGCAAGCGTCGCCAGGGCGCTCTCCGGCAGGCCGGCCAACTGGGCTGCGTCGTCGATGTCCTTGTGCCATGCCTGGGTGGCATCCAGCAACTGGTTGGAAAAGGTATTGGAAAGTTCGGAGAGCCGCGACTTGATTTCGCCGTAGCGGCGTTTCTTCTCGGCGGGCAGATCGACGCCGGCGAGGTGGAAGTCGCGCAGGGTATTGTTGATGCTGCGGCGCTGGCCTTCATCCAGCAATTCCCAGGCGGGCCCCTCCTTCAGCGCTTGCCAGGCCTGGAACAGTCCTTCGTGCTGCCCGAGCCAGGTACTGTAGTCTGAGAGCTGGCCCAGGCAGGCCTGATACGCTTCCCGAAGCTCGGGCGTGTTCATGGCGCCGTTGAGGTGGGAAACCGGCGACCAGGCCCGGGAGAGGCGGTCGTTGAGCTCCTCGAGGGGGGCGGCAAGACTCTCCCAGGTGGGTGTCTCCTGCTGCGCGCGTAAGACCAGCGTCTCGATGGCTGCACGGTTTTCCGCGATCAGCTTTTCGATGGCCGGCACCACATGGGCCGGGGCAATATCGGCAAAGGGTGGCAGGTCGTGGGAGTCGAGCAACGGATTGGGGGACATGCACACCTCGCGAGCAGGGCTGAAGGGTTGGTAGCGGTCAGACTGGCAGAGTTCGACGCAATTGCCTTTAGATGCGGCCGGGGAGGCCGGGTTTCAATGCATGGTGGGATAACGATGGATTTGGTGCCATTGTCCCGGCCTGATAGGCTTGCGGCCTTCACGAAGGAGAGGCCGAGGCATGAACGCAACCCTGGAGCGCTGGAGTACCCGGCGGGCCTTTATTCTGGCGGTGACCGGCGCAGCCGTAGGGCTTGGAAATATATGGCGTTTTCCCTATATCACGGGCGAGAACGGTGGGGCCGCCTTCCTGCTGTTGTATGTGGCGTTCGTGCTGTTTCTTGGGTTGCCTGTGATGATGGCCGAGATACTGGTCGGACGCGCAGGCCGCCGTTCGCCGATGCAGTCGCTGGGGCATCTCGCCTCTGCCGCCGGAGCCAGCGGTCACTGGCGCTGGCTGGGGCTCTTCGGTGCCGTTACGGTATTCTGCATCCTCTCCTTCTACTCCGTGGTGTCCGGCTGGTCGATCGAGTTTCTGGTGGCGTCGGTCAACGGCAACTTCGTCGGTCGCAGTGCCGCCGAGATCGGGGCCGGGTTCGACGCCTTCCTTGCCGACCCCCGGCGCATGACCTTCAATCACACGCTTTTCCTCTTCATGACCATGAGCGTGGTGGCGGCTGGTGTGGCCAAGGGGCTCGAGCGACTCAACAATCTGTTGATGCCACTGCTGTATCTGCTGCTGCTCCTGCTGGCCGGCTATGCGGCGACCACGGAGGGGTTCCGGCCGGCCCTGGCGTGGCTGTTTCAGCCCGACTTCACGGCCATCACGCCCCTCGTGGTGATGCATGCCATGGGCCACGCCTTCTTTACGCTGGCGGTGGGAGCCTGTGCGCTGATGGCCTATGGCGCCTACATGCCCGAGCGTCAGAGCCTGCCCCGAGCCGCCGCCGCGGTGGCCGTTCTCGACGTGGCCGTGGCGTTGCTCGCGGGTATCGCCATCTTCTCGGTGGTCTTCGCCCAGGGCATGGACCCCGCCGAGGGGCCGGGTCTGATGTTCGTGACGCTGCCGGTGGCCTTCGCCGAGCTGCCCTGGGGGGCGCTGTGGTTGAGCACCTTCTTCCTGCTGCTGCTGCTGGCGACCTGGACCTCGTCGATCAACCTGGCCGAGCCGATGGTCGCCACGCTGCAGGGGCTGGGACTCGGGCGGGGCCAGGCCGCAGCGGTCATCGGTGTGGCGGTGTGGCTGGTGGGGCTGCTGTCGGTACTGTCGTTTTCGACGCTGGCCGAATGGCGTCCGCTGGCGGGCATGAACATTTTTGACCTGGTGACGACGGTACCCACCGAGATATTCCTGCCGATAGGTGGCCTGCTGATCGCCGTCTTTGCGGCCTGGATCATGCCGCGAGGGGCCGCTCGGGATGCCCTGGGTGTTGGCGAGCCGGGCTTTCGCCTCTGGCTGGGGGTGGTACGCTGGGTTTCTATTCCACTGACGGCCCTGGTGCTGGCTGCCGGGCTGCTATGACATGACCGACGCGTCGGTCAAGGGAGGCGAAATGCAAGCAGGGAACCCTGTTCGCAGCTGGAAGGGTGTGATTCCGAGACTGGGCGAGCGGGTCTACGTGGACCCGGCCAGCGTGGTGCTGGGCGACGTGGTGCTGGGTGATGACAGCTCGGTCTGGCCGATGACGGTCATCCGCGGCGACATGCACCGCATTCGTATTGGTGCGCGTACCAGCGTGCAGGATGGCTGCGTGCTGCATATCACCCACGCCAGCGACTTCAACCCCGATGGATTCCCGCTCACCATCGGCGATGACGTGACCATCGGCCACAAGGCGGTCCTGCACGGCTGCACGCTGGGTAACCGTATCCTGGTGGGCATGGGGGCCATTGTCATGGACGGCGCCGTGGTCGAGGATGAGGTGATCATTGCCGCGGGGGCACTGGTTCCACCGGGCAAACGGCTGGAAAGCGGGCATGTGTATGCCGGCAACCCGGCCAGGGCGATGCGGCCGATCAAGGAGAGCGAGCGCGCCTTCTTCCCCTACACCGCCGGCAACTACGTGAAGCTCAAGGACGAGTATCTGGCCGCCAGGAACAATAGCGTTCATTCCTCACGGGTGCCCTGAAGAGTTTTTTAACTCATTGTTTTCCATTGTTGGATTGAGCGATAATCTGGTGGTTTATCCAGTATTTCTTGTCCAGGACTTCAGGGAGCCCGATCCGGCATGGCTGACTTTCGCACCCACCTCAGTGCCGCCGTGGGTGGCGGTGTCCTGTTGGCCGTCACCGGCTGGCAGGGCGGCCTCTGGACGCCTGCCGAGGCACTGCCGCTGGCGGTACTGACCGCCTTCGGCGGCATCCTGCCCGATATCGATGCCGATCAATCACACGCCGTGCGCCTGATCTTCAATACCATGGCCGTGCTGGCGGTGATGGTCGGCGTGCTGTTGCTGCACGCTCGGCTGGAGCCGGGGGCGTTGCTGATGGTCTGCGGCGGGCTCTACGTCGGGGTGCGCCTGGTACTGAGCCCGATCTTCAAGCGCTTCTCCGTGCATCGCGGGATCTGGCACTCGCTGCTGGCCGCAGTGCTGTGCGGGCTGGCGACCAGCGTGGCCGGCTATCAGTGGCTTGGCCAGCCGGCCTGGCTGGCCTGGGCCCAGGGGCTGGCGCTGGTGTTGGGCTATCTTATCCACCTGGCGCTGGACGAACTCTATAGCGTGGATCTCACCGGGGCGCGGCTCAAGCGCTCCTTCGGCACGGCGCTCAAACCATTCGACTACCGCGCCCCGGGCAACTCTCTCCTCATGCTGCTGATGGTGGCAGGCTTGCTGCCCTGGTTGCCGTCCTGGCCGGTATTGGGCGAGCTGTTCGCTCAGGGCTTCCCCTTCTGGCGGTAGTCCTCGGCTTTCAGCCCATATTTCTTCAGCTTGTCGTAGAGGGTCTTGCGCGGCAGGCCCAGGTGTTCGCAGACGTCATTGATGCACCCTCGATGGCTGGCCAGCGACTGGCTGATGAGGCTCTTCTCGAAGAGCTCGACCTGCTGCGGCAGGGCGAGGTCCGCTCCGGCGGTCTCGACGCCTTCGAGCAAGTCATCGAGGCGATAGTCGAAGGCCGAGCCCAGCAGTACATAGCGTTCGGCCAGGTTGCGCAGCTCGCGGACGTTGCCGGGCCAGTCATGGGCCATCAACGCCGAGATGCCTCGGGTGTCGAGGGGCGGCGCTTCCAGGCCGCTGCGGTTGGCGGCGACAACGGCGAAGTGCTGGAAGAGCAGCGGGATGTCCTCGCGCCGATCCCGCAGCGGGGGGATCGGCAGGGTGACTACATTGAGCCGATAGTAGAGGTCCTCACGGAACTGGCCCTCCTCGGCAGCGACCTTGAGGTCGACCTTGGTAGCGGCAATGACCCGGATATCGAGCGGTACCGGCTCATTGGCGCCGAGCCGTTCGACACAGCGTTCCTGCAGAACCCGCAGTAGCTTGACCTGCAGAGCCAGCGGCATGGACTCGATCTCATCGAGGAAGACGGTGCCGCCGTTGGCATGTTCGAACTTGCCGATACGTCGCTCCACGGCGCCGGTAAATGCCCCCTTCTCATGACCAAACAGCTCCGACTCGATGATGCTTTCCGGCACCGCCCCGCAGTTGATGGCAACGAACGGGTGGCCCCCACGTGGGCTGCGCTCATGGATGGCGCGGGCCACCAGATCCTTGCCGGTTCCGGTCTCGCCAAACAGCAGAACGTCGGTTTGCACCTGGCCGATACGCTGAATCATGGAAGCCAGGCGCTGGATGGCCTGGGTGCGCCCCACCAGTCGAGGGCCTGGTGCGGCCTGCTGTGCCTCCAGCTCGGCCTTGAGTCGCCGGTTCTCAAGGCTCAGTCGTCGCTTGTCGACGCCACGGCGCACCATCTCCACCAGGCGCTCGCCGGCAAAGGGCTTCTCCAGAAAATCCCAGGCACCTTCCCGCATTGCCTCCACGGCGGTGGAAATATCACCGTGGCCGGTGATCAGGATGACCGGCAGGTCGGGGTCGCGCAGACGCACCTCTCTCAGCAACGCCATGCCATCCATGCCGGGCATGCGGATGTCGCTGACAATTACGCCGGGAAAGTCGGGCAAAAGCACCTTCAACGCGCTCTCGGCGCTGGCGTGGGATTCCGGCAGGTAACCGGCCAGCTCCAGTGTCTGCCCGGCAGTGATACGCAGATGGGGTTCGTCATCGACAATCAGTACCGGTGCGGCAGCCGGGTCATGCATGGGACGTTGGCTCCTGGATCTGTGCGAGTCGGGATCTCTCGGGATCACTGTCACGGGTCAGAGTAATGGTAAAGAGGGCGCCGGCACCAGTGAGGTTGGCGGCATCTAGTTGTCCTCCCAGGTCGTCGATGATGCGTGACGATATCGATAGCCCGAGCCCCAGTCCGCTGCCGGGTGTCTTGGTGGTGAAGAAGGGCTCGAAGATGCGCGACAGGTACTCCTCGGGTATGCCCGGCCCGGTGTCGGCGACGCTGATGCGTACGTGGCGGTTGTCGGTGTCGATAGCGAGGGTCAGCCGCGGGTCGGGAGCGTCGGCCATGGCTTGCAGTGCGTTGCCGATCAGATTGACAAGGACCTGCTCGAGCCGGACCAGGTCGGCTTGCACCCAGACCTCCTCGTCGGCCCAGCGACGAATGACTTCCACATTGCTGCTGCGCAATCGTGCCTGGTAGAGGCGCAGCGCATAGTCGATACAGGCCTGCACCGAGATGGCAGTCAGGGTGCCGCCGCTCTTGCGGGAGAACTGGCGCAGTTGGGCGCTGATCTCTGCCATGCGCTCGGTGAGCTCGACCACCTGGGCCAGGTTGGCATCGGCGGCATCCTGTCGGCTGCGGGCGAGAAAGGCGCGGGCGTTCTCCGCATAGGCGCGGATCGCCGCCAGTGGTTGGTTGAGTTCATGATTGATGCCGGCGGCGAGCTGGCCTAGGACGGCGAGCTTGGCCGCCTGAATCAGCTCATCCTGGGTCTGGCGCAGGCTCTCTTCCGCCCGACGGCGCTCTTCGATTTCTTCGGAAAGCAGGCGGTTGGTTTCCACCAGGTCGCGCGTGCGGTGTTCCACATTGCGTTCGAGTTCATCCCTGGCGCGTGCCAGCGTGCGGCGTTCACGCTCGGCGAACAGCTCTCGCTCGCGGCGTAGCCTGAGGCGCTGCCAGCCGACGCCGCCGGCCAGTACCACCACACCGTATAGGCCTCCGGCGAGAAGGGCGGCCAGCCACTGCGCATTATTTACCGAGTCGAGCGGCTTGAGGATGTGCATGTTCCAGCCAAGCTCATCCATATGCCGGGTCAGGCCAAGATAGCTCCTTTCGGCCAGGGGGCCATCGGCAAATCGCACCAGGCGACTACCATCTTCCCGGTACTCGAAAACTTCAAGGCCCGAAGGAGACAGCGGTTCGTCGGCATAGCGACGGGTGGCCAGCAGCGATTGGTGCTCCGCCTGTGAAAGGGGGTAGAGCGCGGCCATCTGCAGTTCGGGTCGACTGGCCATGAAAATGATGTTATCCGCATCGGTGACCAGCAGTTCGGCATCCTGCTCTGCCCAGCTCTCCTCGACGGCGTCGAGCAGTACCTTGATGACCATCACCCCATAGGGCTGAGCGTCCGGCGCCGTGTCGTCGAGCCATACCGGAGCCGAAAAGTAGTAGCCGCGCTCCAGGGACTGAGTGCCAAGGCCGAAGAAGCGGCCGCGTTGGCCTTCGATGGCATCCTGGTAATAGCTGCGAAAGGCGTAGTTGTGGCCGATGAAGGTGTTGTCCATGTGCCAGTTGCTGGCCGCCAGCGTGTTTCCCACGCGATCCAGCAGGTAGACGTCGGAGACGTCGGCGATGGCGCGGAACTGATCCAGCAATAGATTCAGCGGCATGGGATTCTGGTCCCAGTGGTTGGCCAGGAATCGCCTTACCATCTCGCGGGAAGCCAGCAGTTGCGGCAGGTAGTCATGTCGCGTCAGATGGCCCTCCAGGCCGGAAGCCGAGAGGCGTAGCTCGTTCTCGGCCTCCCGCACCATGCCTTGCAGCGCCTGCTCGCGGGCGATCTGGGATGCCTGCCACATGATGATGGCCAGCCCCAGCGGTAACAGCAGCAGCAATAGCCGACGCAAGGGACGGGACATTCTTGGTGGGCGATGGGGACCTTTCAAGCGCGAGTGTCCTCAGCTCGGGATTTCGGGTAGCGCTTGAGCGCGGCGCAGGGCCCGTTGAGCTCGGGTCTCGGCTCGCTCCATTTCCAGCAACTCCTCTTCGACGAAAACCAGATGCTCATGGGCACGAGCGCGAGCGTCCTCGGCCCGGCCTTCGAGAATGGCATCCAGCAGGGCGCGGTGTTGTTTCATCAACAAGGGGCGTGACTGCGGTTTCTCGAACAGGTGGGCCAGATTGTCCACGATACTCTTTTCCAGAAGATGGAAAATGCCGCGAATGGTATGCAGCAGCAGTACGTTGTGGCCTGCCTCTGCGATCGCCAGGTGGAAGGCCGCGTCGGCCTTGGCTTCAAGAGCCGGGTTGCGGCCAGCGAAACAGGCTTCCAGCTCATCGAAGCGCTTGATCAACATCGCCTTGTCGGCCGGTGTGGAGCGCAAGGCCGCATAGTAGGCCGATATGCCTTCCATGGCATCGCGAAATTCCAGCAGATCAAGATGGAACTCCTGATGGCGGGAAAGCATGTCCAGCAGAGGATCGCTGTAGCCGCTGTTGAGTTCGCGGGTCACGAAGGTGCCGCCGCCCTGGCGGCTGGACAGTAGTCCCCGGGTGGCCAGCTTCTGAATGGCTTCGCGCAGCGACGGTCGGGAGACACCGAAGCGCTCGGCCAGCTCACGCTCCGGCGGCAACCGCTGGCCTGGCTTGAGGCTACCCTCGAGAATCATGGCCTCGAGGCGTTCGGTGATAACATCGGCCAGCTTGGGCTGGCGAACGGTCTGATAGGACATGCGGACTTTCCTGGCGGCCGGCTATAATTGGTCTGACCAATTTTGGCGCAATTTTCTCCTCGATGCAATGCAGCGGGCCGGATAAAAGTCATCCTGATATCAGCCAGTTGTCAAAGTCCTTTAGCCATTAATACCAAAGTATAGAGCGTTGGCGACGGTAAAACCCGCTCCGCGGTTTGACACATGCAGGGGGTGGCCTTAATGTTCACACACCCTTCAGGGTCAATTGGTTTTACCAATTTTCTAAAGTTGCGGTGCGCTTCGTCCGCCTCTTCTGCCAACACCCTCTGAGCGCTCGACATGATGTCTTCGGTGATCATCCATGGATAGCGTATTAACTGAACAGGGCTCGCCATGATCATTTCAGCATCCACGGACTATCGCCAAGCCGCAAGGCGCCGTATTCCTCCCTTTCTTTTTCACTATGCTGACGGGGGGGCTTACGCTGAGCATACGCTGCGGCGTAATGTCGAGGATCTTGCCGGCATTGGATTGCGCCAGCGCGTGCTGAAAGACATGTCCACCTTATCGTTAAAGACTGAGCTGTTCGGTGAGCCCCTGGCCATGCCGATTGCACTGGCGCCCGTAGGGCTGACAGGTATGTACGCCAGGCGCGGTGAAGTCCAGGCAGCGCGAGCCGCTGCCAGCAAGGGCATCCCGTTCACGCTTTCGACGGTATCGGTTTGCCCCATCGATGAGGTGGCCTCGGCGATCGATCGTCCCATCTGGTTTCAGCTCTATGTGCTCAAGGACAGAGGCTTCATGAAGCATGTCCTTGAGAAAGCCAAGGCCGCTGGCGTCAAGACACTGCTCTTCACGGTCGACATGCCGGTGCCAGGGGCGCGTTACCGGGATGCCCATTCCGGCATGAGCGGCAAGCACGGCGCGATTCGACGGATGCTTCAGGCCGCGGCGCATCCTTTCTGGGCGTGGGACGTGGGCATTCATGGTCGTCCTCATGATCTGGGCAACGTATCGGAGTACCGCGGGCAACCGACGGAGCTCGAAGACTACATCGCCTGGCTCGGAGACAATTTCGATCCCTCTATTTCCTGGAAAGATCTGGAGTGGATTCGCGAATTTTGGGATGGCCCGATGATCATCAAGGGGATACTCGACGCCGAAGACGCTCGTGATGCGGTTCGCTTTGGTGCGGATGGCATCGTCGTGTCCAATCATGGCGGTCGCCAGCTCGATGGTGTTCCTTCGACCGCACGGGCGCTGCCGGCCATCGCCGACGCGGTCAAGAACGATATTGCCATTCTTGCCGACTCCGGCGTGCGCAACGGGCTGGATGTCGTGCGAATGATTGCCTTGGGTGCCGATACCGTGTTGCTGGGGCGTGCTTTTATCTACGCCCTTGCCACTGCCGGCGAGTCAGGCGTTGCCCATCTGCTTGAGCTATTCGAAAAGGAGATGCGGGTCGCAATGACGCTTACCGGAGCGAACACCATTGCCGATATTGGCGCGGCGTCCCTGGTGTCTGATGCGAGCCTCGGGATTCGCTGAATGCCGGCGGAGGCACCGTCCACGATGGGGCGGGGCCTGCTCGAGGGCCCCAGCGTCGTGAGCCTCTTCGTGGATGGCTTCGTAACGCATGCCCTTACCACTTCCGTTGATCGAGAGCCGTGATGACAGCCTCCTACAAGCAACTGCTCGAAGCACTGCGCGAAACGCTCCCCCCCGAGCGCCTGATCGACGATCCGCTGCGTACCCTGGCCTATGGCACCGACGCCAGCTTCTACCGTCTGATACCCAAGCTGATTGTGCGTCCTGAGAGCGAGGATGAGCTGATGGCAGTGCTGGCGGCCTGTCGCACCCGTCGGCTGCCGGTGACCTTCCGTGCTGCCGGGACCTCGCTTTCCGGCCAGGCGATAACGGACTCCGTGCTGATCCAGATGGGCCAGGGTTGGCGCGGGCATGAGATTCTCGAGGGCGGGCAGGCGATTCGTCTGCAGCCCGGGGTGATCGGCGCCCGGGCCAACCAGGTGCTGGCCCCCTTCGGGCGCAAGATCGGTCCTGACCCGGCTTCCATCGGCAGCTGCATGATCGGTGGCATCGCTGCCAATAACGCCTCGGGCATGTGCTGCGGCACCGCCCAGAACAGCTATCGCACGGTGCGCGACATTCGTGTGATTCTGGCCGACGGTACCCGGCTGGACACCGCCGACCCAGCCAGTTGTGAGGCCTTTCGGCGTAGCCATGCCGAGCTCGTCGAAGGGCTCGAGCGTCTCTCCGCCGATACCCGGGCCAATACGCCGCTGGCCGAAAAAATTCGCCACAAGTACCGGCTCAAGAACACCACCGGCTATGCGCTCAACAGCCTTGTCGACTTCACCGATGGCATCGAGATCCTCAAGCATCTGATGATCGGCTCCGAAGGGACGCTGGGCTTCATCAGTACCATTACCTTCGACACCGTGGTGGATGAACCGCTGAAGGCCGCGGCGCTGCTCTTCCTGCCGGATATGGCCACCACCTGCCGAGCGACCATTGCTCTCAAGTCGGCGCCGGTTTCTGCGGTGGAGCTGATGGATCGTGCCGCACTGCGCTCGGTGGAGCGCAAGCCGGGAATGCCCGAGGTATTAAAGACGCTGCCGGACAGTGCGGCGGCGCTGCTGATCGACGTGCGCGGCAATGACGAGGGCGAGCTCGAAGCGCGGCTGCAGGCGGTGCGTGACATCTTTGAAGGCATCCACACCCTGGAGCCCGTCACCTTCACCCGCGACAAGGGCACCTACGAGCTCTACTGGAAGATTCGCAAGGGCCTCTTTCCCGCCGTGGGCGCGGTGCGTGATACCGGCACGACGGTGATCATCGAGGACGTGGCATTTCCCATCGAGCGCCTCGATGAAGGGGTCCAGGCGCTGACCGATGCCTTCCACCGCCATGGCTATCCTGAGGCGATTCTCTTCGGCCATGCGCTGGAAGGAAACCTGCACTTCGTCTTCCCCCAGGGCTTCGAAAAGCCCGGCGAGGTGGAGCGTTACCAGGCACTGATGGATGAAGTGGCGCAGCTGGTTGGCGTCGAGTACGGCGGCTCGCTCAAGGCCGAGCACGGCACCGGGCGCAACATGGCGCCCTATGTCGAGCTGGAGTGGGGCCCCGAGGCCTATGCCCTGATGTGGCAGATCAAGGCGCTGTTCGACCCCGAAAACCTGCTCAACCCCGAGGTCATCCTCAGCCGCAACCCGACACTGCACCTGGAGAATCTCAAGCCGCTGCCGGCGGCCCACGAGATCATCGACAAGTGCATCGAGTGCGGTTTCTGCGAGCATGTCTGTCCGTCGAAGGACCTGACCCTGACCCCGCGCCAGCGCATCGTCATTGCTCGAGAGATGGCAAGGCTCGAGGCCCTCGGCGATGCCATCGACGGGGAGGATGCCGAACGGCTGGCCACGTTGCGTCGTGACTATCGCTATGCCGGCGACGAAACCTGTGCCGTCGATGGCCTCTGTGCCACCCAGTGCCCCGTCGGGATCAATACCGGCGAGATGATCCGTGATATGCGCCATGAGCGACTGGCGCAGCATGGCGGTCTGTCCCGCCGGGTGGGGCGCCATTTCTCAGGGGTGACCCGTGTTGCCCGGGGCGTGCTGAACATGGCGGGCGTTGGCCGTGCGGTGCTGGGCGAGAAGGGCCTCTCCCGCGTCAGTGGTACGCTAACGAAGGTCAGTGGCAACCGAGTGCCCCAGTGGGTGCCCACCCTGCCCAAGGCGGCACCGATACGAGTGCTCAAGCAGCGCTCGCCCGGCGGGGGATCGAGGGACAAGGTGGTCTATCTGCCCTCCTGTGCGACTCGGGTGTTCGGTGCCACCCACGGCGATGCCGAGAAGCGCTCGATCATGGAGATCACCCTGTCGCTGCTGGAGCGGGCGGGTTTCGAGGTGATCCTGCCCGAGATGACGGGCCATCTCTGCTGTGGCATGGCGTTTCACTCCAAGGGGCAGTTCGATGAGGCGACGCACAAGGCCCGTGAGCTCAATCGCGAGCTGCTGGTGGCGAGCCAGAATGGTCGCTATCCGATCATCAGCGACACCAGCCCCTGTGTGCTGCATATGCAGTCGCGCCTCGATGAGCGTCTGACGGTGCAGGAACCGGTTGCCTTCGCCCATGACCACCTGCTGCCCCGGCTCACGCTCACGCCCCTGGATGAGCGCGTCGCGGTACATGTCACCTGTTCCAGCACCCATATGGGGCTTGGCGAACGCATGGTGGCGCTGGCCAGGGCCTGTGCCCGTGAGGTGGTGGTGCCGGCGGAGATCACCTGCTGCGGTTTTGCCGGTGACAAGGGGCTCTCCACGCCGGAACTCAACGCCTCGGCGCTGAAGGGGCTGGCCGTCCAGGTGGCAGATTGCGATGCGGGCTACTCCAACTCGAAGACCTGTGAGATCGGGCTGGCGCTGCATGGGGGGATTCCCTATCGTTCAATCCTGTCGCTGCTCGACCGGGCAAGTCGGCAGCAAGAGGCGAGCTGAGAGCGACCGCTTATCCACAGCCCCTCGCCCGAAACCGCCTGTGGATGGGCGTTTCGGGCGGGCCGTTAAACTTTCCGTCAAAAGTCCTTGCAGCAGCGACGCTCAGCCCGTAAAGTACGCATCCGCTGCCGGCAACGGGCAAACGTTACCGGCGGTGGAAGTGGAGAAAGTGCTTGTTTCTGTTTGATTTTTTTCGGATCGGCTGGTGAGGTTCGCGATTGACAGAGGCGCCGGAGACGGTAGAATGCACGCCACGCTGAAGGTGGCCGGCGAGACCGGCGCTTCGCT
>ERZ869909.1804-NODE-1804-length-16212-cov-7.252742_pt1 | contig 16212 bp, 15 predicted proteins | sample MGYA00520892_ERZ869909 | MGnify/ENA primary metagenome ERZ869909 (study PRJEB32215, sample SAMEA104723947) | bioreactor metagenome | biome: bioreactor; feature: anaerobic bioreactor; material: water | place: China | collected 2015-03-12 ...
GGGGGTGATCTTTCGCGTTCGTGAGGTCGCTGGGCGTTCGTTCCCGGTCGAAGTCGGTACCTTTCGTGTGGTGCAGGTTGCGGAGGACCTGTCGCTCATCGCTCCCTCGATGGTGACCGGTGAGGTGCTCCTGGTCGGTGATCGCGTGCGGTTCGGTCCACCGGTGTCGGCTTCCGAGCCGTTGCCGGGTGGCATGGGCGAGGGTTCTCCGCCGCCGGTGGCGGCTGCGGCCACACCTGAGGCGCCGGACGGTGAGCCGGTGTCGGGGGTCGGTACGGTTCCGTCGGATGAGGTGCCTCCCCTCGTGCAGGCACCGCTGGAGGGATTGGGCGCGGGTTCGTTGTGGGTCAGTGGTTCGCCGCCGTCTGCGACGGTCTTGGTGGATGGGGTGCTCGTAGGTGACCTTGCGTCGGGTTCGTTGGACGTGAGTCTGCCGGTGGGTGATGTCGTGGTGAGGATCGAGGCAGATGGGTTCGTGGCGCAGGAGCGGTCCGTGCGGGTCGAGGCGGGCGCCGCGACGAGGGTCGTGGCAGAGTTGGTCGCGGGTCCGGCCAGTTCGGGAGCCGTTTCCCGCGACGGTGTGGTGGATCAGCCGGGGGGCGTGGCAGGCGCGGCGCCGCCGGGGACCGCTCGGGTCGTGCTGAGCGTGCATCCGCCGGATGCTCGCGTGCGGGTCGATGGGGTCGATCGCGGCCACGTGTTCGATCTGCCGCCGGGTCGTTACTCGCTGGTGGTTCGTGCGGCCGGCCACATCGAGGAAGCGATCGACCTCGTGGTGGAGGGTAGCGAGACGATCGAGCGGGAGGTCGTGTTGCGGCGGGAGGAGGCCACGCTCTTGCTCGACGTGACCCCCGCCGAGGCACGGGTCTTGCTCGACGGTGGGGAGCTTGTGGAACGCGAACTGCTGCTCCGGCCCGGCATCTACCAGCTTCGGGTCGAGGCGCCGGGTTGGGTGGCGTTCGAGCGCCGTGTCGTGCTGCCGGCTGCGCGCGTGGAGCGCGTCACCGTTGCGCTCGAGCCGCTTCGTGGCCGCCTGATGCTCGACCTCCAGCCGCCCGAGGCGAGCGTGAGCGTCGACGGTGTCGACTTCGAGGGTCAGTCTTTGACGTTGCCGGTGGGCGTTCGTCAGGTGACGGTGACCGCGGAAGGGTACGAGTCCGTGGCGTTCGAGGTGGAGATCACGACCGACGGGGTCGAGCGCCGCAGCGTGCAGCTGGTCGCGCGGCCCGCGCGTGTCGAGCTCCGCGTGACGCCGAGCGTGGCGACGGTGACCATCGACGGGCAACCGCGAGGCGCCGTCTTCGAGCTGCCTGCGGGGCGCCACGAGGTCGTGGTGAGCCACCCCGGCTACACGGAGCAACGCTTGAGCCTGAACCTCGCGCCCGGCGACCACATCGAGCGAGACGTGGCGCTAGCGCGAGTCCGCATTCAGATTCAGCCCGCGAGGCTCCGAATTGCCCCGGGAGGGACGGTGGAGTTCAGAGCGTCCGTTGCCGGCGCCTTCACAGCGGTAACTTGGGAAGCGTCATGCGGTGAGGTGAGCGGTGTGGGCCAGGTTGGTTGGTACACGGCGCCGACAGCGTTCCTCGAACACGCTACGGAGTGTGTCGTAACGGCAGCAATTGCCCCCGCTGACCTACGATCGAGCGCAGTCGTCACGGTCAGCCGCTTCTCCCAGCTTGAACAGCTGGCACTCGAGGCGCTAGACCTCATGAACGGCGAGAGAAGCCGGTCTGGGCAGTACTCCACCAACGTACTCATCGGCCTTGATCTTCCGCGTGGTTATCGGGTCATCGTCGAACGGTTCGCTCGCGACGATTATGAGATCCGAATAGAGGACGCATCGGGGAATCGATTGCTGGTGAAGCCATCGGGTGTGACCGATCAGAGTGGTGCTCGCGTCCAATGAGCCACCACGCAGGTCTCGGTCACGTACGGTTGAGGTTGGGCACGAGAGTACGGTGAACCGTACTGGTTCTTGCAGAGGCTCTGCTCTCACGCGGCCTGCCTTGGCAGGCCTTGCTCGTGAACATACTCTGCTGGGCTGCCGTTTCATCACCATGACGGTCTCCCACGGACTGCGAGGCCGCTGGGACCGGCCGCCGCGCCCGGGCAACTCACGCTCGTGACCTCGGCGTCCGCGTGAGCCGTCGGGATGTTCAGGTGAAGCGCGCGGCCGGGCCCAGCATCGACGTGGCTCAGATCGTGGGCGATCGCTGGCCCCAATGGGGCGAGGACCGTTTCGACGTTGGCGCTTCTTCGTCATCGTCGACTCGTCCATCACGGGGAGAAGCCGTTCGGGCCGATGGAGGCCCCAGCCAGTGGGGTCGATGGGGGTGATGGGGCCAGCGGCTGGCGGAAGGGGAGGGCTGTCTTCGGGGTAGGTGCCGGGGTGGGGCGCGGCGGTGGCGGGCAGGCGATGGTGTGGGTGCCACGACGTCGTGCGTCTGGTGACCGCAGGGACCCGATGGTGCCGTTGGCTGTGGCGTCGTAACATACGGAGGTATTCGTGTCTTCGCAAAGGGTCTTCGCGCTTTCGGTTCTCGGGCTGCCGAGGATTGGGGGTGGCACTCTCCTTGGGTGGTCGCGTGGGGTTCGCGAGCACGGTTCGCGCCGTGCCTGGGGTGCCCGTTGGGGGTGGCGGGGCTCGTGGTGTGTGAGCCTGGAGGCAGATCATGGTACCGAGGCCGGTTCGCCTTCTGATGGGTGCGTTGGTCGTGTGGTTGCTCGTCGGTGCTTCGTGTATCGATCGGGTCGTGAGCGTGGAGATCGTTGGCGGTGACGTGGAGCTGGCCGAGGGTGAGAACTGGCAGTTGAGGGCCGACGTGGTCGCGACCGGCATGGCGACGCGGCACGTGGAGTGGTCGAGTGCGGATCCCGGCATCGTTACGGTCACGGCGACGGGGGTGATCGCGGGGATGGCGCCGGGTGAGGCGGAGGTGACCGCAACGAGCGTCTGGGATCGGTCGATGAGCGCTTCGATCGTGGTGACGGTGACGTCGGCGTCGGCGGTGAGCGTGAGCGTGGAGCCGGCGAGCGTGACGTTGCCGCTGGTGGGCGCGCGGTCGTTCACGGCGACGGTGACGGGGGCCGAGGACGCTGGGGTGATCTGGAGTGCGACCTGCGGTTGCGTGAGCGGGAGCGGGGCGACCGTCGTGTACACCGCGCCGGGTTCTGGGCGGGTGTCGACCTGCCGCGTGCGGGCCACCAGCGTGGCCGATGGCGGCGCGTGGGGTGAGGCGACGGTGACGGTGGAGGGGGGTTTGCTGCCGTCGGCGTCGTATGTCGACGTCTCGAACGTGTGCCTGGGCGTGGCGGGGCGGGGTCCGCGGCTGGTGTCGTTCGACGTCGGTTGGCCCGAATCGTGGCGGGGTCCGAGTCGTCCGCCGTGGGTGGCGGCGAGCGACAACTGGGATGCCGTGTGGGTGCTCGTGAAGTTCCGGGTGGAGGGGGGTGTGTGGCGGCATGCGACGCTGGCGTCGAGTGGGCATGTGGCGCCGCCGGGGGTGGTGGTGGAGGTGCCGGGTGACCGGGTGGGGGCGTTCGTGTACCGCGGCGATCCGGGTTATGGCGCGTTCAGTGCGAACGGGGTGGGGTTGGCGTGGGATGTGGTGGCGGATGGGGTGCCGGCGGGTGCGATCGTGGAGGTGCGGCCCTTCGCGATCGAGATGGTGTACGTGCCGCAGGGGTCGTTCTCGCTGGGTTCGGGAGGGAGCCGCGAGGGTGAGTTCCGTGCAGGGGGGACGGCAAGCACGCCGTTCGTGGTGTCGAGCCAGTCGCCGATCGCGTTGGGGGACGGGTCCGGGCAGCTGATGTGGGCCACGGGCATGGCCTCGGGCGCGCCGTCGGGTAGCACGAACGCGTCGTTCCCGACAGGCTATGGCGCGTTCTACGTGATGAAGCATGGGGTGACGCAGGGGCAGTACGTGGACTTCCTGAACACGTTGACGCAGGCCCAGGCGGACGCGCGGAAGTACACGGGCTCGTTGTATCGCTACGCGATCGCGGGGAGCAGCGTGGGTTCGTACGCGACGTCGTTGCCGTTCGTGGCGGTGAACTACCTGAGTTGGGCGGATGGTGCGGCGTTCGCGGATTGGGCGGGGCTGCGGCCGATGGCGGAGTTGGAGTACGAGAAGGCGGCGCGCGGGCCGCTGCCGCCGGTGGCGGACGAGTTCGCCTGGGGCAGCACGAGCGTCACGCAGGCGACGGGGTTGGTGAACGAGGGGACGATCACGGAGACGCCGACGCCGGCGGGCGCGAACGCGAACTACGCCCTCGGCAACTCGGGTCCGGTGCGGGTGGGTTCGTTCGCGGCGCCGGGCCGGTCGCGGCGGGACGCGGGCGCGGGGTACTACGGGGCGTTGGAGTTGAGCGGGAACTTGGCCGAGCGTCCGGTCACGGTGGGGAACGCGGAGGGTCGGGCGTTCACGGGTACGCATGGCGATGGGACGTTGGACGCGAGTGGGAACGCGAACGTGGCCTCCTGGCCGGGTTCGACGGCCCTCGGCGCCGGGCTGCGTGGCGGCAGCTGGGGCACCAACGACTTCCACCTGCGGGTGTCGGATCGCGGTAACGCCGCGTTCACGTACGCGAGTCGGGACGTCAACTTCGGTTGGCGGGGTGCGCGCTCGGCGCCGTGAGGGGTTGGCCTGCGGTTCTCGGGTCCTGCGGGGGGCTGGGGCGGCGTTCTCAGGCCCCCGCAAGCGCGTGTTCGGGTGCCCGCCGCTCCCCTCACGCCCGGTTCGGGGAGCGCTCCGACGCCTCGGCCAGGAAGGGGTCGCCGCCGAACCCGCGCGCGCCGCGCCAGCGGTCGATGGCGCGCTGGAGGCGGAAGACCGAGCCTTCGCGCAGGCGGAACTGCCACATTTCGTTCGCGGTCGCGACCTGCAGCGTGTCGGTTCGTTCCGTCGAGGTCGTGCGTAGCGCAGCGAGAGGGATCGAGACGTCGCCGAAACGCAGCACCTGCGGCGTGATCTCGAGCCAGCCCTCGCCGAGGGGCGACAGCGGTGCGATCGGCGCGAACGTCGAGCGCTCGTGGGCGCCCCGCGCCCGGCCTCCTAGCGCGGCGGGCTCGTCCGCCAGCCACACGGGTCGCGCGAGCTCCGCCAGGGGCACCTCGGCCGCGGCCTCGCCGACGCCGCGGAACGTGCCGCTTGCGGTGGGTTGCCACGCCGCCCCGCAGGCCGCGCAGCGGAGCTCGGCGGGGCGCCACGGGGCCTCGTCGAGGCACGCTGGACAGCGCCACAGCACGCGCCCGAGCTTGGCGCGGTCGAGCCCGGCCAGATCCACGCTCTGGGGGTCCTCGTCGAGCAGGTCGCCCATGGCGCGATCCAGCGCGCGGGCGGGTGCAACCCCACCGAACGCGACGGGTGCGCCGATCCGCACCCGCACCGGCCGCACCCGCAGGCGTTCCGCCCAGCGCGGGCCGGCGTCGTAGTTGCCGCTGATGCCCACCGGGATGACCGGTACGGCGAGTTGCTCGAGCATGCGCGCCACCTGCGGCAGCGCACCCTGGTAGCTGCCCAGCGGCGAGCGCTCTCCCTCGACGAAGACGCCGACGAGCGCACCTTGGTCGAGCCGTCGCAGCAGTTCGCGGGTCGCTGCCGCGTCGACCCGGTAGCGCCGCAGGGGCACCGCCGCGGTTCGACGCAGGGCCCAGGCCAGCGCGCCGCCGCGGAACGCCTCGGCCGTCGCCAGGAAGTGGATGCGTCGCCGGGTGACGCACTGGAGGAACACGGGGTCGGCGTAGCAGGCGTGGTTGGCCACCAGGACGGCGGCGCCGGTGCGCGGAACGCGCGCGCGCCCCTCGACGCGCACGGGCAGCGTGACGCGTGCCAGCACCTGGGTGACGCGGTAGACGTCCAACCGAGGCAGCATGCCGACCTGGCTCTGGTAGCTGCGGTACGCCGCGCCGAAGCGTCGACGAAGGCCGCGCTCCTCGAGGAGCGCGTAGCCGATCCAGGCAGGCAGCAGGGCGGCACCCACGACCCACGCCAGGCCGCCGGAGCCGATGGCCCAGCCGGCGCCGACGACGACCAGGTGGAAGCCGACGTAGACGGGATGCCGCACCCAGCGGTAGGGGCCCGAGATGACCAGGCGTGGTGGCGGCAACGCGCTCACGGGCAGGCCGCGTCCGCGTACACCCAGCGCCAGCATGCTGGCCAGCATCAACGCGCCACCGGTCCCCACCAGGGTCCAGCCCGCGGGCGAGGGCGTCAGCGTCAACGGCAGGCGCCCGTCGATCCACCTTCCCAGCCACCAGAGTCCGAACGGCAGGGCGACCCAGAAGACGGCGACGTACGCCAACACGATGACGGCACGCGCCCATCCTGGACGACGTCGGGCGATCGCGGGGTGCTTCGGCCGAGTCGGGGTCGGCCGGCGGCCGAAGTCGCTGGGACACCGACGCTGGTTCATCGCTGCCGCGAGATCTGGGTCCACATGGCGCTCACCTCTCGCGCCGGGCTTTTGGCCGGTACCTGGCATGATTGTAATCTTCGACGGACTCATCGTCTCCCGAGTGGCTGCCGAGGTCGCGCCGGAAGGGCGGTACGAATCCACGGCGCACCTGGAGCGAGGCGGCGAGATGGGTGGCCGGCCCCGAGGGGAGTTCGAACGCCTCGAGCAGAACAGGGTAGGGACGGATGTCCCTTCCGGCCCACTGGGTCGGTGCCCGAGGCGGACCCGTAGCGACAGCCTCACGCAGCCGCGGGTTGCCTTCTCTTCGGCGGTCGTCTGGATGAGGAGGTCGAGTCTGCGATGAGGTCGGTCGCCTGTGTTGTCGTCGCCTTCATCCTGTTCGCGGGTGTCGTGGACGCCCAGCCGGTTGGAGGCGCCCCGATCGATGGGGTGAGTGTCAACGGTCGTTGGAACACGAACATTGGTCTCGAGTACGAGATCGTTCAGTCGGGGGATGGGTTCGTCTGGGGCGTTGCGGGGCGTTCCCCCGAGGGTGAGGGGCTCGTCGATGGCACGGCCATTCGGGTCTGGACGCCGGACTCTGGCCGGCAGCAGAGCGTTCCGGGGACGATCGTCCTGGACGCGCACGGTCGCGCGGTCGAGATCCGCATGGCGAATGGCGTGGTCTTCATGCGACAGCTGCCGCCGGTCGTGACGATCACCCCCGGAGTGTTGGCCCCAGAGGCCCCTGGTGCGGCGACGGAGCACGGGACACGCTCGACGGGCGTCCGCGCCGGACCTGACGAAGTGGCCATCGGTGGCCGGTGGAACACGAACGTCGGCGTGGTGTACGACATCGTCCAGGTGGGCAACGAGTTCCTGTGGGGTGCCGTCGGTGGCAGGCCCGAGGGTGAGGGTCACGTCGACGGACTCGACGTACACGTACGGTGGATGGCCGAGGGTCGTGTCGATGGCGCAACCGGTAGGATCATCCTCGATCGTGAAGGCCGCGCCAACCGGATCGAGATGTCCAACGGGATCGTGTTCACCAGACACCCGATTCAAGTGGCGACGATCATCCCTGGCGCCCTGCCACAGCCTCAACCCGTCGGTGTCCTGACCCGGACCGATCGGCCGGGCTCCGATTACCGGAGCTTCGACCTCCCGGACTCGTCACCGATTCCGCAGCTGTGTGAGCTGGCGTGCATCACGGATCAGCGCTGCTCCGCATGGACGTACGTCAGGCCGGGCGTCCAATCGGCGTCCGCTCGCTGCTACCTCAAGTCCATCGCTCCCCCTGCGGTGGCAGACGACTGCTGCATCTCGGGCGTCAGGCCGCCCCCGGTCAGCCATGTCGTGGAGGCTGTGTCACGGGACCCCTTGGTATGCGCGGTATGGCGACGTCCAGCGTTGCGCGGTGGGTAGGTGCCTGTAGCTCTTGACTTCTTGGGTCGTGGCTCATGTTCGAAGGCTTACCTCCGTCTCGAGGTCGCGCCGGCGATAGCTTCGTCCCTTAACGTTTAGGACGTGGCTGTGGTGGAGCAGGCGGTCGAGAATGGCGGTGGCGAGGATCTCGTCGCCGGCGAGGAGTTCGGGCCAGTCGCGGATGCTCTTGTTGGTGGTGATGAGGATGCTGCCGCGGCCGTAGCGGTAGGCGACGAGGCGGAAGAAGAGGCTGGCGTCGAGGCGGGCCATGGGTTCGAGACCGATCTCGTCGATGATGAATAGGGCGACGTTGAGGTACTTGCGGCGCCGGAGTTTGGCGAGGGCACGTCGGCGTCCTTGCGCATGAGCGCGAGGAGTTCGTCGAGGCGGAGGAAGTGGACGCTGAAGCCGTTCTCGATGGCCTTCACGCCGAGGGCGACACTCAGGTGCGTCTTGCCGACGCCGGGAGGTCCTTGGATGAGGAGGGTCTCTTTGGCGCGCAGCCAGGCGCAGGTGGCGAGGGCGTCGATGCGGGAGCGTTCGATGCTGGGTTGGAAGGCGAAGTCGAAGGTGCCCAGGGTGAGGCCGGTGGGGAGGCCGCTGAGGCGGAGGCTGGTGCGGATGCGGCGTTCGTCGCGGTAGGTGAGTTCGGCGTCGAGCAGGTGATCGAGGAAGGCGTGCGCTGGCGTTTCGGTCTTGATGGCGTCGGTGACAAGTTCGGCGAGGCGGTCGGCCTCGACGAGCGACCGCGACCAGGAAGACCACCAACCCGAACCAGCCCCACCACGCACGCCCGAACCGAAGATCCAACCCGGCTCGACCACCAAGAGTGGCGAAGACCCAAGGTTCTACCGACGTTGACAGCGCGGGGGGCAGGCCGCCTCTGACGTTCCTGGCGAATTCCTGCGCGCCGAACCGAGTGAGGGCTCTTGCCTTGGATGCCGGGACGGGTGAGGTGCGTCTCCGGGCGAAACTGAGAGGGAGTGTTGGGTCCGCGTAGCAGCTCGGTGAGAAAATCGACCTTGCTCACATCATCGACGAAGTGTTGCTGCATGGGTCGAGCCATGCCTTAGTAGTGCTACCACCGCAGCACCGTGGACTCTCAACGTCTCCGGTTTCTTCGTCAGGCTTGGGTAACGGCAAGAGGAGCCATGGCGAAGCGCTGAAGAACGTGCTATGATCTTATCGCAATCTGGCAAGTACCGTGACGGTAAGATTCTTAGGGAACGTTGCGCCGCAGAGAACCCAGTGAAGCCATGAGGCGGAGGAGGTTCAAATTGGTGGCGTACCCAAGGAGACGGTCACACGCGCGCCGGCTGCGAAGCTATCCGGGGCCCTGACTGCTCGGCCTGACGCTGATACTAGCGCCTCCCGTAGAGTGGGGGCAATACCTTCGTGCCAGCGAAGTTCTTCCAGTTCGAGCCAACCGGCTTCATTTTCGGTGTGCGCAGCATTCGAGGGGTTGCCACGGCGGTCGAGATTGGTGGCGTTGAAACACGGTTCCGGTAGGCGAAGCTGCTCCCCGTCGCGAGCAGCGTGTTCGACGACGAGCAGCGCAAGAGGATGATGGGCCGATCGGACGGTGTAGCTTGCCGATCTCCGCACAGTCAAGGAGACCACCATGCCCACGGTCAGCGATTTTGAACAGCCCTTCTTCGGTCTCAGGCGACAAGGCACCGCGGCGAATCCGAAGGCCGTACCGCTCATCGTGATCGCCTGGGAACCGCGAGGGAAGGGTGAGCCGCCGCTCTCCGTAGCGCAACTCCACCAACTGTTCTTCGGGGTGAGTGACTCGCTTGCAGGTTGGTTTTGGGAGAACTCGCAAGGTCGATATAGGCTGGTGCCACATCCCATTGTCGGGCCACTCCTGAGCGTCGAGGATTGGCCCTTCTACTGGCGCAACGACCCTAAGCACGTGAGGGCGGGTCTTTGTGGCGGTCCGGACGTGTTCTGCGCCGCCTGGCAACAGAACCCCTTTAAGGTCCCTCCGCCCGTCGGGCATCCAAACCGCTACGTTGACCAGAAAGGTGATGTCTGGTACCGCGACAACGCGAATTACATTGGTGGCCATACACATTCTTGGGCAGAAGCCATCCGCACGGCAGCAACCCAGATCGACTTCAGTTTGTATGACAGTGACGGTGATGGCAATCTCTCAGTCGATGAATGCTTGGTGGCGATTGTGAAGGCTCAGGCTGCCACAAGGGGCTTTCAGCGAAGTGTCACAGGCAGTGATGTTCCGCGAACTGATCTTGTGGTTAATGGAGTTTCGATTCGAAAAATATGCGAGGTGTACGCGGCACCCCCACACGGTTCAAACGATCTTGCAGTTGCAGTGGAGGAGGTCTTGCACCTTGCTGCAGGTTTGGCCGACCAGTATCCGGACAGCAATCACCGACAAGCGGACGATCCGGGCAGGCCAGGCCAGCTTGCTCTCACCGACGCTGGGCACAGACCAGTTCACATTGACCCGTATCACAAGTTGAAGTGGGGATGGCTCAATCCGCAACTGGCTGATCACTCAGGTCGGTACACGCTCCGCGATGCGGCCACTACCGGCGATGCGCTGATTCTGTCCAGCCCCTTCTATGGGACCGACGAGTTCTTCATCCTCGAGAACCGGTGGCGCGGCACCAGCTACGACCGGTTCCGAGACAACAGATGGCAGGAAGGTCTTGCATTGTGGCACTGCATCCAGGACGCGCAACTCCATGGAGACTGGGGCAGACGCGCGGTCCACCTTCGACGCGCCGACCCAAGGCTCGACGCCCATGGGAAGGTTCAGGATCAGTTCGCCCTGTTCGACGGCAATGACCCGGCCCGCGGTTACGACCTCCACGACGAGTCCCAGCCGCAGAATCTGCGCTTCCGAGACGGGATGCCTAGTCGCATCCGCATCCGGAACATCTCGGCCGCGGGGCCTGCAATGACAGTAGACGTGGAGGTTCCGCCCGCCAGGGGAGAGATCGTTCGAGTCGAAGGGCACCTCCGCACGATTCGGGTGCATGAGCACGGCACGGGTTTCGGTTCGCCAGTACATCGGCTCAACGAAGACTGCATCATCACCCTGGATTCCGAGCCCGGGACTGCGTTCGGCCTCGATCTCTCTGGGGCGAACGCTTGGGCAGGGAGGAGCATGTTTGATCAGCTACGCACGGCCTTGCAGAGCCATCGCCCGGTCAAGATCGAGTATGAGTGTACTAGCGCAATCGGGGGCCGCGTGATTCGTGTCATCGGCAATCGGTAGCCCTGCAAGAGGGCACACGCATCCGCTTATTACTTCGGATCCGCAGCATTAGGCCTCGCAGAGAGGAGCCCTGGCATGGCGGTCGAGCAGATGGTGGGGAGGGTGAGCTACCTCCGAGTGCATGAGCGTGGCACGGGATTCGGTCCGCCCAACGACAACCTGAACGATGCAGAGGTGATCGTGAGGTTCGACAACAATCCTAGTGCATTCGGTTTTGGATTGAGGCCAGGCGACAAGATGCCCGCGGCCCAGGCCATGTTTGCACTTCTCCAAGATGCTTTTAGTGCAGGAGCAACAGTCAGAATAGAATATGAGAAGAGGCCTGGCTGTAGCAACCACTACGTGCTGCGTGTAATCCGACAGACCTGAGCTGCGCGAACGGCGCACCGTTCGTGAGTGTGTCGGTGACGTCAGAGTAATGAAGGGCACGCCGACCATGGCGTCTCCCTTCGGGTTCTCGCCCTCAGGCTAGGGGCGAAACGCGACGTTAGGTGACGCGGTGCGCGGGGGCGTGTCAGGCGTCGTAGGCGGCGGCCGCGTCGCGCAGTTGGCGGCGGACGTGGTCGCGCACGCGTTCGGGCGCCAGGACCTCGACGCCGGGGCCGAAGGCGTAGATCCAGGGCAGCAGGTCGATGGGAAGGCCGTTCTTGTCTTGGCCGGTGGTGACGGTGACGAGCAGGTCGCCGGTGTCGGTGGTGTGGTCGATGCGCAGGTTGCGGTGGCGTCGCTCCTGGACGCGGTGCGCGACGTCGTGCCGGAAGCGCAGGCGGACCTCGAGCGGTGGGCCGGCGACGATGCCCCAGGCGCTGGCGAGGTAGGCGTGGGGGTCGAAGTCGTCGGGGACTTCGTAGTGCTCGTCGAGCACGCGGACGTGGGTCATGCGGTCGAGGGCGAAGGTGCGGATCTCGCGGAAGTAGCTGCGTTCGTAGCCGATGACGTAGGGCGCGAGGTTGGCGGGGCTGATCTCGACGAAGTAGACGTCGAGGTCGTTGCGGTGGGGCTTCTTGCTGCCGATGGGGGCGCGGTAGTCGAAGCGCAGGACGCGGCCCTCGAACCAGGCCTGGGCGACCTGGTCGAGGGTGCGGCTGCCCTCGCTGGTGAGCGTCTCGAGGTCGGCGACGCTGGCGTGGAGGTAGGCGCGGGCGGGTTCGGGGAGTTGGTTCGCGAGCTTGGTCAGGGCGGTGCGGTAGCCGCGTTCGTTGATGCGCGTGTGGTGCACGAGCAGGCGCGTGGCGGTGTGGACGGCGAGCGCCTCGACGGGGTCGAGGGCGGTGGCGCCGGCGCGCTGGCGGTAGCGGCGGCCGTCGCGTTCGAGGTCGTGCCCGAGCTCGGGCAGCTCCTCGAGGTCGCGCTGCAGGGTGCGCGGGCTGACGCCGAGCTGGCGCGCGAGGTCGGCGGCGGTGCGGGGGCCGGCGGCCAGGAGCGTGGCGAGGCGCAGGAGGCGGGCGGCCCTATTCGATCCGCGGGTGGGCATGGTGGGGTCAGGGTACGGCGGGGCGGTGCCTTGGTGTCCGAGCCGGCCAGGGGTGTCGCCATCCGCGTTGCCAAGACACCATGCGCCATTCGGCCGGCGATGGCGGCGTTCCGCCTAGCTCAGCACGGCAACGGCCGAGAAGGGTGCGCGTTGCCCGAGCGTGCGGCGGGACGATCGAGGCATGCGACCCACCGATCCGTACGGCCCGCCGAGTTCCAGCCGGGAACACGCGATGCATCATTATTGGTACGCTACGGCGCGGTGACCGGATGCGCCGGGAGCCCGTCCTCCGCGTCGCGTTCTACGCCAGTCGAGGAGGTCGCGAACCCGTACGCGACTGGCTTCGAGGGCTTGATCGGCACGACCGGCAGGCGATCGGCGCGGACCTCAAGACGGCCCAGTTCGGGTGGCCGATGGGGATGCCGCTCATCCGCAAGGTGGATGCGGATCTCTGGGAGGTCCGCTCGCGCCTGCGCGACCGCGTGGTTCGAACGCTGTTCACGGTAGAGGGTGGCACGATGGTGATCCTGCATGCGTTCGTCAAGAAGAGCGCGAAGGCGCCCGACGTGGAGCTCGAGGTGGCGAGGCGCCGGCTCGCACGGTTGAAGGGACACCCGAGTTGAACGAGCGACACATCGGCAGTTCGCTCGACGAGTTCCTGGAGCAGGAGGGACTCCTCGAGGAGGCCACGGCGATCGCGGCGAAGCGCGTCGTCGCCTTCCAGATACGCCAGGGGATGCGCGACTGCGGCATCGGCCCCAGTGAGCTCGCCCGCCGCATGGGCACCAGCCGTTCGACGGTCGATCGCTTGCTCGACGCGGACAACCCGTCGGTGACCCTTCTGACCCTGGGTCGGGCCGCGGCTGCGGTCGGGAAGCGTCTCGACGTCGCCTTGCGGGATGCCCCAACTCCTCCGTGACGGCTCGACCCGTGAGGCTGGCACCCGTGGTTCGTACCGTTCGGCCGCCGGCTTCGAGGCTCTGCCGGCAAGGGATTCGGTAGGTCGGATTGAGCCGATCCTTCGACGCGGCTTGGGCCATGGCATCGACTACCATCGGAGGGAGGAGACGATCGCCATGCCCGAGGAACGTCGTGTCCGTCTGTTCCGCAACGGCCGCAGCCAGGCGGTGCGGATCCCGCGCGAGTGGGAGCTCGAGGCCGACGAGGCGCTGCTGCGCCGCGAGGACGGTGTGCTCACGCTCGTCCCGGTGCCGCGTGCTGGCCTGCTGCCGTGGTTGGCGACCCTCGAGCCGCTGGACGTCCCGTTCCCCGACGTCGGCGACGACGACCTCCTGCCGCTCGACGAGCCCGTCGTGTGACGTGACCCGCTACCTCCTCGACACCGACACGCTCTCGTGGCTGGTCCGCGACCCGGCGGGCGCGGTCGCGCGGCGCGTCGCCACCGTCGGCGAGGAGGCCCTGGCGACCTCGCCGATCGTCGCGGGCGAGCTGCGGTTCGGCGCCGCCCGGTCGGGCTCCGCGGCGCTGGTCGAGCGCGTGGAGGGACTCCTCGCGCGCCTTCCGGTCCTGCCGCTCGACGATCGGGTCGCCCGGGCGTACGCCGACGTGCGTCGCTCCCTCGAACGAGTTGGGTCACCCATCGGACCCAACGACCTGTGGATCGCGGCCCATGCGCTCGCCGAGGAGCGCGTGGTGGTGACGGGCAACGTGCGGGCGTTTGGGCGCGTCGTCGGACTGGGTGTCGAGGACTGGCGTGAGGGCTGAACCGTCGGAGACCGCGAGGAGGTCGCACGCGAAGCGGTGCAGCGGTGATGCCCTCGCCGCCGTGCACGAGACGGCCTCGAACCTGAACGCGGCGGGTCTGTTGGACAAGCAGACGATGCGCACGTTCGACGGCCTGTGCCTGACCCCGGTCGAGGAGTTCACGCCGGAGCAGATCGTCGAGCTCAGGCTGCGCGAGCAGGCCAGCCAGGCCGTCTTCGCGCGGTACCTCAACGTGACGCCGAGCACGGTGAGCCAGTGGGAGCGCGGCGAGAAGCGGCCCCGGGGGCCGTCCCTGAAGCTCCTGACGTTGGTGGCCAAGGGGGGGGCTGCGGGCGATCGCTTGAAGGGGCATCGAGTCGGCGGCTGACCCGCGAGACGATCGTGTCCGAGGCCGGCTGTTGGCGCCGGTGATGCATGGCGGGTGCAGACCGTCGAGCGTCGACCCCGCCGCGCACCAAGGCGCGGCAACTCATCCGCGGACGCGGCCTGCGCGTCACGGCAGGCGCCCAGTCGCACTGGGCCGTGATCCCGGCGGCCAACGTGGCTCGGTGTCGCCCGGTGCAGGCTGTGCCCATGCGTCGACCGTATGGGCGGCTCGCGACCTCCGCTGGATGCGGCCAAACGCAACCGCGGTCAGCAGGGCTTGATATGCTGAAACCAACATACTATGCTGGCCGATGGAGGGAGGCGTGATCCCGTGGGCGGTCCGGTACTACCGCGACCGGCGCGGGCGGCTGCCGGTGGCGGACTTCTTCGCGCTGCCCAGCGTCATCGGGATCACCGAGGTGGAGCATGTCAAGTTCCGTGCGCGCCTGGAGTTGGTCCGCCAGCATGGTCTCGGCCTGATCGCGCGCGATTCGGACGTTCTCGAGCCGATGAAGGGCGAGACGAACCTCTACGCGGTCCGCCTGAGGGGAACGACCAACAACCCGCGCGTCTTCGCGTGTGCGCTGTCGCGCCATCGTTGCGTCGTTCTGCTGCACGCGTTCAAGGAGCTTCGTCCAGGAGCGTACCGCCGAGAGTTGCCGCTCGCGCGAACTCGTCGAGCGCGGGTGGCGGCTGATCCGGCAAGGTGGGTCGGCGACGCCTCCTGAGTACCCATTCCCGCATGCCATCGGAGGTCCAAACGATGAACCACCACGAGCGCGATCCCGATCCCGGTACCGTGCGCCCGGGCGACGCCGTCGACCATCTCCGGCGGCTCGTTGGCGACGACCCCGAGGTCGCTCTGCTGCTCGCCCAGGAGCGACTCCGCGTCCACGTCACGGACGGGATGCGGCAGGCACGGCAGCTGCGGGGTCTCTCTCAGGCCGACCTGGCCGCGCGCATGGGCATCTCCCAAGGTCGTGTATCGCGGCTCGAGAGCGTTCACCACGACCGCAGGCTCGACTCGCTGGCGGCCCACCTGCACGCCGTCGGCGCGGAGTTGCTCATGGCGTTCAAGGTTGGGGACCAGCTGATCCAGGTGATGCGCCCCACGGGTTCGGAGGTCGTTCCGGCCGAGGACGGCGTCGGGTTGAGGGCGAACGCCGCGGTCGGCGACGCGGCATAGGACGCCGGGGCTCGGCCGAGCACGCGAGGCGTCGACTAGCGTCGAGGTCGACCTCGACGCCCCACCGCTGACGGTGCTGAACAGCTTGCGTCGTTGGCTGCGGGCGGTACCATGCGTCATATCCCCCTCGGTGCTTCGGGACCGAGGCGCGACGCCCCGCAAGGGGCGTCTGCTTCTCTTGCGGTCCCACCTGACCCATGCGGTCGCGGATCTACGTCGAGACCGACGATCACCTCTTCCTCATGGCCGTCATCCCGAGCCGCAAGGCGACCCCGCGGAGGTCGAAGTGAAGACTGAGCACCGGCTCGAGCAAGACGAGCTCGAGATCCTGGCCGCCTACGACGCCGGCGAGCTGGCGTCGGTCGCCAGCAAGGACGAGATCGAGAAGCT
>ERZ869909.1805-NODE-1805-length-16196-cov-4.641045_pt1 | contig 16196 bp, 10 predicted proteins | sample MGYA00520892_ERZ869909 | MGnify/ENA primary metagenome ERZ869909 (study PRJEB32215, sample SAMEA104723947) | bioreactor metagenome | biome: bioreactor; feature: anaerobic bioreactor; material: water | place: China | collected 2015-03-12 ...
TTCGCAGCGCGCCAGCGCCGCCTCGCCCGCGCACTGGACGGGCGTCTCGGACTGCACCGCGCTCGCGTACGCCAACGCCCCCTCGACGGCACCATCCAGGTCACCCGAAGCGATGCCCGCGCGACAGCGCGCCTCCGCCGCCTCCTCCATGCAGTCGTAGAGCTCCGGGTTCGTGCGCCCGATCAGCCGCTGGGTCATCCCCTGCTCGATCGCGTCGTCGTGACGGCCCTCGCGGAAGGCCTCCCGGCAGCGCTCGCGAGCCGCGACGATGGCGCAGGCCTCGACCGCAGGGTCTGCGCCCACCATCTGCTGCAGCTCCTCGGCGAGGGCGAGCGCCCGGTCCCACTGCCCGCGCCGCAGCTCGTCCCGGCAGCGCTCGACGGCGCCCTCCAGCCCGGCGTAGGGCGCAGGCTCACCACCGGGACCCGGGCCCAGCAGTGGCTCGCGGGGCCCCAGCCAGTAGCCCGGATGATCGAAGGGCGCCGGCGGCGCCGGTGGCTGGCGGCAGCCCGCGAGGGACGCCGCTGCGACCAGCACCAGCACGGCGACGGGCAGCAAGACGACGGACAACACGGCGACAGGCGCCCTGACGACCGCTGGCGTGGCGATCAACGGCGACGCAGCGTCCGGCCCGGAGCAGGCAGGACGAGGGCACGCTGGACAAGAGCACGCTGGACGCAGGCAGACCGCCACAGAGCGGACCGGAGCGGCAACAGGGGTCGCTACCGACCCCACGGCCCCACGCACCCCCGGCGAGGTTCCTGATCCACCCATGACTCACCCTCAGTCTCGCGCGAGGTCGGCCGTCATCCCGGGCACGGCCCGGAGCCGCCGGTCGCGTCGTCTCAGAACCGGAGGTCCACCGCCGGCGCGGTGGTCACGCCCGTCCGGCTGATGTCCAGCAAGCGGAAGTCGTTCAGCGTGTCGACGAAGTGGTCGATCGTGACCGGCGTCGAGGTCAACGTCAGGATCATCGAGTCCGTGTCGATGCGCACGATCCGCGGCTGGTAGGGCGCGGTCGCCGTGAGCACGGCGTTGCGCTCCGCGTCACCGGTCACCGCGACGCGGGCGAAGCAGAGCTCGTCGATGGGGACGTGCTCCGGGTCCTGGAGCTCGACGTCGAGCACGTCGACGAGCCGCTCCATGAACAGCGCGAGGCGCCGCAGCTCGTCGACGGTGCCGCAGGCGCGGATGACCATCTTGCTGGCGCCCTCGCGGTGCGAGCTGGCGACGTTGAGGCTCATGATGTTGATGCCCCGCCGGAAGAACAGGCTGGCGATCCGGGTCAGGACGCCGGGGCGGTCTGCGACCCACGCGACGAAGATCCGTTCGATGATCATGGGAGCGGCTCCGTGGTGAGGGCGGGCGTGGCGGGCGCGGCGCTCATGGCTCATCCTCGCGGCGGCCCCAGGCGGCCTCGTCGATGACGCGTCGCTCCTCCGGCTCGAACAGCTGCCCGGCCTGGGGCACGCAGTTGCCGGCGTAGTCGTGCAGGGTCCCTCCGGGTGGCATGGTGGGCGCCATGCGCGCGTTGGGGTCGGTCTGCACGTGGATCAGGTGCGGCGTGCGCTGGCCCCAGACCTCGTCGAGGACGTTCTCGAGCTCACGCTCGGACGAGGCGCGGCTCGACGCGATGCCAAAGGCTGAGGCGAGCACGCTGAAGTCCGGGTGCACGAGCCGCTCGCCGCCGCGGGCGTCGCGCTCGTCCTGGCCCAGCGCGTGGTTGTCGAGCACGATCATCGTCAGCGGCAGCTGCTCCTGGACGACGGTGGCGAGCTCCTGGATGTTCGCCTGGAAGCTGGCGTCCCCTTCGACGAGGATCACGCGCTGGCTCGGTCGAGCGAGCGCCGCGCCGATCGCGGCCGGCAGCCCGAACCCCTTGGTACCCGCGCCGCAGGACGAGATGAAGGTGCGGGGTGTCTGCTGCAGCAGGAAGTGCGCCGCGAAGGCCTGGTGCTGTCCCACGCCGGTGCAGACGATCTCGTCCGAGCGCTTGCGCTGGTTCAGGAAGTCCATGACGCGCTTGGGGTGGACACCCTGCTCGGCGTGGTGGGGCACGCAGCGGTGGCAGAAGCCGGCGGCGACCGAGCACTGGTTGAGCCACGGCTGGAAGCGCGCGGGCACGACCTGCCCGCGCCCGTCCGACGCCGCGCGGAGCCTTGCGGCGAGGGCGTCGAGCAGCGCCTCGGCGACCTGGCGCACGTCGCCCACGACGCCCACCTCCACCGGCACGATCTTGCCTACCTCTGCCGGGTCGATGTCGACCTGCACGAAGCGGCGCCCCTGCGCGAAGACGTCGACGTCGCCGGTGAGCCGGTCGCTCAGGCGCGAGCCGAGCGCGACGACGAGGTCGGACTCCTGCAGCGCCCAGTGGGCAGCGCGGCGGCCGTAGCTGCCCAGCAACCCGACGGCCTGCGGGTGGTTCTCCGGGACGATCCCCTTGGCAGGCATCGTCGTGGCGACCGGCAGGTGCAGCTGCTCGGCCAGCCGGATGATGGCGTGGCCAGCGTCCGCGGTCACGGCGCCGCCGCCCACGAGCAGCAGCGGGCGGCGCGCCTCGAGGATGGTCGTCAGGACCTGCTCGATCAGCGCCTGGTCCGGCGCCGGCGGCACACGGTAGCCCTGGGTCAGCGCGACGGCGTGCGCGGGCGAAGCGCCGGCAGCCTCCTCCTGAACGTCGAGCGGCAGATCGATGTAGACGACGCCCGGGCGGCCGGTGCGCGCGATCCGGAAGGCCGCCTCGATCACCTGCGGGATCTCGGCGGCGCTGCGCGGCTGGAAGTTGTGCTTCGTGACGCTGGCGGTCATGCCGATCATGTCGGTCTCCCGCCACGCGTCCCGGCCGATCAGCGAGGTGTGCACCTGCCCGCTGATCACCACCAGCGGCGTGCCATCGAGCTGGGCATCGAGGATGCCGGTCAGCTGGTTCGTCGCGGCCGGTCCACCGCCCACGACACAGACGCCGACCTTGCCGCTCGCGCGGGCGTACCCCGAGGCCGCGAACGTCGCAGCCTGCTCGTGGCGCAGCGGCACGACCCGGACGCCCGGGGCGCGGTCCAGCGCCTGGTAGATCGGCAGCACGCTGGACGAGGCGTACCCGAACAGGCACCGCACCCCCTGCTCCACCAGGCTGTCGATCAGCAGCTCAGCTCCGGTGCGACCGGGCTCCTGTGCACGCGTCATGCGCGATCTCCTCAACGGGGCGGGGACGGGGGGACAGCCAGGCAGGCCGCGTCAGGCAGGCAGGCCGCGCCAGGCGGGTGGCGCCGGGCATCCGGCCATCTGCGTCAGGCAGGCCAGGCCGCAGGCGCGCGGCGCCGAGCGCCGCTCAGCCCTTGAGCGCGGCGATCGCGACCTTCGGGACCTTGAGCAGCGACGGGTACGCCTCGAACGCCGTCAGCCGGCGACCCAGCTCCGCCGTGTTCCGGTGGTCCGCGAACCACGCCGGCGTCGGCTTGATCCGGAACGGCGCCCGCACCACGGACTTCTGCGGGTGATCCAGCAGGAACGTGTTGTGCACGAAGCCGCGACCGGACTGGATGTCCGTCATCGTGTGCCCCGGGAACGCGCCCCACGTCGGCGAGACGAGGGCGTAGATCACCCCGGCCCACACGTTGACGCCGATCCCGCCGTACTTCAGGTTCGCGATCGCTTCCTCGAACGCGCCCTTGTGCGCCTTCTCGGTCGACGGGTGGATCATGACCATGCAGGACAGCGTGCCCCAGCACTGCTCGTTGGCGAACGGCACCATCTGCTCGATGAACTCCGCCGCCGTGGTCGCGGGCAGCTCGACCTCTGCCAGCACGCCGCAGAACGCCTCGTTCGTGAGCGCGTACTCCTCGTTGCTGGGCTTGACGCCCGGGATCACCGTCCAGGGCACGACGTCGTCGCTGCCCTCGATGAGCGGCTTCGCGCCCGGGTAGTTGTCGAGGAAGCCCTGGTAGCGGTCGTGCGCGCCCGGGTAGTACGCCTTGCGGCCGGGCGTGCGGCTCAGGTGGTGCCGCACGCGCTCGATGAAGGCCTGCTTCTGGGGCCAGCCCGCGGCGACGACCAGCGACTTCGCGGCGTTGCAGTTGAAGCTGCCGTTGTTCGCGACCATGCCGGCCACGTGGCGCGCCTGGAAGTCGATGTCTGCCTCGGACCACGCCCCCGGAACGACCAGCACCGGCGTCACCGCGCCCAGCTCGGAGCTGATCGGCACCTTGAGCTTCGGGTCGTTCTCCGCCTGACGGCGCGCCCGCTCCTCGGGGTCTGCCCCCCACACGATCGCGTCGTGCGTCCGGTCGCTGCCGGTGATGTGCACCGACGCCGTGCGCGCGTCGTAGCAAAGGTACGAGCCCACCTCTGCGCCGCCGTGGACCACGGCGAACACGCCCTCGTCCTGCAGCGGCTTGAAGCTCTGCTCCCAGTACGGCCCCAGGTACGCGTTGACCGGGTTCGTCTTCACCACGACGACCTCGTCGTCGACGAACAGCTTGTACAGCGCGTCCATGGGCCCGATCGACGCCACGTTGCCGGCGCCCAGCACGACGCCCACGCCGCCCTCGGATGCCGCCCCGGCGCGCTTGTCCCGGTAGATCTTCCCCTGCGAGGGCTCCTGCCCCGGCTCGATCCACACCTCACCGCTGAACCCGGTGAACAGCAGCTTGTCGATCGTGTTCCGCGGGAACACCTGCGCGATCTTCTGCCCGTCCGGCCGCTGCCGCACCTGCGGCAGCCGCGGCTGACCACCCTCCTTGAGCGCGTCCACCAGCAGCCGCAGGTTCCGGATCGTCGCCATCGGACCCGCGAGCCACTCCTCGCCCTGCCGCTGCTCGCCGTCCTGGATCCCCTTCGCCCGGCACGCCGCAGCGACCCAGCCCTCCGCGGCTTCCAGCGTCGTCACGATGCACGCCTCGAGCAGCTCGATGCGGCGCGGGATATCCGTCTCCACCCAGCGCTTCCGGTTCGCGTGCAGCGCGTCCATCACGCGGTCGACGTCAGCGAGCGGGGTCGCGGGGACCGCCGGCGGCGGCTCGGGAAAACGCGGGGATGCCATCGGGGTGCTCCATGGGAATGGTCAACGACTCGTCGGCCTTGTATGCCGCACAGGACGTCTTTTCAACTCGCTTACTCCCCCGGAACACGAGCCGTCACCATGAGCCAGCGCTGGACTGAAGAGCAGCTCCCCGACCTCACCGGCCGCAACGTCCTGATCACCGGCGCCAACAGCGGCATCGGCTTCGAGGCCGCCCGCATGATCGCCGCGCGCGGCGCCCACGTCATCATGGCCTGCCGCAACCGGGACAAGGCCATGGCCGCCATCGCCGACATCCAGGGCAAGGTCCCCGGCGCCTCGCTCCGCTTCGTCCCCCTCGACGTCGCCAGCCTCGCCTCCGTCCGCGACTGCGCCCGGACCGTGCTCGACGAGCACGACCAGCTCCACCTCCTCGTCAACAACGCCGGCGTCATGGCCATCCCCCTCGCCCGCACCGAGGACGGCTTCGAGATGCAGCTGGGCACCAACCACCTGGGCCACTTCGCCCTCACGATGCTGCTCCTGCCGCTCCTCGAGCGCACACCCGCCGCGCGCGTCGTGAACATCGCCAGCAACGCCCACTTCTTTGGCAACATCGACTTCGACAACCTCGACGCCTCCCGCGGCTACAGACCCACCGCCGCGTACGCCCAGAGCAAGCTCGCCAACCTGCTCTTCACCTTCGAGCTCAACCGGCGCCTCCAGCTCGCCAACGCCTCCACCACCACCACCGTCTGCCACCCCGGCTACTCCGACACCAACCTCCCCAACGTCGCACCCCAGATGATGGGCTCCCGCATCCTCGGCGCCATCAGCCGAGCCGGCGGCGCCCTCGTCGCACAGTCCTCCTACATGGGCGCCCTGCCCACCCTGCGCGCCGCCTTCGACCCCGGGATCCCTCCCGGCAGCTACGTCGGCCCCCGCGGCCCCGCCGCCATGTGGGGCTACCCCGTCCTCGTGCGCTCGAAGCGCGCTGCCCGCGACCCGCAGACCGCCGCGAAGCTCTGGCAGGTCTCCGAGGAGCTCACCGGCACCACCTGGCCGCTCTGAGCCACCTGCCGCGCCCAGTCACCTGCCGCGCCGAGTCACCTGGCCGCTCTGAGCCACCTGCCGCTCTGAGCCACCTGCCGCGCTGAGCCACCTGCCGCGCTGAGCCACCTGCCGCGCCGAGTCACCTGCCGCTCCGAGCCACCTGCCGCGCTGAGCCACCTGCCGCTCCGAGCAGCCTGCCGGGCACCACACCGGAAGCACCCATGACCGAAGCCCGACGCAACGAGATCATGACCGGCATCGCCGTCTCCATCGTGGTGACCGTTGTCCTCTACGCCGTTCCGTACGGTCACGTGATCGGCCGCCCCCTCATCTGGCTGTCCACCTTCGCCCACGAGATGGGCCACGGCCTCGCGGCCATCCTCACCGGCGGCACCTTCGTGAAGTTCGTGATGTCCCCGGACGGCTCGGGCATGGCGACCTCGATGATCCAGCCGGGCGGCATCAACCGGGCGATCACCGCCGCCGGTGGCCTGCTTGGCCCGCCGCTCGTCGCGGCCGCCCTGTTCGCGGTCGCAACCCGCCCCCGCTGGTCCCGCGCCGCCCTCTGGGTCATGACCGCCGGCTGCGCCCTGAGCGCGCTGCTCGTCGTCCGCAACGCCTTTGGCATGGTCTTCGTGCTCCTCCTGGGCGCCACGCTGGCCGCGCTCGCCCGCTGGGCCAGCCCCCGCGCCCAGCACTTCGCGGTCCTCTTCATGGCCGTCCAGATGGCCCTCACCGTCTACAGTCGCGGCGACTACCTGTTCACCGACACCGCCGGGACCGGGCCCAGCGACGTGCAGCAGATCGCCGACGCGCTCTTCGGGCCGTACTGGCTGTGGGGCGGCCTGATCGCCGTGCTCTCCGCTCTGATCGTCCTGGGCGGCCTGTGGATCGTCTGGCGCAGCCTCCGCAGCGACGGCCCGCGCCGACCGAAGCGCACGACCACGATCAGCTGACGGGACCTGCTGCCCCGACGGACACAACTACCCGACGGACACAACTACCCAACGGCCACGAGTACCCGACGGACACGAGTACCCGACGGACACGACTACCTGACGGGCGCGACCTCCTGGTGGGCGGCGCGCTCCGGCCCAACACCACCGCGCGCCCCTGTCCCTCGCCGCGCACGGGCGTCGCGATTCCCGCGTCGACGGTAGCGCGCCGGAACGAGCACCCCTCCCAGCGCGACACGCGGTGAGATGGGCGCCGCTGCGAGATGGGTAGCGGATCGAGCCGCGTGGGGAGACCGAGCCAGTCCGTCAGATCGGGATGTGGCTCCCCTGGCGCCCTTCACGCGCGCGGTACCGCACCGCACCCTCGGGGCCCTCGCCCGGCATCGGCTCGCTGACCGTGTCCAGCCAGCCGATCTCGTAGAGGTACTCGACGTGCGCCATCACCTCGCTCAGCGCGATGATCAGGCCGTGCGACGTGAACGAGCCGAACATGTCCTCACAGAGCTCCGCGACGGTGCGCTCCTGCTCGCGGCAGCGGTGCACGATGTCGCTCAGGCGCCGCGCGTGGTGCGCGATCGTCTGGCTGACCCGGTCACCGATGTGCTCGATGGGCCCCTCATGGCCGCCCAGGCCCATCCGGTCCGCGTGGTGGTCGCGCAGGCGCCGCAGCGCCGCGACGTACGTCTCCAGGCCAAAGCCCCGGCCACGCGACGCCGGCGCCTGGACCGGGGTGATGCGGTTGAGCAGGTGGTCTGCCGTGAGCACCACGTCGTCAACGATCAGGACCACCTGCCCGGGGCTGTGGCCGGGCGCGTGCATCACGGGCCAGCCAGGCCCGATCACGTCGCCGTCCTGGAGGCGGCGGTCGACGACCAGCGGCGCGAACGGCATGAACGGCGCCTCGACCATACCCCGGAGCAGCTCGTCGGAGACGCCAGCGCGGCGCCCCAGCTGCTGCAGGTTCCTCCGGTAGAGGCCCTCACGATGCGGCAGGCTCTCGAGCGTGCGCGCGTCGAGCTCATGCGCAAGCAGCGGCACACCCAGCGCGCGAACGTCGTGCGCAGCCCCGAAGTGATCCGCGTGCGCGTGCGTGATCAGCGCCGCGTCGAGCCGCTCCAGCGACACGTCGCAGCCGTAGCGACGCGACGCCTCTGCCAGCGCCTCGCGCAGCGCGGGCAGCGAGCGACTCGTCCCCACGTCGACCAGCAGCCGGTAGTCAGCGTGGTCCACGTAGTAGATGTTGTTCCAGTGCCCATCGAACGTCTCGACCGGCAGCAGCAGGATCCGGGTCCCGCCGCCGGTGATCACCTGCCCGGGGCCAGCCGGGTTGCCGCGCTCATCGAGCGGTACGTCGATCGTCGTCGTCATTCGTCAGACACCTCAGGCAGCTGCCACACGCCACGGAAGACACCCGCCACGGACACGGCCAGCCGATCCCGGTTGGGCGAGACGACCGCGTAGGCCGGTCCCGCTTCCGGGACGTTCCGCAGATCAGGGTCATGGTACCCCGCCAGAACGAGCCGTTCGGCACGCCGTTCGGGGACGTGAATCCGCCAGATGGAGCTGCCACCTGGCGCGGAGCGCACCACGTATCGGTAGGTACCGTCCGCGTCAAACCCGGCGGCACGGCGCTGCTCGGGGCGTAGCGCCTGGGCGCTGACCTCGCGGTGCTGGCCCGTCAGCGTGTCGATCGCCAGCAGCTGCTCCTGGCGGGCGAAGACCACGTGCCGCTCATCGAGCCAACCCAGCAGACCGCCAGCGGGCGCCGGGTCCAGGCCGCCGTCGCAGAGCCCATCGTCGATGCGCTGACGGCGGCCGTCCAGCCGCACGCCGGGCACCCGCACCTGCGCGATCACCTCGTACTGGTCCCGCCCGGGGCGGGCGACACCCCGCAGCGGCACCGGCGCGCACTCGCGCAGCGCGTCGCACCACGAGCCGACGCGGCAGCGATGCGCGTCTCCGCCGTTGGTCACCAGCAGCACGGCGTCGTCCCCGTCGTTCCACGCCGAGTGAACCGCCAGCCGTCCACTCGGCGAGCGCGCGAGGTCCGGCGCCTCGTCCTCCGACCGCACGCACGACAGCCGGTCGCAGACGCGGGCGCCGCGCATCGTGCTGAGCCGGACCGACTCGTTGTCGTCCCAGACCGGCACCGTGCCGGGCCGGAGCGGGTAGCCGCGCGCGCGCCAGCGGAGCGCCGTGAGGACAGACGGTCGGTCGTGGAGCAGCTCATCAGCGCGGGGCAGGGCCAGGATGCCTCCGACGAGGCCGTCCAGCGTCGCGAGCTCACCCTCCAGCCAGCTCCACGCCCGCGCGGTCCCCCACTCCAGCTCCGCGATCAGGGCGACATGGTCGAGCGTCTGACGCTCGAGCTGCAGGTACGCGTGGTCGTCCGGATGCACGCCGCGCGACGTCGAGCGCAACGCCCTGAGCCGCGCGAGCGCCGCCGCTGCGGCGTCCGGACCGGCGTCGCAGGGACCCGCGCCGCTCCGGGCCGCGGCAGCGATCGTGGTCCCCTGGTTGACCAGCGCTCCGTCCGTGGCAGCAGGATCCGCGGTGGCATGACGTCCGGTGACGACGTCGGTGTCGACGTCGCCGGCTTCCGCTGCGCCGGTGGTTCCTTCACCGCACGGTCGCCAGCGACGCAGCTCCAGCGCAAGCGACGCGTCCTGCCAGTCGACCGGCCACGCGTCCTGCCCCCCACGCTGGGACCACTCGTGGCCCAGGAGCATCGAGTGGACGGCCCCATCTGCAGCGACGACGTCGTGGCGCTGGACCTGCAGCAGGCCGTCGCCGCAGCCGGGCCCCAGGCAGCGCAGGTGCTCACGGCCGGACAGCGGGTCCAGCGTCGCCCGGTCGCCGAACACCGTGGCCAGCGCGTTGTCGGGCAGCAGCTCGGTGAACGCGCCGTCGTCGTCGACGAGCCAGCTCGCGCAGCGCGCGCCGAGCAGCGGCGACTGGCCGGGCCGCGCGCGCCAGCTGGTGGGGACGCAGACCTCGACGAGCCGGTCGCCCTGGATGCGAATCCCGGTGGCGCCCTCGATCAGCGCCGCAGCGGGCGGCGCGACGCCCCAGCTCAGGTCGAAGGCCTCGACCTCGTCGACCATCGCGATGTCACCCTCGTCGTCTGCCGCCGGGACGCTCGTCGCGTCTGCGCCGTCGGGCCAGAACAGGACGGAGTAGCGACCGTTGCGCTGGCGCAGGAGCATCTCCCCGGGCCCGGCGGCGCCCGCGGCGTAGTCGGGGATCGTGATCGCGAGCCAGCCCAGCGGCGCGCCCGTCACGGCGCGCAGCTCCGTCGCGGCGAGCACCTGCTCGCCCTCGGGCGCGCGCAGCCCGAGGGCCGGGAGGTCGGGCATGAGCTCGCGCGTTGGCGGCCAGCGAAGGCCAACCAACCGCTCGGGAGCTTCACCAGGACCGGCAGCGCCGGGCCACGCGGGCAGCTCCACGAGCGGCGTATCGGGGCGATGGATCAGGTCGTGGGCCCGGCCGGACGGCGCGGTAGACGACACCTCGGGTGCGACCACGTGCGGGCGGGCGCCGGCTTGCGGGTCCGTGCCGGCCTCCGGGTCAGCGCCGGGATCCGCCGCTTCGGACGCAGGCGTGGCGGACGCGACAGGGTCCGACGCGCCGGGCTCCCCGTTGGTCGGCGCCACGGGCCAGCACTCCGGGCCGCAGTCCGGGTGGGGCACCTGGCAGCCGACCAGCGAGAGCGGGACCGTGAGCATCATGACGAACAGCAGGACGAGCCTCGGCGACGAACGGCGCACCCGGCCAGCGCCTGGAGTCCGATCCGGCCGCGATCGCGCGCTCACGGGCTGCGCAACGCACGGAGGCGTTCCTTCGAGCGAGGACGGCCGCGATGAGGACGGCCGCGATGGGGACGGCGCCAACGAGCACGGCCGCGACGAAGCCGGGGGCAACGAAGGCGATGGCCGCGCGGGGTCCAGGGAGCCCGCACACACCGGCGCGGGTGCACGCGACGAAGGCACAGGACCGGCGTGGTCGACGACAGGACACGGTCGTGGCGACCACGCCACGCCCACCAGAGACAGGGCACGGAGCCCCACGAACACGGGACTCGTCATGGGCCGTGCGGCTCCGCGTGGGTGAGGGGCGCAGCGGCCTCGAGAGGACGGAAGAACCGGTCCAGCTCGTCTGCCGGCAGCGGCATCGCGTAGAGGCTGCCCTGCATGACGATGGTCGGGCTGAGCGCCGCGAGGTGGTCGCGCTGGCCGGTGGTCTCGACCCCTTCTGCGACGACCTGGAGGTTGAGGTTGCGGGCCAGCTGGACGATGGCGGCGACGACCTTCTGCTGGCTGTCGTCGTGCTCGAGGTTGGTGATGAAGCTGCGGTCGATCTTGATGGCGTCGATCGGCAAGCGGACGAGGTAGTTGAAGGACGAGTAGCCGACGCCGAAGTCGTCGATGACGACACGCACGCCGCGGCTCTTGAACTCCTGGATGCGCTCGATGCTCGCGTCGGAGTCCTCGATCAGGGCGCTCTCGGTGATCTCGAGAGTGAGCGAGCCGGGCGGCAGGGCGTGGCGGCGGGTGATGCGGGCGACCTCGCTGACGATATCCGCGCGGCGGAACTGTCGAGGGGAGAGGTTGACGCTGACGGTGAACTCGCGGGTCTGGTCCGGGAAGCGTTCGCGCCAGCGGATGAGCTGGGCGGCGGCTTCGGCGGTCGCCCAGGCGCCCAGGCTGTGGATGATGCCGGTCTCCTCGGCGAGCGGGATGAACTCGGCGGGGGAGATGAAGGTCCCGTCGTGCTTCCAGCGGCAGAGGGCTTCGACGCCCACGAGCGCGCCATCCGACGCGCGGATGACGGGCTGGTAGTAGAGGGCGAGGCGGCCCTGGTCGATGGCGCGGCGCAGATCCGTCTCGAGGCGCATGCGGCGCACGGCGGCGTCGTGGAGCTCCTGGCTGAAGATCTCGACGCGTGACTTGCCGCGGGCCTTGGCGTGGTACATCGCGATGTCCGCGTCGCGCATGATCTCGTCCGGCGCGTCGTACGGGCGCTGGTGGCCGTAGGCGACGCCGACGGAGCAGGACAGGAACATCTCGCGGCCGTCGACGTTGAAGGGGCGCTCGAGCGCGGCGAGCAGCCGGTCCGCGAGGTGCACGGCGTGCTCGTCGAGCTCGAGGTCGCGGATGACGAGGACGAACTCGTCGCCGCCGATGCGGGCGATGAGGGCGTCGTCGCCGACGACGTTCTTCAGTCGTTCGGCGATGAACATCAGCAGGCGGTCGCCGAGGGTGTGGCCGAGCGAGTCGTTGATGACCTTGAAGCGGTCGAGGTCGAGGTAGAGGACAGCGAAGCGCACGGGCTCCGTACGGGCGCGCTCGATGAGCTCCTCGAGGGCGTCGCGGAGGTAGGCGCGGTTGGGCAGGCGGGTGAGGCTGTCGTGGTAGGCGAGGAAGTAGAGGCGGGCCTCGGCCTCCTTGGTCTCGGTGATGTCGGTCTGTGAGCCGCTCATGCGGTAGGCGACGCCGTCCTCGCGGATGGCGATGCCGCGGGCGAGCATCCAGCGCCAGGTGCCGTCCTGGTGCTGCATGCGGTGCTCGACGCTGAAGTGGCTGGTGTGGCCGTCGAGGTGCATGCGCATCTGCTCGCCGAGCAGGTTGAGGTCGTCCGGGTGGACACGCTCGAGCCAGTCATCGGGCGCGGGTTTGCGGGTGGGCTGCTCGGGCAGGCCGAGCATCTGGTACCAGCGTGGGGAGAAGTAGATGTCGCTGGTGCGCAGGTTCCAGTCCCAGAGGCCGTCGTTGGCGCCGCGTACGGCGAGGGCGTAGCGCTCCTCGCTCTCGCGCAGCTGCTCCTGGGCACGTTTCCAGCGGCTGACGTCGCGGGCGATGAGCTGGACGCGGTCGTTGAACAGCAGCTTGGCGACGACCTCGACGGTGACGATCTCGCCGGCGCGGGTGATCAGCTGTCGGGTGCGGCGGACGGTGCCGCCGGCGCGGATGGTCTGGTTGTCGAGCGGCATCCGGGCGAGGTCGTCGGGGAGGACGACGTCCGTGATGCTCAGCCCGAGCAGCTCCTCGCGGGTGTAGCCGACGATGGCGCACATGGCCTTGTTGACGTCGACGAAGGCGGTGGTCTCGAAGTCGGCGATGGCGATGGCGTCCGAGGCGTCCTCGAAGAGCATGCGGTACTGGCGGTCACGCTGCTCGATGTCGCGGCGGGCTGACTCGAGCTCGGTGAGGCGCTGCTCGCTGCGGCGGCGCTCCGTGTCGAGGGAGAGGAAGGCGAGGGCGTTGTCGAGCGCCAGCTGCATCCAGGGCATGAGCATGGCGACGGGGTCGTCGTCCGAGCCGACGGCGTAGACGGGCTCGCCCCAGAGCTCGAGGCGGCACTGGCTGCGGCCGCCGGCGTGGCTGGTGAAGCTGTACTGGACCGCGGGGTCGCCGTCCCGGGTGCCCATGCCCCAGCGCTGCGCGTGGGGCTGGCCGATGCCCATGGTGATCGTGCCGCCTGCGAAGCCGAACTCCTGGAGCAGCAGCAGGAGCAGGACCTCGACGAGCTGGCTGAGCTCGATGTGCTGCGCGAGGCGCTGGCCGGTGCGGGAGAAGACCTCCATGCGCCGGGTGCGCTCGTTGAGGGCGGCGATGACGTCCGCCTGGGCCTCCCAGCCGCGCTGGATCTCGTGTTGCTGCTCGATGAGCTCGCGGATGGCGTCAGCGGCGATGCGGGCGGCGCCGTCGAGGCGCAGCCGCTCGTTGCGCTGCGGGTCGGGCTCCGGCGGCACGATGACGTACTCCGCGCGCCCGTCCTCCATCCGGTACTCGACGCGCGCGTCCGGGGCACCGATCAGCGACGGCAGGTGCCGGTACAGCCCGAGGGACAGGTACATGTACTCGAGCCCGCCGCGGACGTCCGCGGGCAGGTGCATGCCGAACACGATCGAGCCGTCCTCACGCTCCTCGTAGGCCCGCTGGATGACCGGCACGAGGCTGGGCCCCAGCCAGAGGCGCAGGACGCGGAACAGCTGGTAGGCGTCCGCCAGCTGGCTCATGATCAGCGTGACGCGCTCGAACGACGGGGCGTAGATGATGCCCTCGCCGATGTGCTGCAGCTGATCGGGCCCGCCGACGCTGCGGCCGACCTCGTGGAGCACCGTCATCGCGTCGCTCCACGACAGCCGCTGGCGCGGGTCGCGGATCTGGGACAGGGGAACGGGCAGCCGCACCGCGAGCTCGGCGAGGGAGACCTCGCGGCGCTCGAGCACCTCCAGGATGGCGCGAAAGATGCGGCAGGAGACCGTCTTCATTCAGGCTCCGACTCCTCGTCGGGTGCGTCGCCGGTGATGCCGAGACGCTGCTCCAGCCGCGACTGCCAGAACTGGTAGATGGGCAGGGGCGGCGCGTTGAGCCGTAGCACATCGCAGGTGATCCGCGCAGCGCCAACGCGTCCGCGCTGCAGTTGGGAGGAGGCGAGGCTCAGGGCGGCGGCGACGAAGCCGGCGTCGAGGTCGACGACCTCACGGAGCAGCGCCGTCGCCTCCTCGTGGTCGCCGCGTACCCGCAGGGCCTCGGCGACGACCCAGCGGTAGGTCGGGTTGGTCCACGCCTGCAGGCGTGGCCACGCCGCGCGCGGCGTGGCCACGTCGCCGTCAACCGCGTCCAGCAGCAGGAAGAAGTAGCGATGCCCCTCCTCCTCCGACGGGACGTGTCGGGCGTACCAGACGCCGATGTCGCGGACAGCCTCCTCGTTCGCCAGCAGGTACTGGTGGACACCGGCGCGCCACAGCCAGCGCGCCGGGACGAGCCCCTCCGCGAGGACGAGGTCCAGCCGGGCGCGCGCGTCAGGCCACCCGGCGACGCCCACCAGCGGCACCCGCGCGAGCGCCCGCACCGCCACGACCGCGCAGTCGTCGGCGTGCTCGGCCAGCTCGGAGTGCAGCGGCAGCGCGAAGCCGGACTCGTAGACCCGCGCGAGCTCCTCCATCACCACGACGGAGTGCAGGAAGTCTCCGCCCGGCCCACCATGGTCCTCGGAGAGCCAAGGACACAGCAAGCCCTCCGCGCCGGCCTTGCGCCACGTCTCGCGATCGACGATGCCGGCCTCGTTCCAGCGCGGCTGGTGGGGCACCACCTCTCGCTGCACGAAGCGACGGACCGACTCTCGAAAGAGCTCGTGTTCCTCCGCGAAGAGCTTGCGTTGCATCGCGACAGTGTACGCGATCAGCCCCTGCCCTCGACCGAAGCGGGTGGAACCGCATAGGTCCCCGTCGCGTGACACACGAGGTTGCCGGTGGCTTCGCTCGCAATCTCCACATGCCCATAGACCAGCTTGCGTCCGGCCTTGAGAACGGTCGCCACGGCCACCAGCGCGGCCGGCGGTGGGCGGCGCAGGAAGTGGATGGTCATGTCGGTCGTCACCGCCAGCGGCACCAAACCGATCTCGCTGAGCACGGCCGCATAGAGCGCCAGGTCGGCGAGGGTGAACAACGTCGGTCCGCTGAGCGTGCCACCCGGTCGGACGAACGCCGGATCGAAGGCGAGCCGCAGCTCGGCGCGCTGTCGGACCAAGGACTGCACGCGAAAGTCGAGCGTGTGTCCGGCCATCTGCTCGTGGATCAGTTGCTCGAACGCCTCGGGGGAGATCCGGGAAGCCCTGTCGCGAGAGGACATGCGCGAAGTCTACTCGGACGCCGCCCGGCGCCGCATGGACGGCAGCGGGAGCCGGAGCAAGCTCGAGATCTCCGCGTCCGCGCACGCCGGCTCGCAGGGGCGCGGCAGTGTGCGCTCGAGGAACGCGTAGGTGTCACGCCAACACTGCAGCGCGTTCGGGCGCCACAGCAGGGCATGAAACGCATGCACCTCTCCGCTGTAGTACCGGGCCTCGCACTGCACGCCGCGGCTGGCGAGCGCCGCCTCCATGCGACGCGTGTCGTCGACGAGCGGATCGCGGGTGCCCACCGGCATGAAGAACGGTGGAAGCGGACGGTCGAGCTCGAGCCCGTTCTCGAGCAGGAGCAGCGGGTCGGCGAGCTCGTGCGCCTGCGCGCCACCCAAGTATGCATCCGTGACCTCGGACAAGCGATCGAGGATGAAGGGCGACACCGGCCGCTCACGTCGAGCGAAGCGCTCGGTGTCGGAGACCTGCAAGATGCCGCACGCCGGGATGACGGCACACGGCACGTGCTGGCGCTCGAACACCGCGCGCGCCCAGGGCTCGTCGCGACG
>ERZ869909.1806-NODE-1806-length-16177-cov-31.931118_pt1 | contig 16177 bp, 14 predicted proteins | sample MGYA00520892_ERZ869909 | MGnify/ENA primary metagenome ERZ869909 (study PRJEB32215, sample SAMEA104723947) | bioreactor metagenome | biome: bioreactor; feature: anaerobic bioreactor; material: water | place: China | collected 2015-03-12 ...
ACTCTACTCTCCCTGACGCTGAGCGTGGATCCGCACACGTGGTGTGAATGAGCCCGGAGTTCGTCGAATTGATGTCATGGGCGGCGATTGACACGAGGCGCGCTCGTTGACGAAAAAGGGAATGGCGCGTTCCACATTCCGCGGCTGCCGGTTAAACTTAAATCCGCTCACGACTTCGACCTGCACCCGGCAACTCTATTGTGCGGGCGGGAGAAAACGGCCATGCGCAACGGAACACTATCGGGGGACACAGAGCATCGCGACGCCGGCGCCGGGCTCCGCGTCTTCGGCGACATCTTTGTCATCAATCTCAAGTCCCGCCCCGACCGCCGGCGCGCGATGGCGGCGGAGCTCGCTGCGATCGGCCTCGGGCCCCAGGATGTCACGTGGTTCGACGCCGTAAGGCCTGAAGATCCCGGGGGGTTCGAAAGCATCGGCGCGCGAGGCTGCTTTCTCAGTCAGCTCGGGGTGCTCAGGGCGGCCCAAGAGCGCGGCGCGCAGGGCGTGCTCATCCTTGAAGACGACGTTGCATTTGCGCCAGGCTTCGGACCACGCGTAGCGGCGATCACGCGAGATCTCGCGGCCACCGAGTGGGACATGTTCTACGGGGGCGGTGTCGCTGCGCAGACGCAGCGCCATAGCGCGGCCCTCGTCCGTATCGACAGGGAGGTGCCGATCCAGCTGGCGCATTGCGTCGCCGTCAGGGGAGGCGCCATTTCGCGCGTCGCCGCCTACCTTGAAGCGCAGCTCGGCCGGCCGCCCGGCGATCCGGCCGGGGGACCGATGCACGTCGACGGCTCCTATAGCTGGGCGCGGCGGGAGCTCGGCCTCGCGACGTTCATGTCCGATCCGGAGCTCTGCTATCAAAGGCCCTCGCGCAGCAGCATCTACGAGAAAAAACGCTGGCGGTCCTCCGCCCTTGGTGCACAGGTGGCGGATCGACTGTTCGCCGTCAAAAGCGCCGCCAAGAAGGGGCTTAAGACGCTTCGCCATGCCACGCGCACCGTGAGGCGCTAAATCGCAAAAAGGAGCGTCGAAGTCATGAGCGCGCTCGAAGCGAAAATGGACCACCAGCGCGAGGGGATGGTGCGCGAGATCGAGCGGAATGCCGCCGAGCTGAGCCCGAAATTTGTGCTCTCCCCGCGCGTGCTGGCGGCGATGGGCGAGGTCCCCCGGCACGCGTTCGTGCCGCCGGAGCATCTCGCCGATGCCTACCGCAACCGGCCGCTCCCCATCGGTTTCGGGCAGACCATTTCGCAGCCCTTCATCGTCGCCCTGATGACGGATCTGGCTGCCCTGAAGCCCGGCGACCGCGTGCTCGACATCGGGACGGGCTCTGGTTACCAGGCGGCCATCCTGGCTTCGCTCGTCTCGCACGTGTTCACGGTCGAGCTCTGCGCCCCGCTGGCCGCCCGGGCGGCGAAGACGTTCAAAGAGCTCGGACTTCACAACATCACGATGCGCATCGGCGACGGCCATGCCGGCTGGCCGGAGGAAGCCCCCTTCGACGCCATCGTGGCGGCCGCGGCCCCGCGCGACGTTCCCGAGGCGCTCGCAGCCCAGCTCAAGCCGGGCGGGCGGCTCGTCATCCCGGTGGGCGACCGCACACAAAAACTCATTGTCGTCGAAAAGGAGAGCGATCAATCTCTGCATCGGCGCGAAATCATACCGGTTTCGTTCGTTCCGCTGATGACGGAGGACGACGCCGGGCCGCCGTGACCCGGGCCGTGCCTCGGTTCTCAACTACAGGATAGACGGAGACGACTGCATGGACGACCTGGACCGCTTCGAGCCGGGCACTCAGTTTTTCAGCGGAACCGTGCGCGTTTGGACCGGCAACACGGCGGAGCTGATCACGGATAGCGGCCTCGTCCTGTTCCTCGATACGCGTGGGCAGCCCTCGGTTCCCGTCGGCGCGCGCGTGAACGTCGAGACCCGGAAGTACCGCCCCTGCCATCTGGTCACCAAGACGACGATCGCATAGGTCCCGCTCAAATGCTCGATCGGTTGAAGTTCATGCTCGGCTTCGGCCGCGCCTACCGTGCCGCGCGCGGGGGCGGAGCGAGCCGGGAGGACGCGCAGCTCGCCGCCGCGCGGGAGTAACAGATAGACAGGTGCAGCCCCGCGGCGGGGAACATTGCGCCGATCACGGACGTTTGACGCCTATCGTGTGATCATCCGTCCAGGTGCCGCTCCATGCTCAATCTCTATCTCTTTATCGAATTGCTCGGCGCCGCCGACCCGGCGGCGGTGCTCAGTGATATCAAAGCGCTCGACGTGAAGAGCTGCGAAATCCGCAATATCGTTCAGCTTGACGACGACAAACTCGTCGCGCATGTCGATTGCGAAAGCGGCGCCGCCGCCACGCGCATCGTGGCCGAAGACATCACCGGCGTCGAAGGCGTGGTGCAGACGAACATCATTGCCGTGGTCGAGCCGACCAAAGACTGACAATGTCCTGTCCAGCGCCAGCTAGGGGTCACGCGGGCGTCACGAAGCTGTCGACCACGCGCTTCCGCCCCGCACGGTCGAACTCGATGGTGAGCTTGTTGCCGTCGACGTCGGTCACCGTGCCGGGGCCGAACTTCTGATGGCGCACGCGGGTGCCGACCGTGTAGCCCGCTCCCTCCGCCGATGAGGACGCGATCAGCTCGCCCTCGATGGTGATCGTGGGTCGCATGGCCGAGCGCCGGCGCTGCTCGGCGTCGCGTGACCAGTTGTCGTCGCGTGCTCTCGCCTTCTCGAACGACTGCGCCCGCTGCCAGCCCGGCGTATCGTAGCTCGCACCGAAGCGCGGCTCCGCATCGTCGAAGCGGCTCTTGCCGTGCCCGCCGCGGCCAAAGCCGCCTTCGAACGGGTTGCCGAAGTTCTGGTATGCGCCGCCGAACGGGCTCTTCGTCTCGAGAACCTCGACGTGCGCCTCGGGGAGATCGTCCACGAAGCGCGAGGGCAGCGCCGACTGGTAGAGCCCGCGCGTGCGGCGGTTCTGCGCGAAGGACACCTTCGCCTGGCGGCGCGCGCGCGTGAGGCCGACGTAGGCGAGGCGGCGCTCCTCTTCGAGGCCCTTCTCGCCGCTTTCGTCGAGCGCGCGCTGGTGGGGAAACAATCCCTCCTCCCAGCCGGGCAGGAAGACGATGTCGAATTCCAGGCCCTTGGCAGCGTGCAGCGTCATCAGGCTCACGCGCTCGCCGTCGTCGCCCTGCTCCGTGTCCATGACGAGGCTCACGTGCTCGAGGAAGGCTTCGAGCGTCTCGAACTCGTGCATGAAGCGCACAAGCTCCTTCAGGTTTTCGAGACGCGACTGGGCCTGCGGGCTCTTGTCGTTCTGCCAGTGGGCGGTATAGCCGCTCTCGTCGAGGATCAGCTCGGCGAGCTCGGTGTGCTTCATGGTGCCGATGAGGCTGCGCCAGCGCTCGAAGGCCGTCACGAGGTCGCGCAGCGATTTCCGTGCCTTGCCGCCGAGCTCCTCCGTCTCCACGATCTCGCGCGCGGCGCGGAACAGCGGAATGTCGCGCGCGCGGGCCAGCGCGTGGATGCGCTCGACGCTGGTGTCGCCGAGGCCGCGCTTCGGCACGTTGACGATGCGCTCGAACTTGAGGTCGTTGGCGGGATTGAGCGTCACGCCGAGATAGGCGAGCGCGTCCTTGACCTCGGCGCGCTCGTAGAAGCGCGGGCCGCCGATGACACGGTAGGGGATTCCGGTCGTCACGAAGCGGTCTTCGAAGGCGCGCATCTGGAACGAGGCACGCACCAGGATCGCGATGCCGTTGAGCCGCTGGCCGGCCCTCACCTGGTCCTCGATCTCGCGGACGACGGAGCGGGCTTCCTCTTCATCATCCCACACGCCCATGACGGTGACTTTGTCGCCCGTCTCGCCGTCGGTGAAGAGCGTCTTGCCGAGGCGGCCCTTGTTGCGGGCAATCAGGCCCGAGGCCGCGGCGAGGATATTGCCGGTGGACCGGTAGTTGCGCTCGAGGCGGATGATGCGCGCGCCCGGGAAATCCTTCTCGAAGCGCAGGATGTTGTCCACCTCCGCGCCGCGCCAGCCGTAGATCGACTGGTCGTCGTCGCCTACGCAGCAGATGTTGGGGGAGCCTTGCGCGATGAGCCGCAGCCAGAGGTACTGGACGACGTTGGTGTCCTGGTATTCATCCACCAGGATGTAGCGGAAGCGGCGGTGATAGTCGGCGAGCACGTCGGGGTGCTCCATGAACAGCCGAAGCGTTTCCAGGAGAAGGTCGCCGAAGTCGGCGGCGTTGAGCTCCTTCAGGCGCTTCTGATAGGCCGCATAGAGCACCGCGCCCTTGCCGTTCCCGAAGGCGAAGGCCTCGCCGGGCGGCACCTTGGACGGCGTGAGACCGCGGTTCTTCCAGCCGTCGATGAGGCCCGCGAGCTGGCGCGCGGGCCAGCGGTCCTTGTCGAGACCTTCGGCCTCGATCACCTGCTTCAGGAGACGGAGCTGATCGTCGGTGTCGAGGATCGTGAAGCCGGATTTGAGGTCCACAAGCTCCGCATGGCGGCGGAGGATCTTCACGCCGATGGAGTGGAAGGTGCCGAGCCACGGCATCCCCTCCACCGCGCCGCCGACGAGCTTGCCGATACGCTCCTTCATCTCGCGGGCGGCCTTGTTGGTGAAGGTCACGGCGAGGATCTGCGAGCCGTAAGCGCGGCCCGTCGCGAGGATGTGGGCGATGCGGGTGGTGAGCACGCGCGTCTTGCCGGTGCCGGCGCCGGCCAGCACGAGCACGGGGCCGTCGAGGGCCTCCACGGCTTCGCGCTGCTCGGGATTGAGGCCCGTCAGATAGGGCGGCAGCGCCGCGGCGCGCGCCCGCTCGGAAATGGACCCGCGCGGCGCAGCGGGCGCAGCCGATCCCTCCGCCCCCGCCGCCTCCGTTCCGGGGGCTTGGGGCAGATCGAACGGCGGCAGGTCGGCGTCGTCCGCCGCCCGGGGCGGCAGGCGCCGGGCGGCCTGGTGCTTGTCGTCGTGCGGCATGGCTCCGCTCTATAGCATGCGCGGGATAGCACGCGCGCGGGGGCGACAACGGGGCCGGGAATCGGCCTCCTCATGAGGAAAATATAGGGCGGATCATGGCTTTCGCGAGCGCATGACGACACGTTCCCCGGGAAAATGCCCGATTTGGGGGGCACACTTTTCGGCAGTGTTGGGGTATGGTGCGTCGTTCAGCGCCGAGCCTCGCCGCTTGGGGCGCTTTCTTGCTTGCCTGCGGCGCCCTCGGCCAAGGGAGCAGCCGCGTGCCCGTGTTGCGGCGACCGGACGCTTCATGCGAGTGCGGGTTCGAGGCGAGAGTGCAGGTTCGGGCAGACTTCTAGAGCAGATCACACGCGGATGAACAACGCCCTTCTCTACCTCGGCGGCCTTCTGATCGCGGCCCTCGCGCTTCTCTTCGCAGCCCCCCGGTTCATCGACTGGAACAGCTACCGGGGCGTGTTCGAGGAAGAGGCCTCGCGCATCCTCGGCCGCGAGGTGCGGGTGGGCGGCGCGGTGAACCTCAGCCTGTTGCCGGCGCCGTACGTGAGCTTCGAACGGCTGAGGATCGCCGACACGAGCGACGAAGGCGCCAGCTCCATCATCCGTGCCGAGAGCTTCACGATGCGTCTTTCGGTGCCCCCGCTGCTCAAGGGGCTGATCGAGGCGCACCAGGTGGAGCTGCGCCGTCCGGTGCTCAACCTCGTGATCAACGAGGCGGGCGGCGGCAACTGGCAGTCGCTCGCGTTCGCGCCGGGTACACTCCCGTTCGTGCCGAAGGACGTGACGCTGCAGTCGGTCATGATCGAGGACGGCGCGATCATCGTGAACACCACGAACCAACGCGAGCTTGCCCGCTTCGATGCGATCAACGGCGAACTCACCGCCGAAGCGCTCGAAGGGCCATTCAAATACCGCGGCACGGTGAACTGGAAGGACGCGCCGCGCAGCGTGCGTATCGCCACGGCGCAGGTCGATGCGAACGGAGACTTGCGCTTCAAGGCGGCTGTCGACGTGACCGACAGCAAGAACTCCTACATGCTGGACGGGCGGCTCCGCGACCTCAAGGGCGCCCCGACACTCGACGGCGCTCTCACCGCGCACCTTGCGCTGGCGCGCGACGCAGCGGGCGCGCCCCTGCCCTCCCTGGCGCCGGTGGATCCGAAAGGCGGCACGCCCGCCGACATCGCCGAGCCACTCGACTTCGAGCTCACCGGCGAGGGCGCGATCCAGCCTCCCGCTCCCGTGCCTCCCACCCCTTCGGGGGCTCCGCGCAGCTTCGAGCTCAAATCCAAGGTGCTCGGCACAACGTCGGGCGTCGCGCTTGAGGAGATCGCGGTCTCGCTCGAAGCCGGCGCCACGCCGCAGCTCATCGAAGGGGAAGCGCGGCTCGACTGGGCCGACAAGATGCGCCTCGACGTGGCTCTCTCCTCGCGGTGGATCGACCTGGACCAGATCGCGGAGGTGACGACAAAGCAGATGCCGCTCGAAGCGGGCCGCGCGTATTTCGAAGCGCTCGCCTCCGCGCTGCCGGCCGAAGCCGACACCAATGCGCGGCTCGAGTTCGACCAGTTGACCCTCGGCGGCGAGCCGATCGGCAACGTGCGCCTCGCCGCGCGCCGGGCCGGAGGTCCGCTCGAACTCGAGGCGGTGCGCGCGGATCTGCCCGGCGGCGTCCGGCTCGAGCTCGACGGCATCCTGACGCCGACCCAGAACGTGCCGCGGCTCGACGGCTCGCTGTTCGTGACCGGCAAGAGCCTCATGCGCTTTCTCGCGTGGGGTCTCGACACTCCGGATGTCGGGCGCGACCGGACGGACGGGCCGTTCTCGCTCGACGGAAAGTTCGCGCTCGGCGACGACACGCTCGCGCTCACGAACGCCGCATTCGAATTCGCCGGCACGCCGCTCTCGGGCGAGATCAAGCTCGATCTCGGAGACCGGAGAAAACTCGCCCTCACCATGGAGGGTCCGCGGCTCGACGTGGCACAGCTCGGCTCCAGTGCCTTCACCCTCGCGCAGCTTCGCGACCTCGTGATGGGGGGAGCGGCAAACACCGGCGCGGCGGCGCCTGCCGATACGGATGCGGGCGCAGGCACCGATTTCTCGATCGATCTCAAAGTGGCGGAGCTGGTCGACGGCCGCCGCATCCTGCGCGACGTCGATGCCGTCGTGCAGCTCGAAAAGGGCGTGCTTTCGATCCCGCGCCTCAAGTTCTCGACGCCCGAAGGACTGCTGGTCGAAGCCGAGGGCGGAGCGAAAGAGGTTCCGGCGCGGCCGCAGGGCACGCTTCGCGGACTGATCGCGGCTCCCAACCCGCGCGCCGCACGCGGCTTCCTCGACCTCCTCGACGGTGACGACGGCGCCCTCGGCCAGGACTTCGACCGCATCGCAGGCCTCGCTCCCCTCCGTCTCGCCTGGACGCTCGATCTCGCCGGCGGCGATACGCAAGCCACCACGCTCACGCTCGATGGCGCGCTCTCCGGCGGGCGCCTCGCCGCGGCGCTCAAGCTCGACCGGGGCCGCGGGCAATGGCGCACGCAGCCGCTCGATTTCAAGGCGAGCCTGGAAAACCCGGACATCGCGCGCCTCACGGCCACGCTTCTCGACGTCAACATCGCGGCCGACGCGGCGGAGCGCGCGGGCAGCGGGCGCGCCGTGATCAAGGCAACCGGCGTGCCGTCCGAGGGCCTGCTCGCGCTCGCGGACGTGACGGCGGAGGGGCTCGTCCTCGGCTACCGCGGGGAGATCGGGCTCAGGCAAGCCGGCGAGAGGCGGCTCGACGGCGAGCTTCGCATCCGCGCGGCCGACGTGCGGCTGCCGCTTGCGCTCGCGGGCCTCGATGCCGCGAGCGGCGTGGACGGAACGCCCTTCGCCGGCACCGTGAAAGTTCACCGAGAGGCAGACCGCCTGGATCTCAGCGGCCAAGGCTTGCGTCTGGGCGACAGCGTCGTCTCGGGCCAGGCCACCGTCATTCCCGGCACCGAGGGCCGGACGATGCTCACCGCCACGCTCAGCGCGGACAAGGCGACCATTGCCGCGCTGCTCGCGCCCATCACGCGCAAAGCCGACGCGTCACCGGACGGCGCAAGCGAAGCGGAGACGGTCGGCGCCTCCGTCATCTGGCCGGACCAGCCGTTCGACGTCGCACCGCTCGGCCGCCTGGACGGCAAGATCACGGCCAGCATCGGCGCGCTTGCGCTGGAGCCCGGGCTCACCATCTCGGACGCAAACCTCGACATCGAGCTCGCGCAGGACAAGGTCAAGGTCTCGCGCTTCGAAGGCGGAGCGGTCGGCGGGCGGCTCTCCTCATCGTTCGACATCGAACGGGCGCCGGCGGGCGTGGGGCTGACCGGCACCCTCGACATCTCGATTGCCGACGACGGTGGCACCACCCCCGGCGATGCCGTGCAGTTTTCCGCCAATTTCGCGAGCCGCGCCTTCAGCCCCGCCGCCGTCGTCGCGACGCTCTCCGGCAAGGGCGAGCTGACGGTCGGGGATGCGACGCTGAACGGCAATTCGCCCGCGGCAGTCTCGGCGGTGGCGCGCGCGGCGCTCACGGGCCAAGGCCCCGCCGGCGGCGAGGAGTTCGCGCAAGCCATCGCGGACGCGCTCAAGGACGGCCAGGTCCAGCTCGGCAAGCTGACGATTCCGGCGCGTATCGAGGATGGCGCGCTGAGGCTCGAGCGGGTGCGGATCGACATGAGCGAGGGCCGCTCGACGTTCGCCACCGTCGTCGAGCTTGCGACCATGCGCATGGACAGCGAGTGGCAGATCGAACCGAGGCTCGAAGATGCGGCTGAGGGCGCCGCGCCGCAGGCCGCGCTCCCGCCGGTGACCGTCGTCTACACCGGCAAGCTCAGCCAGCTCGATGCGCTCGCACCCGTCGTCTCGGCCGGGGCGTTGGAGCGCGAACTCGTGGTGCGGAAGATGGAGTTCGACGTCGGCGAGCTCGAGCGCCTGCGCAAGCTCGACGAGGAGCGCGCGCGGAAGGACGCCGAACGGCGGCGCGCCTTCGAAGCGGACCGTGCGCGGCAGGAGGCGGAGCGGCAGCGGCAGCTGAACGAAGAGCGCGCCCGCGAGGAAGCGCGGCGCGCGCTCGAAGAAGACACTTCCCTCACCGATCCCAACGCCTGGGAGCCGGACCAGCGCTATTTCGAGCCCGGCGCATCGAATGGCGCACCCAATGGGACGGTCCAGGGCGTACCGCCGGGGGCCGGGGCCGCCGGCAGCGGAGCGGCCAATCCCGGAGCGGCCGCGGGCGTACCGCAAGACGCCGAGCCGCAGCAGGCGATGCCGGCGCCAACCTCCCACCGGCCGCCGCCACGCCGCCGCAAACGGGCGGTCGACGAGGAGTGGCGGCCGTTCCAGTCTCAGCCTTTCTGAGGCTCAGACGAACGAGCCCCGTCGCGCTCAGTCCCGGTTGCCGCCGTCGTAGTGCGTCTCGCTCGCCGCGGCGCGCACGTCGTTGAGGATCCAGACCCTGACGGCGCTCGACAGGCCGGCGGTGCCGCGGGCTTCGTCGATGCGCGCGATGAGGGAGGCCAGCGAGACGCCCTCGCGGGCGGCGGCCTCCTTGAGCGCATCCCAGAAGGGAGCTTCGAGCGAGATCGACGTGCGGTGGCCGCGGATCGAGAACGAGCGCTTGACCGGGCGGGCCGCGCCGGACATCACGACGACGCTCCGCTGCCGCCGCCGTCGCCATCCTTTCCGCCGTCGCGCTGGTGGGCCTCGATGCGGCGATGGGCCAGCCCCTCTTCGGCCTTCGCCCGCTCGCGCTCGGCTTTGGTCCGTCCGAACTTCACGCGGTTCTCGGCCGCGCGCTGCTCCCTGGCGAGACGATCGCGCGCTTTCCGGGCCTTCCTGAGATTGACGACTTCAGCGGACATGATCACCGAGCATAATGGAGGACGCGATGAAAGCGCGCCGCGAACGGAGTTTACCACGGATTCCGAGACGCGCCGCGCTGTCGCACCTGTGAGCGGGCGCACGGGCCTCCATATATCCGCCATCGGGAAATTTCTCAGCCATTATCCAGGGGAGCCATCCATGGAATACCGACACCTCGGCGCATCAGGGTTCAAGGTCCCGGTTCTGAGCTTCGGCGCCGGAACGTTCGGCGGGGAAGGGCCGCTGTTCAGCGCGTGGGGCGATACCGATGTCGCGGAGGCCACCCGCCTCATCGATATCTGCCTCGATGCCGGGCTGACCCTGTTCGACACCGCGGACATCTATTCGACAGGTCGATCGGAGAGCATTCTGGGCGGCGCGATCAAGGGCCGGCGCGACAAGGTGCTGATCTCGACCAAAGCCACGTTCCGCTTCAACGACGAGCCGAACGCGGTGGGATCCTCCCGCTTTCATCTCCTCAAGACGGTCGAGGAGCAGCTCAAGCGTCTCGGCACAGACTATATCGACCTCTTCCAACTGCACGGGTTCGACGCCAAGACCCCGGTCGAGGAGACGCTGTCCACCCTCGACGACCTCGTGCGCGCCGGCAAGATCCGCTATGTCGGCGTCTCCAACTTCTCCGGCTGGCACCTGATGAAGTCGCTCGCGGTCGCGGACCGCTACGGCTATCCGCGCTACGTCGCCAACCAGACCTACTATTCGCTGATCGGCCGCGACTACGAGTGGGAGCTGATGCCGCTCGGCCTCGATCAGGGCGTCGGCGCGTTGGTTTGGAGCCCGCTCGGCTGGGGCCGGCTGACGGGCAAGATCCGCCGCGGACAGCCGCTGCCGGAGACGAGCCGCCTGCACGCGACGGGCGATATCGGTCCGCAGGTCACGGACGCGTATCTCTACAAGGTCGTCGACGCGCTCGACGAGATCGCCGCGGAGACCGGAAAGACCGTGCCCCAGATCGCGCTCAACTGGCTGCTGCAGCGGCCCACCGTTTCGAGCGTCATCATCGGCGCGCGCAACGAGCAGCAACTGCGCCAGAACCTCGGCGCGGTGGGCTGGAACCTGACGGCGGAGCAGGTCGCCAAGCTCGATGCGGCGAGCGACGTGCCGTTGGCCTACCCCTACTGGCACCAGCGCGGCTTCGCCGAACGCAACCCGCCGCCAGTGTAAATCGCCAAGGGCTTACTCCGGCGCGATCATCTTCTCGGGGCGCACGATGGCGTCGAAATCCTCGGCGGGGATGCCATCCTTGATGGCTTCCTCGCGCAGCGTCGTGCCGTTCTTGTGCGCCGTCTTGGCGATCTTCGCCGCGCGGTCGTAGCCGTACTTCTCCTTGAGGGGCGTCACGAGCATCAGCGAGTTGGCGAGGCCCTTCGCGATGTTGTCGAGGCGCGGCTCGATGCCGACGACGCAGTTGTCGGTGAAGGAAACGGCCGCGTCGGCGAGCAGGCGCACGGACTGCAGGAAGTTGTAGGCCATCATCGGGTTGAAGACGTTGAGCTCGAAGTGGCCCTGGCTGCCGGCGAAGCCGATGGCGGCATTGTTGCCGTGAATGTGGGCGGCGACCTGGGTCAGCGCCTCGCACTGGGTCGGGTTCACCTTGCCCGGCATGATCGACGAGCCCGGCTCGTTCTCGGGCAGCGCCAGCTCGCCGAGCCCGGCGCGCGGGCCGGAGCCGAGGAAACGGATGTCGTTTGCGATCTTGAAGCAGCTCATGGCGACGGTCGTGATGGCGCCGTGCGTCATGACCATGGCATCGTGGGCGGCCAGCGCTTCGAACTTGTTCGGGGCCGAGGTGAACGGCAGACCGGTGACGGCCGCGATCCTCTCGGCGACCTTCTCGGCGAAGCCCTTGGGAGACGCGAGGCCGGTGCCGACGGCGGTTCCGCCCTGCGCCAGCTCCATGAGGGCGGGAAGCGTTATCTCGATGCGCTTGATCCCGTTCTCGATCTGCTGCGCGTAGCCGGAGAACTCCTGGCCCAACGTCAAAGGCGTTGCGTCCTGCGTGTGCGTGCGGCCGATCTTGATGATGTCAGCCCACGCCTTCGCCTTGTCGGCGAGCGCGCCGTGCAGCTTCCTGAGCGCCGGGATCAGCCGGTGCGCCACCTCTTCGGCGCAGGCGATGTGCATAGCCGTCGGGAACGTGTCGTTCGACGACTGGCTCATGTTGACGTGGTCGTTGGGATGAACCGGCGTCTTCGAGCCCATCGTGCCGCCCAGCATCTCGATGGCGCGGTTCGAGATCACCTCGTTCGCGTTCATGTTCGATTGCGTGCCCGATCCCGTCTGCCAGACGACGAGGGGGAAATGATCGTCGAGCTTGCCGTCGATCACCTCCTGGGCGGCGGTGACGATGACCTCGCCGAGCTTCGGGTCGAGCTTGCCGAGCGCCATGTTGGTTTCGGCAGCGGCGCGCTTCACGACGCCGAGCGCGCGGATCACCGGGGCCGGCTGCTTTTCCCAGCCGATCTTGAAGTTGCCGAGGCTCCGCTCGGCCTGCGCGCCCCAATACCGGTCTGCTGCGACCTCGATCTCCCCGAACGTGTCGGATTCGATGCGGACCGCGGGCTTGGCGGCGGAGGTCTTGTCGGTCATGGCGGGCCCCAGGCTTGAATTCAACGTGTCGGGCGTCGCCTTAGCACGGGGCGCGGCCGCGGACCAAGCGCGATGGGACGGCCGAGGCGGGGCGCCCTCGTCGCAGGCACGGCCAACAACGTCCTAACACTTCGTTTCTTCTCTGAATGTTTACGCGATCGTGCGTCTAATTGCGCAGAATTCGTGCAGGCACCGGCCGTCGCTTCAACTTGAGCTCAGATGTCAGGCTTCGTTAATCTCTTCGTCTCCAACCGATATCAGCGCCTCGTGGGCTTCGCGCTTTGGCTCGCGACGACGCTCGCGCTGCTGGCTGCCGCGCTCTGGTTCGCGCGGGCGGAGTTCCACGCCTCGCTGCGTCGCGAGGCCGCCGCCGAGCTCGCGCACCTCGACACGCTTCACGGCAACGTCACGGCGGCCTTCAAGGAGCTTCACGCCACCGTGACGGCCTCGCCGTGCAGCCGGCCCTTCATGCAGCAACTCCGCCGCATTGCCTTCCTGCCGGATGGCCTCAACAAGTTCATGTATGCGCCGGGCGGCACGGTGACGTGCTCCACGAGCCTCTCGGACATCACGACCAGCCGGTCCCTCGGGGCTCCGGACTTCACGCTCCCGGATGAGATCTCGGTGTGGGTCAAGAAGCGCCTCGACCAGGTCGGGCTGCCGGACACCACCGCGACCATCGTGTTGCAGGAACCTTTCGCCATCGTCGTGCCGGGGCAGGATCTCAAGGTGACCTCACCCTCGTGGATGACGAAAGAGCTCGTTCTCAAGGCGACGGACGGGCGCGTCTGGCATCTCGACGGCGCGCGCGACCTTTTCTCCGATCTGCCTGCCGCAAGCTCCACCGACTGGCTTGCGAACGCGGCTCAGCCTCAGGTCGTTTGCGGTGACGGCCACGCCTATTGCGTGGCCGTCGGTGCGCGCTTCAGCGACGCTCTGCTGAACTGGCGCATGGAGATCGCGCTCGCGTTCGGCCTCATCGCCTTCTATGCGATCTGGCCTGCGTCTGCCGCGCACCGCGCGCTCGACAGATATTGGTCGCTCGAAGCGCGCTTCCAGCGCACGCTGAGCAAGGAGTCCATCGTCTGCGCCTATCAGCCCATCATGGATCTCAGAACCGGCGAGATCTCGGGTTGTGAGGTTCTTGCCCGCTGGCGCGATGTCGACGGCTCGCTGGTTTCTCCCGACAGGTTCATCGACATCGTCGCGCGCTCAGGGAACACGCTCGCGTTCACCAAGATGGTGGCCGAGCGCGCATACGACGAGCTGGCCAACGCGCTTCCGCGGAGCAGGCGGCTTCAGATCAATTTCAACGTGTTTCCCCGCGATCTCGACAGCGAAAAACTCGCGGAAGCTTTTGTCGCATTCATGGACGAAAGCGACCGCTTTCCTTTGGCGCTGGAAATCGTCGAGAACGACGCGCTCGGCATCGAGCATGCGCAGCGCGAAATCGAGGCGCTGGCCGTGAAAGGCATCCGCACCTACATCGACGACTTCGGCAGCGGGTATTCGAGCATCCATCGCGTGGCTTCGCTCGCCATTCACGGCGTCAAGCTCGACCGCTCGTTCGCCATGGCGCCGAGCGAAAGCCTGATGGCCAAGATGCTGGTTCCTGCGCTCGACATGATCGCATCCCTCGGGCAGGAAATCGTCGTCGAGGGTGTCGAAACGCAGGAGCGTCTCGACCTGCTCGTCAAATCCGGGTGCGTGGGCAAGGTGCAGGGCTATCTCATCTCGCGGCCGGTCCCGATCGAGCAGCTCGCAGCGTTTCTCAAAGCCCACAAGCCCGACGCATTCCTGAGGCCGGGGACCCAGGCCGCAGCCTGATCCGCCGGATGGCGTCTCCGCGTCAGAACGCAAGAAGGGCCGCAGGAGCGGCCCTTCCGGGTGTCAGGCGTTGGGGAAAAGCTGCGAGCGCTGCCCGTCAGCGGAAGCGATGGACACGCTGGACGAGGGCCGCGTGGCGACGCTCGGCGTTGCGGATCTGGACCTTCTCGATGGTCGAGAGCCGGCCGTCGCGCCAGGCGCGGCGCTTGAGGGCGGCAAGGTTGGCGGCGCTGCGTGCGATGGCGGCGCGCTGAGCCGGGCCCGCACCGCGATGGTGCTTGATCTGCTTGCTGTAGCCGGGCTTGTAACCGGGGCCGCTGTAGCCCTTGCCGGGATGCGCCATGGCGGCACCCGAGGTCAGCATGATCGCGGCAGCGGCGGCGGTAAGAATGGTCGTCATCTTCATGAGCTTTACGTCTCCACTTGGTTGGTCGCCCGGCCGCTCAGGGGAAGCGGTGTTTCTCGGGCCTGCACAGGGAAGAACGCAGGCGGCGGCGGCTTTCCGTCCATAAAAAACTAAAAAATTTCAGTCACTTATGGTTCATGTTCCTGAACCGATGTTCATCCTCGTCTTAGCCAATCGTTAGGCAGAACGGCAGAGATCGGAGCGTTCGCCGGCGGCTCTTCGTATGGTCGGGCTTCCTCGCATCGGCCCCTGGCGCCCCGCCCGGCGCCAGCTTTCGGGAGACGTGTCATGGTGACATCGCGTCCACGCATTATCGCCCCCACCCTTGCCGTTCTCATCGCCGGCGCAGCCGTGGCCGCAACCGGCGCGAGCGCGGCTCCGCTCGCCTCGGCGAGACTGGCCGCAGGAGACGCCGCAGCCGCGTCTGCGGACGGCGTGCAGGAAATCCGTCACCGGAGATGGCGCCATCGCGGATGGTATGGCGGCTATTACGGGTTCTACGCGCCGCCGGTGTACGTGGTGCCGCGCTACTCCGCGTACGATTACGGCTATCCGGGCTACTACTATTACGCGCCGCCCCGCGTCTATTACGACGACTACGTCTACTACGAGCGGCCGTACCGGCGGCACTCGCGCGCGTGGGTTCGCGAACGCTTCGAGCATCCGCTCGGGCGGAGATGAGCGCGAGCGCTACTTCTTGCGGAATTTGTCGAGGCTGACGATCTCGGCACCGGCCGGCTTTTCTTCCGTGCCGGCGGCATCATCCGAGCCGGCGTTTTCCGGTGCGGCGTCGTCGGCTGCGGCCTTCGAGCGCTTGCCGGCCGTGCGCGGCAAGTTTGCCGGCACCGGCGTCCCGGCCGCTTCCTCGTCCCCGTTGCCATCCGTCCCGCTTCGATCGCCGGCGGTCGTATCGACGACCTGGGGCTTGCGGCGGGACGATTTGCGGGTCGCGCCCGGGCGCGCCTGCCCGGCACGCGGGGTGAGGCTTTCGAAGGCATCCGCCTCTTCCGACCGCGTCTCCTGATCCTCGAACTGAAGACCGAACCGCACGGACGGGTCGAAGAAGACCTTGAGGGCGGAGAACGGAACGACGAGCCGCTCGGGGATGCCATCGAACGTGAGCTTGACCTCGAAGCGATCCTCGCTGACGGCGAGATCCCAGAAGCGGTGCTGAAGCACGATTGTCATCTCGCGCGGGTACTTCTCGCGCAGACGCTTCGAGAGCGTCACGCCAGGGGCTTCGGTTTCGAAGGAAATATAGAAATGGTGATCGCCGATGAGGCCGGACTTGGCAACGCGGGCGAGCACCTTGCGGACAACCCCGCGCATCGCCTCCTGGGCCAGACCCTCATAGTCGATCGTCGACTCACCCGTCATGCCGTCTGCTTCGTCCCCGATCACGCCTCGTCTCACTCGCAGCAGCGGAGATGAGTGGGAGGCTTCTGTTGCCCGGTGCCTCC
>ERZ869909.1807-NODE-1807-length-16171-cov-4.601777_pt1 | contig 16171 bp, 12 predicted proteins | sample MGYA00520892_ERZ869909 | MGnify/ENA primary metagenome ERZ869909 (study PRJEB32215, sample SAMEA104723947) | bioreactor metagenome | biome: bioreactor; feature: anaerobic bioreactor; material: water | place: China | collected 2015-03-12 ...
CTTTGTCTCGTTCTCGGGTGACGGGGTTGAGTGGGTCGGGGAATCCGTGGGCTGCATGAGTACGCGTGTCCGCGGCAGGGCGGTCGGGTGGTTCTGCTGGAGCCAGCGTATGAGCCCCTCTCGGATCTGGCAGCGGAGATCCCAGAGGGCTCCGGAAGCCCCCGCGCTCACGAGAGCCCGGGCTTCGATGGTGGATTCGGTGGCGTTGGTCACCTGGATGAGGCAGACGCGCTGGTCCCAGTTGGCATCGGCCTCGACGAGGCGGCGGAGTTCGGCCCGCATGGCGTCGATGGGCACGGTGTAGTCGGTGTAGAGGAAGACGGTCCCGAGGAGGTGCGAGGTGGTGCGGGTCCAGTTCTGGAAGGGCTGCTCGATGAAGTAGGAGAGCGGGACGATGAGACGGCGATCGTCCCAGATGCGCACGACCACATAGGTGCTGGTGATCTCGGCGATGCGTCCCCACTCGCCCTCGACAATGACGACATCGTCGAGACGGATGGGCTGCGTGATGGCGATCTGGAGCCCGGCGATGAGGTTCGCGAAGACGGAGCGCGCGGCGAGGCCGATGACGAGGGCGCCGATGCCGGCGGAGGCGAGGAGTGATTGGCCGATGCGCTCGACGCCGGGGAAGAGCATGAGGATCGCCGCGAGACCGATGATGACGGCGAGGATCTGGAGCGAACGCACGACGACGCTCGTCTGCGTGTGGACCTTGCGCTCGCGGAGGTTGTCGGATTTGTTGACATCGAAGCGGGATTTGATGCTCTGCTCGATAACCTCCATGACCGAGATGACCGCCCATGTGAAGATGGCGATGCCGGCGATGCGGAGGCAGCGGGCGAGTACAGGTGTGCCCTCTTCACTGATGCGGAGCCCGAGCCAGATCAGCGCGATCGTCACGCCGAGCAGCGTGAGCCCGGCGAGCACGGGAAGTCGGAGTTGCTCGATGAGAAGCACGGGCGTGCGGCGCTTGGTTCGCTTGGCCGCACCGACGACCACGGGCCACAGGAGCCAGTGGAGGACACAGGCAGCGCCGTAGCCGATGACGAGTGCGAGCAGGAGCAGGATCAGGGTTGCGGCGGCGGTGAGACCGGTGGTCAGGGCGGTTTCGGTCAATCCATCCAAGATCAGCGGCAGCGTTTCCATGCTCCCAAGATCGTTGCCGGCATCAGGATCGACTGATTCGGGGATTGCATCGGCTTCGGTCTGCATGGATTCAGTGTAAAGGATGCGGCGTGGCGGGTGGGTGGTGCGGTGGGGTAGAATGCCCAATCAGCCACCAAATCAAGGAGAGAGCAGTATGCCCGCATCGCAGCAGCAACCCGTGATTCTGAGCGCCAAGCGCACGCCCGTCGGACGGTTTCTCGGTTCGCTGAGCGCGGTGCCGTCGCCGGACCTCGCGGCGTATGCGATCGGAGGCGTCTTCGAGGAGCACCCGTCCGTGCGCGAGCATGTCGATGAGTGCATCTTCGGGTGTGTGCTGCAGGCGGGCGTTGGGCAGAACCCGGCTCGTCAGGCGGGGCTGAAGGCGGGCCTCCCCGAGACGCTGAGCGCACAGACGGTGAACAAGGTGTGCGGCTCGGGGTTGCAGGCGGTGATGCTGGCAGCGCAGTCGATCAAGGCGGGGGACAACGAGTTGGTGCTGGCCGGAGGCATGGAGAACATGACGCGCGCCCCGCACTTCGCGCACATTCGCGCGGGTGTGAAGTTCGGACCCGGGACGCTCGAGGATCACATGGCGAGCGATGGTCTGTTCTGCGCGTTTGAGAAGTGCATGATGGGTGATTCGGCGGACTACATCGCGCAGAAGTACGAGATCAGCCGTGAGGATCAGGACCGCTTCGCGGCTCGCTCGCATCGTCTCGCGGCGGAAGCGACGAAGCAGGGGTACTTTGCTTCCGAGATCGTGAAGCTGAGCGCCGAGCAGTGCATGCAGCGCAAGGGCGATGGCCTTTCGGTGGACGAGGGCATCCGTTCCGAAACCAACATGGACGGGCTCGGCAAGCTGCGTCCGGCGTTCGCGAAGGATGGGACCGTGACCGCCGGGAACGCCTCGCAGATCTCTGACGGCGCGGCCGCGCTTGTGGTCGCCTCAGCGCAGAAGGCCGAGCAGCTCGGCATCAAGCCGCTGGCGAAGATCGTCGCGTACCACACCTCGGGCGTTGCGCCGAAGGACATCTTCCGGGCTCCATCGCTGGCGGTGCCCGCGGTGGTGGAGAAGGCGGGGCTGACCCTGAAGGACATCGATCTCTTTGAGCTGAACGAGGCGTTCGCCGCGCAGGCGCTGCAGAATGTGCGTGAGGCGGACGTTCCGGAGGAGAGGGTGAATGTCTGCGGCGGTGCGGTCGCGCTGGGTCACCCCATCGGGGCCTCCGGCGCACGGGTGCTGACAACACTGCTGCATCAGATGGTGCGGCTGGATGTACGGCGTGGCGTGGCGGCGCTGTGCCTCGGCGGCGGGAACGCGGTCGCAGTGGTGGTCGAGCGGTAAGCCGAGATTTTTCAATGAGTTGCAGCGGATGGCTCGCTTTGCCGCTCAAGGGCGCTGCGCAGGTTCTGCGCGTCGAGGACGCCTCGGGTTGAGAGAAAATCCGGAAATGTCCGGAAATAGCGCTCTTCGCGGTGAAGTCGGTGCGGTTCGGCACCGATAACGGTGGCGTCCTGCTCGGAGGGGTTCTCCGACGGGACATCAGGGAGATGAGCGATGTTGATGAGCCACCACTGCGAACTGGTCCGTACGAACTTTTCCGATCTGTCGTGGAGGAGCGAGGAGATCGCCACGATGGTTTCGCTCCTGATGCCGGCGCGTCATCGTGCGTTGGCTTCGACGCTGGCGTACGAGGCGACCGCGCGTGCGGAGTCGTTGCTGGCGGCCTTCGGGATGCTGGTCGAGTGTGCGGACGATCCGTCAGCGCTCGGTGGCGTGCTGGATGCACTGGCCTACGAGCATGTCCGTTCGGGCGTGGGGCAGACCGAGTATCTGGCGTTCCGCGACGATGTGCTCGGCGCTCTGCGGACATGGTCCGGCCCGCTCTGGTCGGGCGGTCTGGAGCAGGCCTGGCTGCACCTCTTCAACGAGGTGATCTGGATGCTGCTGGAGCGTGCCGAGCAGGTGACGATCCGCATCGCGGCGTGAGCCGGGTCCGTGATCCCGCCGAGCGAGCGTCCTACGCTCGGGCATGAGCAAGACCTATCTCGTCACGGGCGCCAATCGCGGACTCGGTCTGGAGTTCGCTCGGCAGTTGTCGGCACGGGGTGACCGTGTGCTGGCGACAGCGCGCGATCCCGACAGCGCCACGGAGTTGAAGCCATACGCCGAGCGCATCTATGCGCTTGATGTGACCGATGCGGCGAGTGTCGAGGCGCTCGCCAAGGCGCTGGCCTCCGAGACGATCGATGTGCTCATCAACAACGGCGGGGTGTTTCCGGGACAGCACAAAGTCGAGGAGATGGACTTCGAGGCGCTGGCTGAGGCCTTCGGCGTGAACAGCATCGGTCCGATGCGGGTGGTCAAGGCGCTGCTCGGCTCGGTGCGTCGGTCTGGGGATGGGCGGATCGTGAACATCTCGACGCAGATGGGCAGCATTGCGCGGGCGGATGGCGGCGCGTACGCGTACCGGTCGAGCAAGGCCGCGCTGAACATGCTGACGAAGCTGCTGGGGCAGGAACTGCGTGATGAGGGGATCGTCTGCGTGGCGCTGCATCCCGGCTGGGTGAAGACCCGCATGGACGGCGAGAAGGCGCCGCTCACGCCGGAGGAGTCGATCGCGGGCATGCTGCGGGTGATCGACGGCTTGCGTCCGGAGCAGACCGGGGCGTTTCTGGATTACAAGGGAGAGACGCTGCCCTGGTGAGTCGGCGGATCGGGATCGGTCCGGGTGGTGCTATTCTGGTGGGAAACATACGAACCGAAGGAGAGAGCGATGGCAGGTGAAGTCGGGACGATCGCGGTGGTGGGTGCGGGGCAGATGGGCGGCGGCATCGCGCAGGTGAGCGCGGTGGCGGGGATCAAGGCGATCGTCTTCGACACGCATACCGCATCGCTGGATCGCTGCCGCGGAACCCATGAGAAGCTGCTGGGGCGTGCGGTCGAGAAGGGGAAGATGTCGCGCGAAGATGCGGATGCAGCGCTCGGTCGGTTGTCGTACACGGAGCGGTGGGATGATCTGGCGGCGGCGGACTGGGCGGTCGAGGCGGTGGTCGAGAACGCAGCGGTGAAGAAGGAGATCTTCGCGAAGCTCGCCAAAACCTTCACGCGCGAGGATGTCGTGCTCGCAACGAATACCTCATCGATCTCGATCACGGAAATCGCCACCGCGACGGGCGATGCCGCCGCGCGGGTGGTGGGGATGCACTTCTTTTATCCGGTCCCGGTGATGGGTTTGGTCGAGATCATCCGCGGCATGCAGACGGCGGATGAGGTCGTGAAGCGGACCGGCACGCTCGCGGAGCGGATGGGCAAGACGCCGCTGACGGCGAACGATCGCGCGGGGTTCGTGAGCAATCGCGTGCTCATGCCGATGATCAACGAGGCGTTCTACGCGTGGATGGAGGGCGTCGCCGAACCCGAGGCGATCGACGGCATCATGAAGCTGGGCTGCAACTTCCCAATGGGACCGCTGCGTCTGGCGGATTTCATCGGGCTGGACACCTGCGCACACATCATGGATGTGCTGGCGGACGGGTTGAACAACGACCGCTATCGCGCGTGTCCGCTGCTCAAGCAACTCGTGACGGCCGGGCGGCTCGGCGACAAGACGGGCCGGGGCGTGTACGAGTACGCGAAGTAAGGGGCGAGCGCTTCCGGTGACCGGTGGCCAGGAGGGACAGGGGGATCAGTGCGAGCGTTGATGGCGCCGGGATGAGCGTCAGGCGATAGCCAGTGGTGATTCCCTGATACTCCGCGCGCCCAACGATCTGCCCGGCATCGTTGATGCTGTCTGCGGTGAGGAGGGTCCAGCCGTCGGGAGCGAGGGTGGTGAGGTCGATCACGCCGTGGGATTCGGTCCATGCCCAGGCGCGGGTGGTGGGGAGGAAGAACTCATCGAAGACGAGGGCATCGCCGACGATGACGCTGTGGTTGTTGATGTCGTTCGGGGTTGCGCCGAGCGCACCGGGGAGCAAGGGGATTTCGACGATTGAGCGATCGGGCGTGATGAGGATGGGTGAGTTCGTGTCGGAGCGCGTGCCGACGATCGCGGCGTGGTCGTTCAGTGCGGCGGGCTCGACGGCATCCGCGATGAGCGATGCTGTGCGCTGCGCCTCGATCAACCATGTGCTCGGTGTACCGAGAGCATCGCGCGATACTGCAAGGATTGATCCGAGGCCATTGATGTCGATGGCGCTGGAGTCGTGAGCATCGGGGAGCGGAAGGATGTCAGGGGGTTCGCCGAGCGCGAGGCGCGCACCGACGAGGCCCGTGTCCGTGAGGACCGCACCCACCGCGCCGGGCTGTGATGTCGGCGCGAGGGCGCGCGATCCGGGAGCGCCGAGCGGCACGATTTCGCCGCCGCTTGTGATGAGCAGGGCGCGTTCGAGGGATTCGCCGGCGAGTGTGCCGGTGAGCGTGACGGAGTTGTTGGGCGCCAGACGCGCACGCCACGCGCTCGCGAGCGGAGTGCTGTTCAGCACGCTCAGCGCGTGACCGTTCTGCCAGAGCACGGCGCGGAACCCGTCGAGATCGCTGCGGATGCCGACAACGCGTCCATCGGGGCCGATGTCGAGCGCGGCCGACGATGCGAAGCCGAGGTCGGCGAAATCAACGATCAGGGGCGAGCCGATCGCGGCCGGCGCGCCGGCGAGGGCGAGCGTGGCGGTGAGAGCGATTCTTCGGAGTGCGGACATGGGAGATGTATCGGATCGTGAGGTATGCTCTGTTGATTCCGGCGGGGGAATCGGAGGGCGGTCGCCATGGGCAGATCAGGACAACGGGGACGCCATCGTCGGGGCGTCGGCAGGGCGGCGTGGATGTTCGCGCTGGTGCTGGTGTGTGCGCCCGCTCACGCCGACAACGGCGTTGCTCCCGACGAGCGCGTCGATTTCGACTCCTTCGGCGCGTTGTTCGGCTCGCAGCGGGATGCCATCCAGCAACTGCGAGAGGTGCAGGAACGATGCTTCCCCGAGACGCACGCGGGCCGGTTGCAGGTCGCCCGTCTGCGGGCCACGGCGGCGCTGCTCGAATGGATCGATGCGGACGAGTTCGATCGTCTACCCCGGGATGAGCAACGGCGATTCAGATATCTGGAACCCTACCTGCGCCCGAGCGATCCTGAATTGCAGAGCGATGAAGCGGCGCGTGCGGCCGCGCAGGGTGCTCTTACCCGGTATCGGGTGCTTGCCGAGCAACTCGGGCCGGTGGCGTGGCCGGACTTCGGCATCCGTGCTGAGCTCGGAATACCCACTCACGCCAGGGGCGAACTGACGCACGCCGAACTCCATCGCAACTCGATGGAAGTCAGAAGTGCCGTGAACCGGATCTGGAACTGGGAGTCGGCGCGGTTTCGCGCAGCGTTGGAGGAGGGCAACTCGGATGAGGCGCGGGATGCATCGAGAATGATCGTCGCGGCGTACCGCTGGATGGCCTCGGCGCCCTTTTTCATGGGGAACAGTTTCGCGGGTTCTCTTGTCTCGTCGCTCTGCGACGATGTTCGCTGGGGTCTGGAGCAAGGGCTGATCGATCATGGGTTGGTCGAGGAACTGGCGATGCTGCTTGCGCAGGTCGAGCGGTGGCGAGCGCCGTACGAGTGTGTCACGGCGGTAAATCAAGGCCTCTCGCTTCTGGCACACCACGAACAATTGGAGGTGCTCAGGGCGCGGCACGCCGGCCGCGCCGAGGATGACCTGGACGCACGGCTCATGGAACTGCGAGACTATTTTCTGCTGGAATCGGACATGTATCAGGCGTTCGGGCGCGCGGATGATGGTTCGCACGATCTCATCGGGATACGAGCCAACTTCGCGGCGGCTCAGGCATCTTTGATCGAGCGATGGCCGGATGTGGATGGCTTACTCCAGGCGATTCTTTCGGATGGGATACGAAATTTTTATATGTGGAATGCAGTGGCGGTTCGCCCGCACCTCCTCGTGACACGGACGATGCTGGCGATCGAGTTGTACCGCGCTGCCGAGGGAGGGTATCCGGAGACCTTGCAGGCGCTGGTGCCGCGGTATCTCGCCGAGGTGCCGATCGATCCGTTCGGCGGTCCGGATTCCGTGCTGGGCTATCGGGTGCTCGGGGATGATCACACCCTGCCGGTTGGAACGGGCTACGCGCTGTGGACGATCGGGCCCAATCCAACGCCCGGCACCGGCGAGCACGATCTTGCATCGATCGATCCGCAGGTGTCTGGGCTGGAGGCGATCGATTCGTCGTGGCTGGTGCGGGATGAAGCTCCGGCGGGCGCCTGGCTGCTGAATCACAGGGTCGAGCAGGTCGCGGCGGAGAGCGACTGATCGCGGCGTTGCAGGCGGTGAGCGGCCCGCGAGGAAGGGGAAATGTGGATGGTGAGGGAGCAGCGCAGAGCATTGAAGAGACTCGCCTTCGTCGGGGTTGGGATCATCACACTGCTGATCGGCGTCGCGGCGTGGCGGGTGTTCTTCGGGCCGCGCCCAGAAGAGCGGGACTACCGGCAGGAGTTGATCGATCTGTCCCGCTCGATCGTTCCGGACACGCCGGAGGCGAGGGCGAACTCGGAGCGGGTGGAGCGGGCCATCGAGCTGTATCGGGTGATTCTGGAGGAGGAGTTCGACGCGCTCGCGTTCGAGTCCCAACGGACGATTGGTTCGTCGAGCGTGCCGTGGGTGCGGAATCTCCGTGGCGAGTTTCCGTTTCTGCCGCTCAGTTATCGTTCGGAGGAAGAGCAGGAGTTCATCCTGGAGTACACGCGGCACATCTACGATCGGTACGCGAGCGAAGTCGGACCATTGTTCGACGGGATGGCCGCGGAGTCTCCAGTGCTGGCGTACCGCGATCTCCCCATGAACGCATTGCTGTTCAACATCCATTGGTTCGATACGATGGATCTTCGCAACATCGCGCAATGGGAGATTCATCGTCTGCTCGATGCGATGGACTCCGGAGATTCGGAGGGGACGGCCTCGGCGATAAATCGGATCGCCGGGATGATCGCATCGTACGATGCTCGAGTGACTCTGGCTGAATCGCTGATTCAGACATCCATCGAAGCGCTTCTGCTCAAAACAATTCATGGCGAGTTAGTGGATTCGGCCAATGATCCCGCGGTGATACGCCGTGTTCATGAGATCATGAATCGGATATTTTACGATCCGCCGGGGTTTGATGTCGCATTCGAGGGCGAGCGCCTGCTGTCGCTATCTTTCATTCAGGCACTGTATTCGAGTGGTCGGGAGCGATACGCATCTCAAGATCTGGATTCATTCCCGCGCCCGTGGATGTTGCGCATCACCATCACTGAGCAAGCGTTTCATGATGCCTTCAACAACATGTACGATCAGATCATTGCTGTAGTGCGTGGGTCGGAGCAAGATTCGTTCGATCAGATCCTGCGCGATGTGCGGAAACAAGGGTTTCCCGGCGGGCTGGCCGAATCTCTCCTGCCGAAACTGTCTGGCGTTGTCGAGGCCCGACGGATTCACGAGATCCATGTGCGGACGGTGCTGACGGCGCTCGCGCTGGAGGCGTACCGAGCGGAGCATTCAAGGTATCCCGCAACGCTGGCGGAACTCGTACCGCGATATCTTAGTGAGATTCCGACGGATCCCTTCTCGCTCGATGGTCACCCGCTGCGGTATCGGTCGGAGCCCTCGGGAGATGGTTGTCTCCTCTGGTCGATCGGCCCTGATGGCGTGGATGACGGTGGGGCGCTGGACGGAGGCGAACTCGTCCGCGTGGCGCTGGATGTGGACAGACTGGATGCGCTCGAACTCATCGCTCAGGGGATGCGGGGGCGATCGTGGAGGGGCGATATACCGCTGAATGTCTCTTATGTACCCGTGCGGGAGGCGCTTCGAGCCACTTCCGAGGATCGGTGAGGGGGGCGCACACACCCGGCCCCCGGCGGCATCCCCCCTTCGGGAACCCTGACGCCCCGAGGGCGAATGGTGACTTATCCCCAGTGAGAGCCCTGGAAGCATGTACTCCACAGGGAGGCGGTGGCCGTGAAAAACATCAAAGAACTCAGTCGCGGAACGCTCATTCGGTTGTGCATCGCGGCGGTGGTCGGCGTGGTCGTGTTGATCGCCGCCCAGCGGATCTTCCTCCCGGTGCGGGTCTCCCACCCGGATTATCGGCAGGAATTGGTTGCGCGGTCGCGGTCAATCATGCCGGATACAGAGGAGGCCCGGCGCAATGCGGAACGGATCGTGCTTGCGTATGAAGCGCTCCAGCGGATACACAAAGCGCAACTCGCCGCGCTGCCGCAGGATCTTCGGAACCTCGTTGTCAGAGTCGATGCATCGGCACTGATGGATCCGTCGATTCTGAGGTTGGAAGCGGATGCGAGAGCGTATCCGGAGTACCTGCCTGAGGAATACGCAGCCGCGCAGGAATTGGTTGGGCGTGTGTACGCCCGTTATCTGGCAGAGATTGCTCCGCTGCTTGATGGACTCACGCCCTCGTCCGAGATTGTGCCGGGCTGGGAGTTCGATGAGGATGCATTGACACTGCACGAGGTCCTGCTGCCGGGGATGGGACATGTCCGGATGTTGGCGCGCTGGGAAGCACACCGCCTTCAGGAAGCGATGCTCGATGGGGATGCTTCCGGCGCGGCGGCAGCTTTGGAGCGGATCGGGGGATTGCGCCGGTCGACGGATGGGGCGCCCTTCCTCGTCAGTCGTCTCGTGGGTCAAGCGATCTTGTCCATGCCACTCGTGCCCATACACGATGCTCTATCACGAGGCCAGATTGACGGCGAGATGGCCACTCGGCTCCTCGGAGTGCTCCGCACGATCCGTTCGACGGATGCCGGTATCGACTATTCCATCGAAGGCGAACGGCTCGGAATGCTGTCGTTCATCGACGCTGTGTATTCCGGTCGTCTGAACGCTTCTGAATACCTCGACGGCAGTCTGACCTTTCATCCAGCGATGGTCAGACTGCTGGGAAGCGAGCCGCGGACTTATCGCAGAGTGACCCGGATCATGGAGCAGGTCCGGCATGCGTTCGAGCGCGACGACATGGACGCCATCGTCGCCATCGAGCATGAAATCGAGAGCAGGTCGTGGCAGGCATGGGGTGTATCCAGGATCCCCGAAATGTTGCTGCCCGCATATTCGCATGTCCTGAACTCCGAAAGAGCTGCGCGGACGAAACTCGATATCGTCGCGACAATGCTCGCGATCGAGTCTCATCGCGCCGATCACGCGATGCCGCCCGCATCGCTCGAAGCGCTCGTGCCGGGGTATCTCGCAGAATCGCCCGTGGATCCCCATTCTCCGGATGGTGCCCCTCTCCGCTACCGTCTGCTCGAACCGAACCATGCCGAGCCCGTCGAGCTCGATTATCTGCTCTGGTCGGTCGGGCGCAACGGCGTGGATAATGGCGGCGTCTTCACGATCGGCGTTTCGAGCTCGAGGCGAGACGCCATTCCCTCCGACATCTCCGCTCTCGAACTGATGGATCGGTCATTCCAGCGCAGAGGGATATTGCTGACCGGAGACATCATCCTGAACATGCCAACCGAGCGTCTGCACCAACTCATCGAGGCGGCACAGCACGAAGCATCGAATCCGGATTGACCGGCGTTCTGGGGGATGACCTCACCCCCAGAAAATCAGCAGGCCCGCGCCGACCAGAAATACGATCCCGAAGAGCGGGGCGATGATCATGGCGAGCTTCCTGCCGCCGATCACCATCGCGATGGTGCCCTTGAATATGAGATTGGACATCGAGGCGATGACAATGGTGCGCCAGCCCGTCTCGGTGGGGAGTTCGCCGGCGCGGACGAGGCGCGCGGTCGAGAGTGTGATGGCGTCCATGTCGATGAGGCCGGAGATGACCGCGACGGCGTAGGCGCCGCTCTCGCCGAAGTAGCGTCGTGCCGCGGCGACCGAGAGAATGACCGTGGCGAAGATCACGCCGAAGACCAGCGCGCCCTTGAGTTCCGAAGGGTTCTGCTGGGTGGTCGGGACGCCGGAGGTCTTGCGCGGGGCGAACAGGAGCAGGCACGACAACAGCGCCATCGTGCCGAGCATGATGATGATGGGGGGGGCCAGTTGCAGGAAGTGCTGGTCGGCCACGACGCCGATCTCGATCAGCACGCGGACGAACGAGACGCTGGAAGCGAGCATGATGGCGAGCGCTGCGCCGGTGACATACGCGTTGCCGGAGCGGAGGCGCTGGGCGTTGCTGACGGTGGTCGCAGTGGACGAGATGGCACCGCCGAGGAGGCCGTTGAGGATGGTGCCCGCGCGTTCGCCGACGAGGCGCGACGCGATGTACGCCGCGAGACTCATGGTGACGACGAGGACGACGAACAGCCAGACCTCGCGCGGGTTGAGCACATCGAAGGGGCCGAAGGTGCGGTTGGGCAGGATGGGGAGGATGACGAGCGTGATGAGCGTGAACTGCATGACAGCCCGGACATCGTGCTCGCCGAGACGCTGCGCGAAGTTGTGGAGGGCTTCCTTCAGGTGCAGGAGCAGGGCGACGATGCCCGTGCAGACCACGGCGACGACGGTGTAGCCCGCGCCGGTCAGGATGCCGACGAGGAACATGACCAGGATGGCCATCTCCGTGGTGATGCCCGGCTCGCGGCTCTCGTTGGCGCCGCGGTGGAAAGCACTGACGATCATCGAGGCGACGAGGCCGAGCCCGGCGATCGCCAGCGGCCACCCGGCATAATCGTTTGCGAGGAGGGCGCCCACGGCTCCCAGGATCGTGATGAGCGGGAAAGTCCTGATGCCCGCGACGCGCCGGGAGCCCCGCTCACGCTGGAGCCCGACGAGCAGGCCGAGCCCCAACGCCGTGCCCAGGGCGAGGAAGGCACTCTGGGGGGACATGGCCCCGAAACCGGTCATGGTTTCGGGCGTGATGTCCAGGATGGGGAGGCCGTTCTCTCCGGGCATTCCGGAAATTGTACAGGATCTTTACAAACAGTGTGGGAAGTGGTGGGGTGTGGATGAGCGTGGGCTTTCTGGAGGGGGCTCGATCGGGCTGGGCTGGGCGGGCGTCGAAAGCGGCCACGGAAGCAGCAAGACGGATTGTGACCCTAGAATGGCGGAACGGCCTTGATAGAGAGGTGGACGGCATGGCTTCGACGAGTGTTTCTGATGCACAGCGGATGACGGGCCCCGGGATCGACGGTCCTCTGGACCCACACAGTGTGACGATCTCCGGGCTGGTGCTCGACCCGTATTACTCGGCGGAGTCGCCGGCGCGGTCGCTCCGCGAGCGGCCGACGGAGCTGCCGGCCCCGGGTCAATACCCCTATACACGGGGGCTCTTCCCGGAGGGGTATCGCACGCGGCTGTGGACCATGCGTCAGTTCGCCGGGTTCGGGTCGGCGGACGATACGAACAACCGCTTCAAGTACCTGCTCGCCCAAGCCAAGACCTCGCGCACAAAGGCCAACACCGGGCTCTCGACCGCCTTCGACCTCCCGACGCTGATGGGGCGGGACTCGGATGATCCGCTGTCCGCAGGCGAGGTCGGGCGTTGCGGCGTCGCGATCGACACCGTCGAGGACATGCACCGGCTCTACGCGGACATCCCGCTGGACGAGGTGACGGTCTCGCAGACGATCAACGGCCCCGCGGCGGTGATCTGGGCGATGTACCTCGCGATGGCCCGTCAGCGCGGCTTCGACTGGGCGAAGCTCGGCGGCACCCTCCAGAACGACATCCTGAAGGAGTTCCACGCGCAGAATGAATTCATCTACCCGCCCGAGCCGTCGGTGAAGTTGGTGGTGGACACGATCGAGTTCCAGTCGAGGCATGTGCCGATGTGGAACTCGGTTTCGATCTCCGGCTATCACATCCGCGAGGCGGGCTCGACGGCGATTCAGGAATTGGCGTTCACGCTCCGTGACGGGATGGAGTATGTGGAGGCGTGCATCGAGCGTGGGATTCCGGTCGACGAGTTCGCGCCGCGGCTTTCGTTCTTCTTCAACTCGCACAACGAGTTTTTCGAGGAGGTCTGCAAGCTCCGCGCGGCTCGACGGATCTGGGCGAGGATGATGCGCGAACGCTACGGGGCCAAGAACAGCCGCTCGTGGTACATGAAGACGCATGTTCAGACGGCGGGTTGCTCGCTGACGGAGCAGCAGCCGATGAACAACATCGTGCGCGTTGCGTACCAGGCGATGGCCGCGGTGCTGGGCGGCTGCCAGTCGCTGCACACCGATTCGATGGACGAGACGCTGGGGTTGCCGACGGAGCAGGCGGTGACGATCGCCCTTCGCACGCAGCAGATCCTGGCGCACGAGACCGGCGTGACGCGCGTGGTCGATCCGCTGGGCGGTTCGTGGTTCATCGAAGAGCTGACCGATCTGATGGAGTCCGGCGCGCTGGAACTCATCGACGAGATCGACTCGATGGGCGGCGGCGCGTTCCGCCTCGACGAGTCCGGAGCGAAGCCCGCACCGGACTCCGGGCACGCCGGAGTGGTGCATGGCATTCACAAGGGCTACTTCCGTCGGGCCATCGCCGAGGCGGCGTACCGCTTCTCCGAGGAGATGGAGGCGGGCGACCGGATCATCGTCGGTGTGAACGAGTATCTGCAGGACAACGAGGAGCGACAGATCGAGATTCTGGAGATCTCGCATAAGGTCGAGGAAGACCAGGTCGATCGGCTCACCGCGTTCAAGAGCCGGCGCGATCAGAACAAGGCCGCCCGTTCTCTCGATGCCATCCGTGCCGCAGCCCAGGCCAACGAGAATGTCATGCCGGCGCTCATCGAGGGCGCGGATGCGGGCTGCACCCTCGGCGAGATGGTGCAGGCCATGGCGGACATCTACGGCCGGTACACCGGCGGGCCGGAGTGGTGACGATCAGCGTCTGATGTCTCCACGGGCGTAAACAGAGTTGGCTGTTGAGCGCCCTCGTGTTCCAGGAGCCATTTCTTGCGCCGGATGCCCCCCGCGTAGCCGCAGAGGTCGCCATCGGACCGGATCACGCGGTGGCACGGGATGACGATGGCGATGGGGTTGGCTCCGTTCGCCGCGCCGACCGCACGCGAGCCGCCGGGCAGGGCGAGTCGGTCAGCGAGCCACGCGTACGAGCGGGTCTCACCGAAGGGAATGGTCCGCAGCAGTTCCCAGACGCGCTGTTGAAATGGGGTGCCGAGGGGATCGAGGGGGACTGTGAATCGGTCCAGACGACCAAGGAAGAAATCGTCGAGTTGCACCGTGAGCAGGTCGAGGTGCTTCGCCGCGCGCGGGTCCGGATTCGTGAAGGCCGGGGGCTTGTCTGCGTCAAAGGTGATGGCTCGGACGCCCTCGGGGACGGCGAGGCAGGTCACGACGCCCAGCGGGGTGTCGATCTCGCACGCGGCTGATGGATCCTTGCTCAAAGCCATTGCAGGAGGGTACGCAATGGTGCCGGGGTGTGGGAAAGGCGGCTTGCTCTATTGCAGATTCGGAGTAATTTTCCACAGGTCGGCACCGGCGCACCGCTCCGGGCCCGGCAGGATCCTCGTGAGGTCGGAGTCCATGACAAATCTCTCGTCTCTGCCGGTTCACTTCGGTGTCGGTGACATGACTGTGCGCGATCCCGACGGGCTCGTTGAGAAGGCCCGACAGCTCGGGCGCGGGGTGCTGTGGCAGCACTCGGGCGATGTCGATCGGGAGAATCGCTTCGCGTCCGAGTCGATGCAGGCACTACGAGATGCGGGCCTGCTGGGCTTCTATGTGCCGACCGAACTCGGGGGACTCGGCGGGGATGCCCGTACATACGCACGCATCGCCGAGCAACTCGCCTGGGGATGCATGTCCACCACGATGAACTGGGCGATGCACGCCCAGCAGGTTTCGATCATCGCGAAGTACGGGCGCATGACGCACGCCGATCTGCTCCACGAAATCGCGACCAAGCCGCGTCTTGTGGCGTCGGTCACGACGGAGTACGGCAAGGGTGGCGACCTGCTGCGAGCTCGGACACCGCTCGTCATTGATGGAGAGACGATCAGACTCAAGCGAGCCACGCCGATCACATCGTACGCGATGCACGCGGACGCCTACTTCATGATTCTTCGGGCATCGGAGACGGCTCCCGAGTCGGATGTCCGCGCCCTGGCGTTTCGTGCCGAGGACATACGGCGGATTCAGAAGGGTGAGTGGCGTGCCATGGGCATGCACGGCACGCAGTCCGTCCCGATGGAGTACGAGGGGGATCTGCCTGTTTCGAATCTGCTTCCCGGGCCGTTCCGCCCGATGGCGACCGACACCATGATTCCCGTCTCCTTGATCGGTTGGGGCGGCGCGTGGCTGGGCGCCTGCAAGGGGGCATACGAGCGCCTCATGCGTGCAGAGCGCGACCGGGTGTCCGAGCAAGGCATCGATCCGGACAAGGATTCCACATTTGCACGGCTCGCTCGTGTGCGTGTGTACATCGAGATGCTCGAATCACATGTGTATCGCGTCGCCGATGAGTACGATGCCATCAGCCGATCCGTGAGTGAAGGATTCCAGTTCAGAGATACCAAGTTCGCGATCGCCCTGACATCGCTCAAGGTGACGGGTTCGGAGATCGCCTTCCAGATCATCGATGAGCTTGTGCAGGTGGGCGGCATCGGTCGCGGCTACCTGAACAACGACAAATTCGCGATCGAGCGTGTGTTTCGTGATCTGCGATCTGGCGCTGTCATGCAGAACAACGATCGATTGCTCGAAACATCGGGACGCCTGCTCGTGCTCGACGCCATGCGCATCGTCGAGTGATGCTCACCGCATCCGCTTGTAGGGGGAGTATTCGTCCGTCGGTTCTTCGCGAGGGCGGAGGATCCACACCGTCTTGGCGGGGATCGTGAACTCCGCCAGCCCCGAGCGGATGGTGACTTCCTTGCCCGTGATTTCGTCGATCAGCGGTGCGAAGTTCATCAGCTTCGAATCGCGCAGCGCGACCACCTCGCTGATCGGCTTTCCCGATGCGTTGATCACGATGAAGCGTGTTTCCTCCCAGCGGTCGGTTCGGCGCTGGAACGCGAGCAGCTCCGTCGTGTCGAGCACACGCATCTCGCCGATGCGCAGCGCCTGAC
>ERZ869909.1808-NODE-1808-length-16151-cov-7.183526_pt1 | contig 16151 bp, 12 predicted proteins | sample MGYA00520892_ERZ869909 | MGnify/ENA primary metagenome ERZ869909 (study PRJEB32215, sample SAMEA104723947) | bioreactor metagenome | biome: bioreactor; feature: anaerobic bioreactor; material: water | place: China | collected 2015-03-12 ...
AACGACCTACCCCCCCCTCTGTGCCTCTGCGGTACCCCAAAAAAGGCGCGACCCCACACAGACCAACTCACAGCGCCCCACCCACTGCGCTAACACCACCGGAGGTTCACTCCCCATGGAGGATGTTCCCCTCCCAGCGCGGAACGCTATACAAGTGCTGGCTGCTCCGAGCACCCTCGCTCCCTCCTCAAAGCGCGCTCCCTCTCGAACAACTCCCACCACCCCACCCCAATGCCCGCCCCCAACGAACCCAACGACCCCAACGCCCCCTTCCTCCTCAACCCCACCACCACCTTCCTCAACCATGGTTCCTTCGGCGCCTGCCCCCGCGCAGTCTTGGAGGCCCAATCCCGCTGGCGGCTGCTCCTCGAAGAAGAGCCTGTCCACTTCTTTCACGACGTCTACCCTCAGGCCATCGACGCCACGCGTGCGGCTCTCGCAGCGTTCCTCCAAGCGGACCCTGATGGCTTGGTCTTTCTCCACAATGCGACAACAGCCGTGTCCACCGTCTTGCGCGGACTGAACATCGGGCCAGGCGACCACCTCCTCGCGACTTCGCACGGCTATGGTGCCTGCAATCTCGCGATATCGGAGGTTGCGCGTCAGCGTGGTGCTGACCTGGAGTTGGTGACCTTGCCTTGGCCTGTGGAGGACCCGGCGGAGGTCATTGAGGCCCTTTGGAGAGCGCGGAGACCAGGCACCAAGCTGCTTCTGGTGGACCACATCACGAGCCCGACGGGGCTGGTCTTGCCTGTCCACGAGATCGTTCGGCGCTTTGAGGAGGCGGGCACCTCCGTGTTGGTCGATGGCGCTCACGCGCCCGGGCAGGTTCCTTTGAATCTGCAGAGTCTGGGGGCGAGTTGGTACACGGGCAACTTGCACAAGTGGGTCTGTGCTCCCAAGGGCGCTGCGTTTCTGGCTGTGCGGACGGACAGGCGCGAGACGCTGCGGCCTCTTGTCATCAGCCACGGCTACAACGCTACCCTACCTTCTGGTAGACGCTGCTTGCGCTCGGCTTTCGATTGGGCGGGTACGGACGATCCATCAGCTTGGCTGGCGGTGACGACGGCGCTGGAGACGATACCGGCTCTGGGCGGGGGCAGTTGGGAGCGCGTGATGGAGCGCAACCGCGCCATGTCCTTGCGGGCCCGCGTCCAGTTGAGCGAGGCCCTGGGTGTCCCCCTGGCAGCGCCTGAGTCGATGGTCGGCGCGATGGCTGCGGTGCCGCTCCCCGGGCATGTCGCACCTGCGCCGGAGGGGCTGCTCGGCCTCGCTCCTCTTCAGAGGTCGCTCATGACACGTCATCACATCCAGGTGCCTGTCATTCCCTTTCCGGCTCCACCGCGCGCCTTGGTGCGGGTGTCCGCACATCTCCACAACCGAGATGAAGACTACGCCAGGCTTGCCACGGCCCTTCGGCAGGAGCTCGGCTGAGCCGTTCATCTCTTGACGATCTACCGACCATTTGGTAGGCCACGTCTCCGGTGTGCCCACCCGTGCTGAGCGGGCACTGAGTTGGACGAGCGGTGATGGGCGCTATGGGGACGCGAGAGGACATTCTTGAGAGAGCGACCGCGCTCTTTGCCCAGCATGGGGGGCATGGGGCGACGCTTGGACAGATCGCAGACACGGTGGGGCTGCGTAAACCTTCGGTGCTGCACCACTTCCCGTCCAAAGAAGCGCTCTACGACGCGGTGATCGAACACGCGCTCGCGCCCTTCCAAGAGGCGCTGCCCGGTCTCCTGAGGGCAGCGATCGGCGAGGATCCTGTTGGGGCGTTGCTTCATGAGGCCCAGCGCATCTTCCGGGCCCATCCTGAGCGTGCGCGCCTACTCCTGCGCGAGCTGCTCGACAACCCTCAGGGTATGCAGCACCGGCTGCGCACGGCGGTCAAGCCATGGTGGGACGTAATCGACGCTGCGATGCGCCGCGGTCAGAGCGTGGGGGTCGTCCGCCAAGAGGCCAACCCGGCCGCCTACTTGGTCCACGTTGCAGCGCTCTTGGTGACGCTGGAGGCCTTGAGGCCGAGCTTACGAACTTTGGTAGACGAGGACCGGGCCGACGACGTGTTGGACGCTGAACTGGAGCGCATCGCGAGGATCGCGCTACTGACGACACCTACCCCTTGCTCTGGAGGCGTGCGATGAGCGGAAACTTCTTTAAGGACAACAAGGATCTACAGTTCTACTTCGAGCGCGGCATCGACTGGGCGACGCTTGTAGAGCTTACGGAGCACCGGTTCCGTTGCCCTGGTGGTCCCGCGAGCGTGACCGAGGCGGTGGACCTCTACCGGGACATCGCGGAGTTGGTTGGGGGCTATGTCGCCGAGGAGATCGCTCCCTACGCGAGTGAGATTGATCGGCAAGAGATGCATGTCGTGGAAGGTGACGTCGCCTTCCCCCCTCGCCTGAAGCGGGTCTTTGATGGCATCCGCGACATGGAGGTGCATGGGCTCTGTGTCCCCAGGGAGTTGGGCGGCATGAACGCGCCGCTCGTGCTCTACTTCCTGCTGGCCGAGCTCTTCGCACGTGCGGATGTATCCGTGATGACCCACCACAGCTTTCACGGGGGCATGGCGATGGCGATGCTGGTCTTCTCGCTGCGGGAGGGTACCAGTCGCGTCAATGGCGAGACGGGCGAGATTGAGGAGACCCGGTTTCGCGGAGCGATGGAGGAGATCCTGCGCGGTGAGGCCTGGGGCTGCATGGACATCACGGAGCCCGACGCTGGCTCGGACATGGCGGCCCTTCGCGCCTATGGGGAGCAGGGTGACGGCGGCCAGTGGTATGTGACGGGCCAGAAGATCTTCATCACCAGCGGCCATGGCAAGTACCACTTCGTGATCGCCCGCACTGAGCCCGCAGCGAGCCCTGACGATCCCTTCGCTGGTCTCAAGGGCTTGTCGATGTTTCTCGTGCCGACCTACACCACCAACGCAGACGGTTCCAAGACCTGGCACGCGACGATCGATCGGATAGAAGAGAAGCTAGGCCATCACGGTTCGGTGACCGCCCAGATCTCCTTCGAGCGTTCCCCCGCCTATTTGATCGGCGAACGAGGCGAGGGGTTCTCGTACATGCTCACCCTGATGAACAACGCGCGACTCGGCGTCGGGTTCGAGTGCATCGGCCTCTGCGAGGCGGCCTGGCGCATGGCGAGCGCGTATGCGGCGCAGCGCCCGTCTATGGGCAAGATGATCGATCAGCACGAGATGATCGCGGACATCCTCGATGGGATGCAGACGGACATCCAGGCGCTTCGCGCGCTCTGCGTCGAAGGGGCGTACCATGAGGAGGTTCACCAGAAGGCGGCGCTCGCCCTCAAGTTTGCGACCGTGCTGCGGCCCGACGAACGCAGCGAGTTGGAGGGCCTGGTGAGGAAGCACAAAGCCGAGGCGCGTCGCTTGACGCCGCTGCTGAAGTTCTACGGGGCAGAGCGAGCGGTCTCCATGGCACAGCAGTGCATCCAGGTGCATGGCGGCGTTGGGTACACGACGGAGTACGGCGCAGAGAAGCTTCTGCGCGACGCGATGGTCATGCCCATCTACGAGGGCACCAGTCAGATCCAGGCCCTTATGGCGATGAAGGACACCCTGATGGGTGCGTTGCAGCGTCCGGCCGACTTTGTACGCGAGCAGGCGGAGGCTCGCTGGCTGAGCGCCACAAGCAGTGACGACCTCGAGCGGAGGGTCTTCCGCCTGCGGCTCCTCCGCCTGCGCGCCGTCCAGCACCTCCTTGTGCGCACCGCTGGTGACAAGGTGAAGGGGCTCAAGGACCTCCCGCTGACCGCGTGGCCCCAACGCTTCTTGAAGGACTGGAATCCAAAGAAAGACTTCGCGTTCGCGATGCTCCACGCTGCGCGCCTAACGCAGCTGCTATTCGATGATGCCGCCGCCGGGCTCTTGTGGCAGCAGGCTCAGCGACACCCCGACCGGCGTGAAGTGCTCGGACGCTGGCTCGAGCGCGCCGAGCCCCGCGCACGATTCTGTCTTGACGAGATCCTGCATACGGGTGATCGCCTCCTGGCCAAGCTGCGCCACAACGAGGGCAGCGCCCCGAACGCGTAGGAGACGTCATGAAGAGCTCGTTGGTCTTTCTGCCGCACCACCGACCCGTGATCGCTAGCTTCCTCCGCCTGGGCGCTGGTGCGCTGGCGCAGCGTCTGCGTCCTGCTCCCACGCGCACGTGGATCCTCCCGGGTCCAGCGGTCGAGCAAGAGGTTGAGCCGCTGCCAGAGTCGTTGCTCAGGGCCTATGCCCGCCATGTCGGTGACACGACGACCGACGTCAGCCAGGAAGTCCCCTTCCATCTCTTCCCGCAGTGGGCCTTTGGTGCGACGGGCACGCTGCTCGCATCGATGCCCTACCCGCTCCTGCGCGTGATGAACGCTGGATGCAGGGTGGAGCGCCTCGCTGCCATCCCCGCTGGCCGTCCGCTGGTTGTGAGGACGAGGCTTGAGGCCGTCGATGAAGATGATCGCCGCGCGCTCGTCACGTTACGGTCCTGGACAAGCGTCGGCGATACGCCTTGCCTGGACGCGAGCTTCACGCTCTTCCTGCCCTTGGCGCCGCGCGGCGGCTCTCCAACCGGTGCGGCGGAACGCAAAGCGACCAGCAGCGGCGGTGATGCCCCCTACGTGGTCCCGAGCGACGCCGAAGAGGTGGACACGTGGCAGCTGTCGGACCGCGACGGCCTGCGCTTCGCGCTGCTCACGGGTGATTTCAATCCCATCCATTGGATTCCGGCCTACGCGAAGGTCTCTGGCTTCCCGTCCACCATACTGCACGGATTCGGTGCGATGTGCCGCGCCATGGCTACCCTTGAGGGCGCCGCGCGGCAGGCGGGGAGGCCAGCCCCTGTGGGATACGAGGCCCGCTTCACCAAGCCGCTCGTCCTCCCTGCCCGGGTGCACCTCTTCCGGAGCATGGACGCCTACTTCGTAGGCACGGCGACAGGCGAACGAGCCAACCTTGTAGGGCGCGTTCTGTCGCGCTAGTGCCCGTCTTCACTCGTACTCTTGACCGGATAGCCCCATGAGCGATTTCCTCGTCGACCTCTCCGCCAACCGAAGTGCCCAGAAGGTCATCAAAACTTTGGGCCTGCCTCTCAGCTTGCCTCCGGTGCTCGAGCGTACCCCTGGACCGCTCGCTGCCTACCCGCTGCACAGCCAGCGCGTCCTCTTCGGTGGTGGCGATGGCACTAAGGCCTTCGAGGTCGCGCTCGACATCGCGCGAGCCGCCGGTGCGAGCACTTTCGGCACCGGACCGGCCGCCGAGACCCTGGGGCTGGCGGACGCGTCCGGTCGATGCAGCGCGATCGTCTACGACGCTACCGGAGCTCAGTCCATCGACGACCTTCGCACGCTCTACACCTTCTTCCACGCCACCCTCGGAAGCCTCGACCGTCACGGCCGGGTGGTGGTGCTTGGGCCCGATCCCGAGGGGACGCGATCAGCACAGGCCAGCGCCGTAGGACGTGCTCTGGATGGCTTCGTCCGCTCGCTGGCCAAGGAGATCGGCAGAAAAGGAGCGACAGCCAACCGCGTCGTCGTCGAGAAGGGAGGCGAGCCACACATCGGCCCTGCCTTACGCTACCTCTTGTCACCCCGCTCCGCCTTCGTCTCCGGGCAGACGCTGCACGTTGGCAAGCAAGCGGTCGGACGAAAGCCGATAGACACAACGGCACCAGACGTACGCGCGCTTGAAGGCAAGGTGGCACTCATCACCGGCGCAGCCCGGGGCATCGGCGAAGCCACCGCGCGCCGGCTCGCCGAGGAGGGTGCGCAGGTCCTCGCCGTGGACCGCCCAAGCGAAGCCGAGAGGCTGCAGCGTCTCTGCGACGAGATCGGCGGGGTCCCCATCCTCCAAGACCTCCTCGAGGCCAACGCCGTCCCTGCGCTGGTCCAGAGCCTCCGCGCGGACAATCGCGGTCTCGATATCGTCGTCCACAACGCAGGGGTCACCAGGGACAAGACCATCGCCCGCATGAAGCCGGATGCCTGGGACATGGTCCTCCGCATCAACCTCGGCGTCATCCTCGAGCTCGACGAAGCCATCGAAGAGGAGCTTCTGCATGACAACGCGCGGGTGCTCTATCTCAGCTCCGTAGGAGGCATCGCGGGCAACCCCGGCCAGACCAACTACGCAGCGACCAAGGCGGCCCTAATTGCCTATGCGGCTCAACGAGGCCGAGCCTGGGCGAAGGCCGGTACCACAGCAAACGCGATCGCGCCGGGCCTGATCGAGACTCCCATGACGGCCGCCATGCCAGCCATGATCCGACAGGCGGCACGACGCCTCAGCAACCTCAACCAGGGCGGCCTGCCTGAGGACATCGCTGAAGCCATCACCTTCCTCAGCCTCCCAAGCTCTCAGGGCATCACAGGTCAGACCCTGCGGGTTTGCGGAGGTGCGCTCGTAGGGGCATAGTCGACTGAGGCTGCCCCGTGCTCAGCTCCAGCGTACGAGCCTAGGGCATAGGGCATTCGATACGAGGCCCAGGGTGGGCAACGGGTCACCCCGGGCGGAGGAGCAAGACCCCCACGTAGAGGAGCGCAAAAGCGCTCAGAAAGAGGACGCCCCCGCGGCTCATCCAGAGAAGCCACGGCGCGGCGGGGGCCAGCGCGAGGGTCTGCGGGTCAAAGCGAACCCGATGGTTGAGCCAGGCGAGCACCGGAGCCGTCAGGAACGAGAGGCTTGTCGCGACATCAATGAACCCCGTCAGGCTCCGCAGCGCCACGACGAGGATGCCCACGGCCGCTGCCGCCTGTACGAGGACAGCCACCCAGTAGACACGTCCCTCGTCTCCCTCGCCCGCCACCTCAGGACCGCGAAAACGACGCAGCAGCACGGAGAGCACGCGCGGAAACCCGTCCAGTACCGTCAGGGTGGTGGAGAACATGACGACGAACGCGGCGACGCCGATGAGTGGCCCCGACCAAGCTCCCAAGGTGGATGTGTAGAGGGCGACGACCTGCGCTGCGAATGCGCCCGCGCTCGCCGGCGTCTCTCCCCCTTGTCCGTACATGACACCCGCACCCATGAGTAGAAAGCAGCAGGCCAGCGCCGCCGTACCGACGTAACCCACGTGAAAGTCGAAGAGCGTATCCCCGAGCTGCGGGGGCCTGCGGTGAATCCGCGCACGTGCCAACGTCCAGAGCGACTGCCACGCAGCCACATCGATCGCGGAGGGCATCCACCCGATGAGCGCGACCAAGAAGAGCAGCGTCTTCAACTCACGACCCTCAAGGTTGGGCCACCAGAGCGCCGCGTCGCTCCAGGGAATCTGGGGCAGCACCAGCAGCGTCGCCGCCACCGTGCTCACCGTGAGGATGGCCACCAACACCTTCGTCAGTTTGTCCAGGAGACGGTAGCGGCCCAGCGCCAAGAGCAGCGCGCAAGACGCGAGCAACCATCCCGACATCGTCGGAGCAGACAGGTCCCAGCCCGTGAGCGCCAGGGCCAGCCCCGCTGTCACCACCGTGACCCCAGCCTGAACCGCGAACATGGTGCCGACGGTCACTCCCAAGAAGAGCCACAGCGCCCACCTGCCCTGACGACGGTAGCCCTCCAGGAGCGACAGCCCCGTCGCCGCCGTGTACTCAGGACCAAAGCGAAAAGCTGGGTACTTCAGCAGGTTCGCGAGCAGCACCACCACGATGAGGGAGAGCCCAAAGTCCGCCCCTGCCCGTGTTGACTGAACAAGGTGGCTGACGCCGACCGCAGCAGCGGCGAAGATCAGCCCAGGACCCAACGCATGCCAAGGACGAGGGCGCGACAACGTATCGGCAGCGGTCTGCATGGGGGCTCCTCGTAGGACCAGAGCTTCAGCCACAGGGTCGTGCCTTGCTAGCCCCGACGCGCAGCGCAAGCAACGGACACCGCTCTCACCGGGTCATGGTACCGGTCCGCTGCCAACATCGGCCCCCCTCGCCGCGTACGCCGGACCACACGGGAGCCCCGCTACAGCGCATGCTCTCCCCTTCCGACACGCAACGCGGGCTGGCCCCGATGCGCCGCTCCTCCACCGCCGGTACCTGGTGACCCACACACGCAAGGCGCAACGACCTGAGCCGCGTTCCAGCCCCGACGCGCCATCCACCAACACTGCCACGCACGACGCCTCCCAGGCAAGACGAAGACTACGCGCTCCCTGATGCGGCGTGCTTCGTCGGGAAGCGCAGGTGTGGCATTCGGCCCACCGTCCGCCATTCGCCTTGACACGAGGGGCCCTATTATTAGCCTAACCTAATAATGCTCGCTTCGAGCATTCGGTACCCCGCAACGAGCACATCCGATGCACCACGCCAGCTACCTGCCTCTCGACGCGGCACGACCCTCGCCCAGGTGGACTCTGCCGGCTCTCGGCCTCTTCTTCCTCGTCCTGGCCTTCCCAGCCAAGGCCCAGGGGACAACACCGGCGGACGAAGGGGAGGGAGTCACCCTGGACGACGACGCAACGCGCGCCCACCCCACGCCAGAGCGCGACGCTGCGCTACCGCTACAGGTCACCGAGGTGGAGGTCCTGGGCGGACCGCGCGCGCGCGTCCCGCATGTCGGACCACCACGCTTGGGTTTGGCGCCACACCATCGCTCCGAGCGAGCCGGAGCCTCGTGGGACGCGTTGCTCGGCGACAACGCCGGGATTCGCACGCGCAGCCTGGGCCCTGCGCCGGAACGGCCGGTCATCCGAGGATTCGACGGTGAGCGCATCCTCGTCCTGGAGGACGGCCAACGGATGGGCGACGTTTCGGGTAGCGCAGAGGACCATGCCATCTCAGTGGATCCGCTCTCCGTGGTCGAGGTCGAAGTCATCCGGGGCCCCATCGGCGTCCTCTATGGTGGTAACGCCATCGGAGGGGTGGTGGACCTGCGGAGAGCGTCGCTGCTCGACGCATGGCCTGCGGGGATGGCCGCGACTGCCCGCTCGACCGTGAGCAGCGTCGACCGCGGTGCGGGCCTGCATGTGGGAGGGGCGTTTGGAGGCGAACATCTCGCGCTAGGCCTGCGCCTGTCTGGGCGCACCAGCGGCGCCGTGCGCACGCCGGACGGACCGCTCAACGACACGCAGAGCTTGGCTGGCGAGGTGGGCGCTGATCTCGGTTGGCGTAGCGAGGAGCTGCGGGGCGAGCTGCGCGTTGCCTGGCGTCAACATACGTACGGACTTCCGGATGGGGACGACGTCGACGCGACCCTTGAGGATGCGGCAGGCGAGCGCGTCGAGATGCGCCTTCGGCGGCTGCGCCTCTCCCATGAGCTGGGCTGGGAGCCGCAGGGAGGCTCCCTCCGGCTTCGCCACGTTGCGGCGTTCACAGCCTACGTCCACGACGAATCCGAGATTGAGTCCGTGGCCGGCGAGGCCGCCATCGAAGATGTCGAGCTCCAGTTCGACATCATGAGCCATAGCCAGCGTCTTGAGCTGCACGTGGTTGGCCAAGCAGGGGTGCGCGGCGAGGGACGCTTCGGCATAGACGTTGACTTCCAGCGCTCCCGCATTGCTGGCGAGGAGGTCTTGACCCCTGACGCCACGCGGAGCCGCGCAGGATTATTCGGCGTTCAGGAGCTTGTCTTGTCGCCGACAGCGCATCTCATCGCTGGGCTGCGAGGCGAGCTTACGCACATCAGCACAAGCTCCAACGAGGCGTTCTCTCGAGACCAAGGCAACCTCCCGGCCGGAGATATCGTGTTTCCGGACATAGCTGCGTCCCTGGGGTTTCGTGTGGTACCTACGCCAGGGCTCACGCTGGGCCTGCAAGGAGCCCGCGCGTTCCGAGCGCCCCTGGTGGAGGAGCTGTACAGCGACGCGCCGCATCTTGGCGCCAACGCGTACGAGGTCGGGGACCCCACGCTAGGCTCCGAGGTAGCGCATGGAGCCGACGCCTGGGTGCGCTGGACCCAAGGCGTGCTGGCGCTGGACGCCAGCCTCTTTGTCAGCCACATCACCGGCTACATTGTGCGAGCACCGACAGACGACTTCGACCCAAGCTCGGGGCTTCGCGTCTTCGCGTACGGTAGCACTGCGGCGACGTTGCTGGGCGGAGAGCTGTCTGCCGACCTAGAACTCCCCGCCAACGTTGCCGTCCGCGTGGCCCTGGACGTTGTCCGTGGGAGCGAGGGGGGCATAGGCGGCAGCCCGCTTCCCGCCATGCCTCCGCCGCGGCTCGTCGCCCACCTTGGGTGGAGCCCTGGCGTTCACTTTGTGCGCCTCCGCTCAACGTGGACCAGCGCGCAGCGGCGGGTGGCAGCCAACGAGGAGACGACGGAGGGGCATGCTCTCTTCGGCGCCACGCTCGGCACGCGCTTTGGGTCGCTGGGTGGCTACTTCACTGCGGTCCTGCAGCTCGACAACGTGATGAACACCGCGTGGCGGGACCACCTGAGCAGAGTCGAACGTCGTGACCGCCCTATGCCCGGCCGAAACATCCTGCTCGCGCTGACGGGAGAGTGGTGACGCGGGATCGCGGACGAGCGCGGTGAACGCCGCTGGCCAGATGGGGTGCGGACACCGATCCTCCTTGACCCCTCCGCGCAGGTCGACAAGGGAGGGGCTGGCGCGGCGTAGCATTCCGCGGGCGCAGGGCTACGAGTCAGGGGAGAGGACATGACCGAGGGGCTCGTCCAGCGCCGCTTCGACGCAAGTGACCTGAAGGCGATCGGCCGACGCGCCGCTCTCCTTGGTGGGCCATTGCTCTTCGCGTTGATCCAATGGACGGAGGGACCGGAAGCGGTCTCACCGGAGGCGTGGTCGCTGCTGGCCATCGCGGCATGGATGATCCTGTGGTGGATGACCGAGGCGGTGCCCTTGGCAGCGACGGCGCTGATCCCGCTCGTGCTCTTCCCGATCACCGGAGTGCTCCCAGAGGGGTCGACCGCCTCCAACTACGCGCATCCTCTCATCTTCCTCTTTCTGGGCGGATTCCTGCTCGGCGCAGCGTTGCAACAGGTGGGCCTTCACCGCCGCCTCGCCCTGGCGATCCTGCGACGCGTCGGGACCTCCCCCTCGCGCCAGCTCGCTGGCTTCATCGGCACCGCGGCGTTCCTCTCCATGTGGATCTCCAACACCGCGACCGCGATCATGATGTTTCCTGTCGCGCTCTCGGTGATTGAAGTGATGCAGGAGAAGCTGGGCAAGGCCGCGTCTGAGTCGTTCGGCAAGTCCCTCATGCTCGGGACAGCCTACGGCTGCTCCCTTGGCGGGGCAGCCACCCTGATCGGTACGCCGCCGAACGCGCTAGCGGCAGCCTACGCGTCCGAGCACCTTGGCTTCACGATCACCTTTGCGCGCTGGATGTCGATCGGTCTGCCCTTCGCCACGCTCATGCTCGTGTTCACGTGGTGGTGGCTCTCGCGTCGCACGCCACGGCTACCGCAAGAGACGCAAGGCGCTCTCCAGGCCACGCTGGACGATCTGGCCCGCACCCTGGGCCCCTGGCGCAAGAGTGAACTCTGGGTGGGCATCATCGGACTGTGCGCAGCCGTCGCCTGGATCTTTCGGCCTTGGCTGATCTCGTGGACAGGACTGCCGCTGACGGACACATCGATCGCGCTCGTCGCGGGGCTCGCGCTGCTGTGTCTGCCCTCACCCGACAAGCCCGATCAAGCGCTCCTGCCCTGGGCGGACGCACTGCGAATCCCCTGGGGTGTGCTGCTCCTCTTTGGCGGAGGTCTCGCGCTGGCCAGCGCATTCTCGCAGGTCGGCCTCACCGAGGTCGTGGGATCCTGGCTGACCGAGATGCGCTCGCCGCCGCTCTTCGTGGCGCTCGCCCTGAGCTGCGGCATCGTCTTGATGCTCACGGAGCTGACCTCGAACACGGCGACGACCGCGACCTTCCTCCCCCTGGTGGCCGCCGCCGCGACAGCCTGGGCCTTCGCGCCGGTGCTCTTCTTGGCCGGGCTCGCCTTGGCCGCGTCGGCAGCGTTCATGCTGCCGGTGGCGACGCCCCCAAACGCCGTCGTGTTTGGATATGGGCCCCTGCGCGTGATCGACATGGCGCGAAGCGGAGCGCTGCTCAACGTCGTGGGTCTCCTCTGGCTGACCCTGTTGCTCACGTTCGCAGGCAGCAGGTTGCTTGGGGTCTGACCTCATGCAGACCGCGTCGGCACGTGCGCCGTGACGCGCTGCCCCGTGAGCGCTATGGGCGTCAGTTGGCAGAGACCCCCTTGCAGCCGGCAGGTGGGCCCGCCCCAGCCCCCTGTTCACCATGGCCCCAGTCACATCCGCCAGCAACATCAACGTCCACTGGTTGATCAAGCTGCGGTGGTTGGCTGTTCTCGGGCAACTCGTCGCGGTGACGGCTGTCCGCCTGCTGCTCGACGAGCCCTTGCCCTGGGCAGCCCTAGGCGCCCTCATCGCGACCGCTGCGGCGAGCAACATTGTCCTCACCGCGCGCGTGCGCAGTCGTGGGGAGGCGGGCATCCACGCCGGAGTCCTGACGGCTGTGATCGTGCTCGACGTACTGCTCCTGACCGGCATGCTTGCGCTCAGCGGGGGACGCGACAACCCCTTCGCGCTCTTCTACATCGTCCACGTGGTGCTCGCCGCCGTCCTGCTGCCGCCACGCGCCGCATGGGCCACCACGGCCCTCTGCGTGCTTGGTTACGCCACGATCTTCGTCTGGTATACGCCACATCCACTGCTCCACATGGGCGATCACCAAGGCCATGGTGCTGCGCACACCCACGGCTGGCATCTTCACCTGCAGGGCATGCTGATCGCTCTCGCGCTGACGTCGGTGCTGATCGTCTACTTCGTGACACGCCTCACCTCCGACCGAGAGGGCCTCGAGCTGAGCCTCCGGGTGGCGCGGGAACGAGAGGGGCTGGCGCGCCATGCACACGCGCTGGCGTCCTTCGCGGCGAGTGCGGCCCATGAGATGGCGTCGCCTCTGACGGCCATCGCCATCACCGCCCGCGAGATCGAACGGAGCGCGGAGCAGGGTGGAGACGACGACGTGATCGAGGATGCCCGGACGGTCCGAGAGCAGGTAGAGGCTTGCCGGGAGATCCTGTCACGTATCTCCTACGATGCTGGGATGCAGCTCGGTGAGGAGCCCGACTCCTGCACGCTTCAGGAGGCCATCGAGTCGTCGCTGACCCCATGGAAGGACCGGCATCGGGCTGATCTCCTGCTGGCCAGCGACGTGGTCGATGCGCCACTGCACTTGCCCAAGCGAGCGTTTGGCGAGTGCCTTCGCTCACTGCTGAGGAATGCAGTAGCGGCCTCGCCGCAGGACGCGCCTGTGCAGATCAGCGCCCACTGGGCTGACGCTTGGGTGTGTATCGAGGTCCGCGACCGCGGACACGGTATGCCTCCGGACATTCTCCGCCGCGCCGACGAACCCTTCTTCACCACCCGTGGCCCCGCCCAAGGGATGGGACTGGGCTTGTACCTGGCACGCACCCTGATACAGGACATCGGTGGGCACTTTGAGATTCACTCCGAGCAAGGTGCCGGGACCACCGTGCGCCTTTTGATTCCTCCCGCCCCGACAGACAACCATGGACGAAACCCAACCTATTGATTCCAAAGAACAGCTCGCGTTGGACATCCTGCTGGTAGACGACCATGACGTCTTGCGCCGGCAACTCAGCAAGGCCCTCGAGCGGCGCGGGTGCCGCGTGCGCAGTGTGGACGGGGGGTTAGCAGCGCTGGAAGCTATCCGTGAGGAGGCGCCCGAGGTGGTGGTCCTCGACGTCCGCATGCCCGACATGTCTGGATTCGAGGTACTGCAGCGCATTCGAGAAGAAGCGCCGACGACCCGCGTGCTGATGCTGACGGGGTACGGATCGGTGGCCCAGGCTGTGGACGCAATGCGGCTCGGCGCGATCGGCTACGTCCAGAAGCCGGCGGATGCCGACGACGTGCTGGCCGCCATTGAGCGAAGCGAACAACCCGTCGCCCTCCCAGAGACCGACAACGTAGCTCCCCCATCCTTGGCCCGCGCCGAGTGGGAACACATCCATCGCGTGCTCAGCGACTGTGCCGGCAACATCTCCGAGGCCGCGCGCCGACTAAAGATTCACCGCCGCTCTCTGCAACGCAAGCTCATGAAGTACGCACCGCCGTGAGCGTCCGCGCCCAGAGATGGCGAGGGTGGGTCTTGGGCTGGGGGGACCACGTGGCGCCGCTCCCCGCTGAACCTGAGGCACACGACGACCCACCCGAGGCGCTCCACCCGAGCGATGTCTCACAGGTAAGGCAGCAGCGGCGAAGGATCGAATCCTAGGCGCTCGTAGGCGCTGAGGATGTGCCGTACGTAGCGCTCCGAAGGCGGCGTCGGCGGGTCTGCGGGCCGGACGTAGGTGGTCGTCCTGACCACCTCACGCTCAGAGCAGACCACATGCCGGACGCTTCGCTCATAGAGCCAAGGGACGCCCTCATAGTGATCGAGTTGGTCCCAGCAGTCGTCCGTCATGGAGAAGATCGCCCCGAACACGACCTCGCCCGGAGCAAACGCGACCGTCGCACACCCTCCCCCGCCCCACGTCTCGGTGTTGCCCGAGAAGGAGAGCCGATGATCGACAAGGCGCGCGGGGCGCAAGTAGAGAGCGCCCGGGCAACGACGTCGCATCTGCTCGACGCAGAGATTGGATCCGTAGGCAAAGTAGAGCATCAGCTTCGCAGCGAGAGGTTGAGACGAACTACTCCGGAGCCCCAGCGACAATCCACGCCTCAAGGATCGCAAGCTGATGCGCGGAGAGGGCGCTGCCCGACGAGGGCATCCGAGCTCCTATGCCACCGACAGAGCGCTGCGTACCGTTAACCTTGTGCCAAAGGTACGACGTCGCTGTCGAGCCCGGCGTAATGTACGGCATGGTCGGCACCTGTGCGGAGAACCCCAGCAGTCGCGTGCGGAGCCCCTCATTCAGGAGCAACACAGGAGACCTCAGGTTGTGACATCCGAGACAAGCATTGCGCAGGACAGCGTCATGCATGGCTGCCAGGCTCCGCGCCTCAGGCCGGATATCCGGATCGGGCGCTTGCACATCCTCCTCAATGGCGTCCTCGCCCACGGTGTCCGCGTCAACGTCTCCACCCTCAATGTCGCCAGACGAGACATCACCCTCCACGTCCGCGGGCCCCGCTGTGTCCGGCTGAACTGCGTCGGTCGCGTCGGAGCTTTGAACGTCGCCACCGTCCGCCTGCGCGTCGCTACCCTCCGCGACATCGGGCGAGAGGACATCGGACAGCACGTCGGTCGCATCGCGCTCGTCGGGCCGCGCATCATCCTCCGACGCGCTCTCCGAACAAGCGATAAGCACCAGGCAAGCCACAAGTAGAACCAAGAAGCGCACCGCAAGGGCCCCACGCGCACGCAAGAGTAGCAGTCGAGACACAAGCACCTCTGGTCGGGACAGGTTGGCAACAGAGCGAGGAGTGCCCGCCTTCGCAGACGCTGGCCGACGAGCGTGACCCAGCGAGAGGCGTGCCCCACAAAGATGCCTCATGCACCGGAAAGGTACCAGCCCTACCCGTAGCCGAGCAAGACGGGATCCCTGGATGCTGGGGGCCGGGCCTGCTGACCTAGAGGGAAGGGTCTCCCACAGAGCGAGCGCTGCCCGACACGGTCAAGCGCACAGCGCAAGGGCACACCCCAGCCTATGACGGCCGCGGCGTAACCGACTGCCGAGCTGCCAAGAACTCTAGTCCGGCGCACCCGCCTCGATCCACGCGCGGAGGATGGCCAACTCTTCGTCGAAGAGGGGCATCGCGGCGGAAGGCATCCGTGTCCCCTCGCCTCCAACGCTCAGATGCGTGCCTGCAACCTTGTGCCACAGGTAGGACGATCCCAGAGAGCCAGGTGTCACATAAGGCATCGTGGGGAGCTGCACCGAAGGCTGCAACAGCCGGTCACGGAGGCCTTCATCGTAAAACACCACGGGGGCGCGAATGGTGTGACAGAAGATGCAGGTATGCTGGAAGACTTCGTCGTAGACCACGGCCAAGTTCGGCGGCCCCGTTGTCGCGTCATCGGCGTCCGCGTCATCGACGTCCGCGTCATCGGCGTCCGCGCCATCGGCGTCCGCGCCATCGGCGTCCGCGCCATCGGCGTCCGCGTCATCGGCGTCCGCGTCATCGACGTCCGCGTCATCGACGTCCGCGTCATCGGCGTCCGCGCCATCGGCGTCCGCGCCATCGGCGTCCGCGTCATCG
>ERZ869909.1809-NODE-1809-length-16151-cov-4.437290_pt1 | contig 16151 bp, 15 predicted proteins | sample MGYA00520892_ERZ869909 | MGnify/ENA primary metagenome ERZ869909 (study PRJEB32215, sample SAMEA104723947) | bioreactor metagenome | biome: bioreactor; feature: anaerobic bioreactor; material: water | place: China | collected 2015-03-12 ...
CTGTTCATCGCCTTCGCCCAGGTCACCACCAACGTGCTCAACAACGTGGTGCCGCCGACCTACGTGCTGATGGACGTATTCAAACTGAAGTTCCCTATCGCCACCGTGATCGTCGGCCTGCTGGCCTTCGCCACCTTCCCCTGGAAGCTGGTACAGCCGGAATCCGCCGCTGGCCTGCAGCTGTTCGTGCAGACCTACTCCGCCTTCCTCGGCCCGATCTTCGCCATCCTGGTCGTCGACTACTACATCATTCGTCGTCGCACCCTTGATATCGGCAAGCTGTATGACGAGACCGGCCCCTACCAGGGCGTCAACTATGCCGCGCTGATCGCCACCGCCGTCGGCATCGTATCGGCTCTCACCTTCTCCGCCGTTTCCTGGTACGCCAGCCTGATCCCTGCCGGCATTACCTACTACCTGTTGATGCAGCACTGGGCCCCCTGCCAGCGCTTCCGCCAGTAGCCCGGCCACCACAAACCCACCCCAGCGCACCGGACTCAGGTCCGGGGCGCTGGCTTGTGGATGATGACTCAAAGGGCAGCGGTCGGACGTCCTCAGCCACCAAAAATACGGTGCAAGTCCGCTGAGAGCTCCTCCTCTACAATGGAGAGAGAGGCCTCGATGGCCTTGAGGTGGCGGCTCATGAAGGCCACAGCGCGTTCACCGTTGCGGGCCTCCAGGTAGCCGACCAGATCGTCGTGATCATGAGACTCGCAGCCCAGATGGCCAGGGTTGCCATACATGGCCAGGATCAGCGAGGAGCGCGAACAGAGCTGATCGACGAACGCCGCCAGCGTGGCATTGCCGGAAATTCGCGCCAGCCGGGCATGGAAGGCCGCCGACAACTTGATCGCACGGCTCTGTTCGCCGGCTTTCAACGCCTCGCGCTCACGATTCGCCATGTCACGCAACTCGCGGACATTCTCTGGCGTAATACGTCGTGCAACCTCCGGCATCAGGCCACACTCCACTATCTGCCGCGCATCGAAGACATCCTTGGCTTCTTCTGCGGTCGGCCTGGTCACGCTGGCTCCGCGGCGCGGCGTCAGTGTGACCAGCTGTTCCAGGGCCAGGCGCTGAAGGATCTTGCGAATACCGGTGCGGCTGATGCCGAACACCTCGGCCAACGCATCCTCGCGTAGCCGCGCCCCGGGCCTGAGCCGATGCTCGACGATGGCATCGCTGATCGAGCGATAGATCATCTCGTGGCGCTCCGGACCATCCCCCCTCACCCGGCCACGCGTACCCGCGGAGGCCCCGGTACGCGACTCAGACATCACATACCCAGCCGACAGCAGGCCGCCCAGTGGGTATCGCTCAACGCTCGTGAAGCAGGCACCGCCGCCAGGCACTCGTCGGTGGCCTGCGGACAGCGCGGCACAAAGGCGCAGCCCCGCGGCAGTTCGGCGAGGTCGGGAGGCGCGCCGGGAATCGCCTGCAAGCGCTGGCCGCGCTGCGCCCCCGAGGCGCGCGACGCCATCAGGCCCTGGGTATAGGGGTGCTGCGGATTGCCAATGATCTCCTCGACCTTACCTGACTCGACGATACGCCCGGCATACATCACCGCAATCCGGTCGGAGATCTCATTGGCCACGCCCATATCGTGGGTGACGAAGATCACCGACATCCCCAGCTCACGCTGCAGGTCGCGCAGCAGCAGCAAAATCTGGATCTGCACCGTGGCGTCCAGCGCCGTGGTCGGCTCGTCGGCGAGCAGCAGCTTGGGCCGGCAGGAGAGCGCCAGCGCGATCATCGCCCGCTGACTCATGCCCCCCGAGAGCTCATGGGGGTAGTTGGCCAGGCGACGCTGGGGCGAGGGTATGCGCACCAGCTCGAACAGCTCCAGCGCCCGGGCCATGCCCTGGCGACGGCTGACCCCTTCATGGCGGCACACCGTCTCGGCGATCTGCTCGCCGATGCGGTAGACCGGGTCGAAGGCCAGCATCGGCTCCTGGAAGATCATCGACGCCGTGCGCCCGCGAAAGCGGGTCAGCTGGCGTTGCGACATGGCCAGCACGTCCTGGCCGTCGACGCTGACCCTGCCCGAGATCTGCGACCGCCGCTCCGGCAGCAGCCGCATCAGGGTGCGCAGGGTGACGCTCTTGCCGGAGCCGCTCTCGCCGAGGATGGTCAACACTTCGCCGCGGTCGAGGCTCAGGTCGACGCCGTTGACGGCGTGCACCTGCCGGGTCGGGGTGCGAAAACGCACCGTCAGGTCGGTGATTTCCACCAGAGGGGCCAGAATCGCGGCAGTTGGGTCTGACTTCGCAGCAGCTAGGCTCATGTCGGGCTCTCCTCTGAGAGGCGCTTGACGGGAACCGCACCGGCCATGACCTCGTCGGCGCGCCGACAGGCGACCTGGTGCGCCGTACCGCAGGCTTCGAGCGCCGGCTCCTCGGCGCGGCAGGCCTCCTCGACCATCGGGCAGCGCGGGCAGAAGCGGCAGCCCGGCGGCAGATCGATGGGATTGGGCGGGTCGCCGGTGAGCGGCGCCTGCTCGGTGCGCTGATTGGGATTCATCGACGGCATCGCCGACAGCAGTGCCCGGGTATAGGGGTGTGCCGGGGCGCGATAGAGCGCCTCCACTTCGCCCATTTCGGCGACCTTGCCGAGATACATCACCATCACCCGGTCGCTGATATAGCGCACCACGTTGAGGTCGTGAGAGATAAACAGATAGGTCAGGCCATACTCCTGCTTGAGATCCGTCAGCAGATTGAGCACCTGCGCCTCTACTGACTTGTCGAGCGCCGAGACCGCCTCGTCGAGAATCAGCAGGCGGGGCTCCAGCGCCAGGGCGCGGGCGATATTGACGCGCTGGCGCTGCCCGCCCGACAGCTCATGGGGGTAGCGGTGGGCGAACAGGCTCGGCGACAGGCCCACCTGATCGAGCAGGCGCCGCGCCCGCTGGCGCGATTCGCGGCGGTTCACCCCATGCACCTGGGGGCCGAAGGCGATCGAGTCTTCGACGCTCATGCGTGGATTGAGCGAGGCATAGGAGTTCTGAAACACCATCTGCACCTGGCGGCGCATCTCGCGTACCGAGATGCCACCACGCTGACCGATCGGATCGCCGTCGAAGATCATCTCGCCGTGATCCGCTGCCAGCAGGTGCATCAACAGGCGGGCGGTGGTCGACTTGCCGCAGCCGGACTCACCGACGATGCCCAGCGTCTCGCCCTTGTAGACCTCGAAGTCGACGCCATCCACGGCGTGCACCCGCGACGCCTGGCGGCCCAGCCCGCCACGGGCGATGGTGAAGTGTTTCTGGAGGCCACGCACCCGCAACAGCGGCTGGGCCTTGCCGCCGCGGTCCAGTGAGTCGTGCCGGGAAAGCGATTGCGAGTTGGTCATAGCTTGACGTCCATGGCCGAGCGCAGCCCGTCGCTGAGCATGTTGAAGCAGATCGACACCGTGAAGATCATCATCCCGGGCAGCACCGCCACCCAGGGATTGACGTAGATGGCGTCGCGCATGGTGTTGAGCATCAGCCCCCACTCCGGCATCGGCGGCCTGGCCCCCAGCCCCAGGAAGGAGAGCCCCGAGGCGAGGATCATGCTGACGCTGATCAACGAGGTGGCATAGACGAAGATCGGGCCCAGCACATTGCCCAGCACATGGCGCCGGATAATGGTCAGGCTGCGGGCGCCGCTGGCGCGGGCCGCCTCGATGTAGTCGACGCTGCGCACCTGGGTGGTAACGCTCTCCGCCACCCGCGCGATCGGCGGGATGAAGACGATGGTCAGCGACAGCAGCGAGTTGACCAGCCCGGCCCCCAGCGCACCGGCCAGCGCCACCGCCAGCAACACCGCGGGGAAGGCGTAGAAGACGTCGATCACCCGCATGATCACGCTGTTGGTCTTGCCGCCGACGAAGCCGGCAACAATGCCGATGGCGCTGCCGATCACGAAGGCATTGATCACCGGCATCACGCCGATCAGCAGCGATAGCCGAGCACCGTGAATCAGCCGCGACAGCACGTCGCGTCCCAGCTCGTCGCTGCCCAGCGGATAGCCCGACGAACCGATCGGCTGCAGGCGATTGATCATGCTGGTCTGGAAGGGGTTGGCCGGTGCCAGCCAGGGGGCGAACACCGCTGCCAGCACGATCAGCAGCAGGATGATGCCGGAGACCAGCGCCACCGGGTCGCGGCGCAGGCGACCAAACACCGCGCCCCAGTAGCCCTGTACCGCAGCGGGCACTGGAGCGGCGGTCTGGCCGCCATCGAGAGTCAGTGACATAGCGTACTCCTCGGCCGGTCAGCCACGCTGGATCCGGGGGTCCAGGCGCGCCTGGGCCAGATCGACGATAAGATTGAGCATCACGAAGAACAGCGCCAGCACCAGGATGGTGCCCTGCAAAATCGGCAGGTCGCGCTGAAAGATGGCGTTGTTGAGCAGCAGGCCGGTGCCCGGCCACGAGAACACCGTCTCGACCAGGATCGACCCGCCGAGCAGGTAGCCCAGCTGCAGGCCCATCACAGCCAGCGCGGTGGGTGCCACGTTCTTGACCACATGGCGAAACACCTGGCGCTCCGCCATGCCCTTGGCACGCAGCGCCTCGACGAACTCATGGGCCAGGATATCGGCCACCATGGCGCGAATGGTGCGCGTGACCACGCCCATGGGAATCACCGACAGGGTCACCGCGGGCAGGATCAGATGGCGCAGATAGGCCCACTCGAAATTCCAGTCGCTGGAGCTGCCGGGGCCGGCCCCCGAGGAGGGCAGCCAGTTGAGCTCCACCGAGAAGATGATCACCAGCAGCATGCCCAACCAGTAGTGCGGCACGCTGACGCCGCCCACCGCGATGCCGGTCACCAGCCGATCCAGCAGCGAGCCCTGAAAGTAGCCGGCCAAAGTGCCGAACACGCAGCCCAGGGTAAAACCAATCAGCGAGGCGGCAAATGCCAGTAGCAGGGTGTTCTTCAAGGCACTGAAGACCTCGGCGGTCACCGCGCGACCGTTGGCCGCCGACAGCCCCAGGTCGCCCTGCACTGCACGCACTACCCAGCGCCCATACTGCTCGGGTAGCGGGCGGTCGAAACCGTAGGCGCGCTGCACCATCGCCACCACCTCCGACGGCGCGTCGGGGGAGACCACCGCGTCCATCGGATCACCTGGCGAGAGGTGGACCAGCGAGAAACAGAAGAAGCTCACCGCCAAGGTAATGGGAATGACGTAGAGCACGCGCTTGAGGAAGTAGATAGGCATGCGATCTCCAGGCGGGCAGCGGCACGGCGGCGACCCTCAGCCGCCGTGCCGCCGCGCGGCTCACTCTTCGATGTAAACCGGGGTCAGGTCCTGGAACCAGTTCTGGGCCTGCACGAAGCCCTGCACGCGGGGGTTCATGGCCCGCGGCCCGACGTCGTGGGCCACCCACAGCCAGGCGGCATCGTCGACCATGCGCGCATGGAATTCGGCCAGCAGCGCATCCTGGGCGTCCTGATCGAAGGTCACCTTGGCCTCGTCGAGCAGGCGGTCATACTCGGGGTCGTCCATATAGCCCCAGTTGAAGCCGTTGGGCGGCGCCATGCTGGAGTGCATGAAGCGATAGAAGGCGGCGAAGGGGTCGAGCCAGCCGAAGGTGATGTTGGTGGCATGGGCGCCTAGGCTGGTCTCATGATCCGCACCGCGCCGCCAGTTGGGGAACAGCGACTCCCAGTCCAGCACTTCGAACTCCAGCTCGATGCCGACTTCGGTGAAGGTCTGCTGGATATACTCGTTCATCGCCAGCGGCTGCATCTGGCCGGAGCCCGAGGTGGAAATCAGCACCTTGATCTCGACCGGGTTATCCGGGCCATAGCCGCTCTCGGCGAGCAGGCGGCGCGCCTCGTCGGGGTCGTAGCTGATCTCGAATTCGGGCTCACCAAACCAGGGGTGGTCCGGGGTCACGGTGCCTACCGCCGGAACCATCATGCCCCCCAACAGCGACTCGAGGCCCTCACGGTCGACCGCCAGGTTGGCCGCCTTGCGCACGTTGATATCGCGCCATGGGCTGCCCTCGAGCATCGAGAACTGGTAGGGCCAGGTGTGCGGATAGGGGTTGCTGGTGATGACCATGCCCTGGGATTCCATCCGCGCGATGGCGTCCGCCGCCGGCGATTCGATCCAGTCGACCTGGCCCGACAGCAGCGCCGAGGTGCGGCTGCTCGACTCCGGCATGGGCAGCAGCTCCAGGCGGTCGACCTGCGGTACGCGATCGGCATCCCAGTAGTCGGCAAAGGGTTCGAGCACGGCACGCTCACGAGGCACCAGGCGCGTCAGCCTGAATGGACCGGTGCCGGATGGCTGGCGAGCGAACTCGTCCCAGTCGCCGTCCAGCGCTTCCCACTGGGCCGGGCTGGAGAACAGCAAGAAGGTCAGCTGATAGGGGAACCAGGCATCCGGCTCACTGGTGGTAAAGCTGATGGTGTAGTCGTCGATCTTATCGTAGCCGTCCATAGAGGGAATGCGGCCACGCACGTTGCCGGCTTGGCGAGCATCGAACTGCGGGGAATCTTCGTCGTAGACCTTGTCGAGATTCCAGATCGCAGCATCGGCGTTCCAGTCGCTGCCATCATGAAAGGTGACACCCTCGCGCAGGTGGAAGTACCACACCTGCTGGTCATCCTCATCAATCTCCCAGGACTCGGCCAGGCCCGGCGTGAGGCCACTGATATCGTCGGCGGAGGACATGTCCCAGTTGATCAGCGCATCGTAGATCGTGTAACCCACGAAGCGATAGCCTTCGAATCCGCTGTCCGGCTGGCCGGTGGTCAACGGAATGTCCGACGCCGTCATGGCGATGCGTAGGGTTTGCTCAGCCTGGACGGCTGGCGACGATGCCAGAACGGCTAGGCCAATGCTCAGAGCAGCGGGAGCCGCCCAGCGCCAGGTTTGCGCACTCTTGTTGTATACCATTTTTGCACTCTCCCCTCGTGGGTTTTCCAGCCAGGCAACGCGGTATTGCCTGTACTGCTAGGAGAGTCAATGCAAAAGTGAGGCCAGTATTGCGTTAACGACCGCCATTGCTTAGACGAATTCGCCGGCAATCAAAATACAAAGCAAGCAAATATCGTATACAACAATAACTTGACCTAACCTGGTTCATGAGACTGGAGGCCAAGAACCGCCACGCCAGGCAGAGAGAAAAAAACAGGAACGTTCGGCTTGGCGCACCAACATGGCGCCTGCAGACTGGTTAAGGCACCGTGCCAGGGCATGCGACGTAAAACGATCAGCCACTAGTAAAGATGCGCTGCAGATCGGGCACCTCCTCCTCTTCCTCGACGATGGAGAGGGAGGCCTCGATGGCCTTGAGATGGCGGCTCATGAAGGCGGTGGCACGCTCACCGTTGCGAGCCTCCAGGTGGCCGATGAGATCGTCGTGATCGTGAGACTCACAGCCCAGGTGGCCAGGGTTGCCGTATACGGCCAGAATCAACGAGGAGCGAGAACAGAGCTGGCCGACGAACGCCGCCAGCGTCGCGTTGCCGGAGAGTTGGGCGATACGCTCGTGGAAGGCGGCGGAGAGCTTGATGGCACGACTCTGCTCGCCGGCTTTTAACGCCTCGCGCTCACGGCTCGCCATGTCACGCAGCTCATGGACGTCCTCTGGCGTAATGCGTCGAGCAACCTCCGGCATCAGGCCGCATTCGACCATCTGCCGCGCATCGAAGACATCCTTTGCTTCTTCTGCGGTCGGCCTGGTCACGCTGGCTCCGCGGCGCGGCGTCAGCGTGACCAGCTGTTCCAGGGCCAGGCGCTGAAGGATCTTGCGGATACCGGTACGGCTGATGCCGAACACCTCGGCCAGCGCATCCTCACGCAGCCGCGCACCGGGCTTCAGGCGATGCTCGATGATGGCATCGCTGATCGAACGATAGATCGTCTCGTGGCGCTCGGCGCCATCACCGTTCTTTCCCAGGCGTCGGGGAGGCGCCTTGCCCGCTGATTCGCCATCGGCAAGGCTTTGCCGCTGATTCATGGTATCCCTCCTTGTGTGCCCTTCTATGGCGACCATTGTATACGCATCGCGGCTCGACAATGAACCTGGCTAAAACGTACGCAGCCCGCCTTGTGGCGGGCTGCGTATCGATGACAGAAGTGATTGCCACTGGTCATTCCGACCAGGCTGCGATTGTCTCGCGATCCTCGTCAGTCATGCCGGTCATGTTGCCCAGCGGCATATACTTGCTGGCAACCACCTGCTGGATATGGCTCTTCTGCCGCAGGATCTGGTCCTCGGTGTCATAGGCGACACCGGCCGGCGGTGCGGCAAAACCGGGCTGGGTCGGCTCACGAGAGTGGCATGCGACGCAGTGCTGATCAATCAGGGCGTGAACCTCCTCGAACCCTGGGGCTTCGGCTACCGTATCCCGGTCCGCGGCGGCGGTCTGCCCGGCAGGAGCCCCCAGCCAGAATGCCACCAGGATCAGCGCCACGCCCGCCACGGGGTATGCCGGCTGAATCTTGCCCGCGTGCATCAGCACAAAGAACTGGCGGATCAGGGCACCGGCAAAGATGAACAGGGTCATCAAGATCCAGGCATGCTCATGGCTGTAGATAAATGAATAGTGGTTGCTGATCATCAGCAGCACCACCGGCAGCGTGAAGTAGGTGTTATGCACCGAACGCTGCTTGCCGCGCTTTCCATCCAGCGGGTTGGGGATCTCTCCCGCCTTCATGGCGTTGACCATGCGGCGCTGGCCGGGAATGATCCAGAAGAACACGTTGGCCGACATGGCGGTTGCCATCACGGCACCGGTCAGCAGGAAGGCCGCACGACCGGAGAACATCTGCACGCTCAGGTAGGCCACGACCACCATCATTACCGCCACCGCGATGCTGAGCACGCCGTCGCGGGTCATGTCGGGACTGATGCGCTTGCACAGCTCGTTATAGACGACCCAGCCGCCGACCAGGAACACGAGTGCCAGCACGTTGGCCTGCCAGCCACTCATATTGGCAGCCCACTCCCAGTTGGCATTGGGGTTCACCAGGTAGAAGCCCGGGTTGAACATGTAGAGGGTGACGAATAGCGCAAAACCCGACAGCCAGGTGGTATAGGACTTCCAGAACGACCAGTGCAGGTCGTCGGGGAGCTTGGCCGGGGCCGTGGCATATTTCTGGTTGTGATAGAAACCGCCGCCGTGCACGGCCCACATCTCGCCGAAGACGCCTTTCTCACGGTCCTCGGCAGCCTTGGGCTTCTTCAGGCCATTGTCCAGCATTACGAAGTAGATCGACTCGCCGATCCAGGCGATGGCAGCGATGACGTGCAGCCAGCGCAGCATGAAATTTGCGAAGTCGAGTAGGTAGGCTTGCATGAGGGGATTCTCACCTTGCTTGATTGTTGTTGAGCAACGCTGTCAATAAGCGACCGGCGGCCATCGAACGACAGAGACTCTCGGCGGCCTGCCAGTGCCGCCAAGGGTCAGCTGCCGCGGTAGGTCGAATAACCATAGGGCGAAAGCAGCAGCGGCACATGGTAATGCTGTGACGCATCGGCCACGCCAAAGCGCAGCGGTATCACATTCAGGAATCGCGGCTCGTCCGCCACAACCCCCTGGCGTCCCAGGTAGTCACCCGCGTGAAAGACCAGCTCGTACTCCCCGGCCACGAAATCGCCTCCCTCCAGGATGGGCGCATCGCAGCGACCATCATCATTGGTCACGACACTCTTGAGACGCTTGCGTTGCTCGCCATCCAGCCGGTAGACAACTATCTCGATCCCCTCGCCGGGCTGGCCCTTCGCTGTATCCAGAACGTGCGTTGTCAATCGTCCCATCGGTCTCTCCCATGTTTGGCTGGCGATGCCACTTCTGGCGGTGCATCATGGTAGCTTCTGTACTGAAGACAGTTTTAGCTCTTTTTATGGTACATTTCAAAATATTTTTGTATACACTTTTTCATAAGGCTGAATGAAACCTGAACCCCATCACCATGCGGAGACTTCCTATGAGCGACAAGACCCTCGAACCGCGTCCCAGCACACTCGACCGCCAGGCATTTGTCTCGCAGTATGGCGATATCTATGAGCACTCTCCCTGGGTCGCCGACCTGACCTGGCAACAAGGCCTGGGCAATGAACAGGACACCCCGGCCGGGCTAGCCGAGGCCATGGGAACGACGCTGAGAGAGGCCCCGGTGGGAAAGCAGCTGGAGGTGATTCGCGCCCACCCCGACCTGGCCGGCAAGGCCGCCATCGCCGGTGAGCTAACCGATGACTCCACCCGTGAGCAGGCGGGAGCCGGGCTCGACCAGTGCACCCCGGAAGAGATGGCGCGCTTCCAGCGATTGAATGACGCCTACAAGGCCCGCTTCGACTTTCCCTTCGTGATGGCCGTCAAGGGTAGCGATCGTCACGCCATTCTCGACGCCTTCGTGGCTCGCCTGGAAAATACACCGGAACAGGAACGCCGCACCGCCATCGAGCAGATCAACCGCATCGCCCGCTTCCGCCTGGAAACCCGCACCGAAGGGTAAGATCCGCAGCGCCAGCCATACGCTGGCGCTGCCCTCCACCGGCCTGCGTTCAAGACGCCAGCCGCCCCCTCCCCTGCCTTCTCTCGCCTTGCTCTGGCCCTCCTGTAACGTTCTGGCTCGACGCATGCTTTTCAGTCGCTTCTGCAGAGGCGCCAGAACATGACCAAACGGTCAAAATATTATGCATAACGCTTTGTTTTAAAAAGATAGATTCTGCCGACGACAAAAAATATATCGGGACTGTCTTTCAAAAAGACATCGATTGTGTACATTAAATTCATGTCGTGGTGTCATTAAAAAGTCATCACTGGATACAATAACAAACCTGAGAGCCGACATGACCAACGCTGAGCAGTCCTCCTCGCAAAAGAAACCCTCTCGTACCATCAACCGTGATCCCGACGCCATGCCGCCGCTGGGCAAGGCAATCCCGCTGGGCATCCAGCACATCATGGCGATGTTCGCGGGAAACGTGACCCCGCCCATCATCATCGCCGGCGTCATTGGCGCCACCACCGGTGAACAGATCTTCCTGATCCAGGTGGCACTCTTCGTGGCCGGTATCGCCACCCTGATCCAGACCATCGGGGTGGGCCCAATCGGCGCCCGCCTGCCCATTGTTCAGGGTACCAGCTTCGGCTTCCTGCCGGTGGCCCTCCCCCTGGCCGGGACTTTCGGCCTGGCTTCGGTGCTCGGCGCCTCCTTGATCGCCGGCCTGCTGCAGGTAGGCCTGGGAGCCTTCCTCAAGAAGATCCGACACTGGTTCTCCCCGGTGGTCACGGGCATCGTGGTGCTCCTGATCGGTATTACCCTGATGCCCGTAGGCCTGAACTATGCTGCCGGCGGCGTGGGAGCCGATGACTTCGCCTCCCCCACCAACCTGGGCCTGGCGCTGTTCGTGCTGGTAGTGACCATCGTCGTTCACCAGTTCGGCCGCGGTTTTCTCAAGGCTTCCTCCATCCTGGTGGGCCTGGTCAGCGGTTATCTCGTTTCCATCGCCCTGGGCATGGTGGACTTCTCCAGCGTCGGCAACGCCGCCTGGTTCGCCTTCCCCAAGCCCCTCCAGTACGGACTGGAATTCCATCTGACCGCGATTATCGGCATGACCCTGATCATGTTTGTCGTCGGCCTGGAAACCATCGGTAATATCTCCGCCATCACAATCGGGGGTGCCGGTCGTCAGGCCAAGGACCGCGAGCTCTCCGGAGGCGTCATGGCCGACGGCGTGGCCACCTCCTTCGCCGCCATCTTCAACACCCTGCCCAATACCGCCTATGCCCAGAATGTGGGGCTGATCACGCTGACCGGCGTGGTCAGCCGCCACGTGGTGACCATCGGCGGCATTCTGCTGATTTGCATGGGGCTGTTCCCGAAGCTTGGTGGGCTGGTAGCGGCGATGCCCCACGCGGTATTGGGCGGCGCCGGGGTAGTCATGTTCGGCATGATCGCATCGGCGGGTCTGAAGATCATTCAGGAGTGTGAGCTCAACCAGCGCGCCATGCTGATCATCGCCATCGCATTGAGCCTGGGCATCGGCCTGCCGGCCGTGGAGCAAATTGCCGAAACCATGCCCGGTCAGTTTGGCCTGCTGCTCAAATCCGGCCTGGTGCCAGCCGCGCTGGCTGCGCTACTGCTCGACGCGGTCCTGCCGGGAAAGCCCGAACGAAAACAGACTGAACATGAAGTGGCAATGGCAGCTAAAGGCAAGGACATTGAGGCCAACCGCTGAGCGCTATCTGTCCATCCAGAATGCGTTTGAGGTATCGAAAGTCATTGATAAGAATGGGCACCCAAGGGTGCCCATTTAAGGAAAGCGAAAATAGTCCCCCACTATGATAGTGGGATTGCTCTATTGGGTCTGCGTATCGTCTTCCTCCTCTAAGTCGGGCTCGTCGCCCGCTTGCGTGCCCTCTTGACCTTCGACGCCAACACCACCCGCTTCGCTAGGGTCACTGGCAACACCATCGCCATTATCGACCTCTGCTCCCGGTGCAGCATCTGCAGGGTCCTCATCCTCTTCCCACTCGGTTTCACCCTCCTCACCGGCGTTGCCACCTTCCATGGTCGCTTCATCAGCTTGGCCGTAGCCGTTGTCCTTTTCTTCCTTATCCCGGTCATCAGCAAACGCCAAGGGGGCGGCCGCCAGAGATACCATTACGCCAAGGACTCCAATCCTTTTGAGAAACTCTCGAGACATCATCGCTAGAACTCCCTGTTCATTTAAAATGACTCATGGACCGATTCTGAAAACTCTCTCAGTACCGTCCAACCATGCCAAGTAATACTGCAAGCTGGCTCGTGCTTAACCGATCATTGGCCTGGCACGTCCATTATCCAGCGCCTGTGCAGCTGAAACATTCAAAGAGCGATAGCTAACCACCCTACTGCTTAACACTGACGATGGATTATCATTAATGATAGTTCGCGATACGCTGGGCGTTACCTATTCCTGCAAGGTTCAGACGAAAGTATAAATCAGCTGAAATTAAACAAACAAAACCTCATTAAGATATTAGCCGTTCACTAATTTTCATGGCCAACTTACAAATAGGAAGCTATGTATTGAAAAAAGGTAGTGGGAAAGAAGTATTCGCAAAGGGTAATTATATGTTTCGTAACCGTCTCGATGCCGCCAGGCAACTTGCTCAGCGTCTCGAGTATCTCAAGGGGCGTAACCCGCTGATACTGGCCATCCCCCGCGGCGGCGTGCCCATGGGCCGCTATCTGGCCGATGCGCTGGAAGGTGAGTTGGACGTGGTGCTGGTGCGCAAGTTACGCGCACCGGATAATCCCGAATTCGCCATCGGTGCGGTGAGCGAAGACGGCAGCATGAAGCTCGATGCTGCCGCATCGCATTTCCCTCCCGAAGACGTCGAACGCGAAGCCGATCACCAGCGCCAGTTGTTGAAGGAGCGCCGGGCACGCTACAGCCCGATTCGCCCACCACTACCACCCGAGGGTCGGGTAGTGGTGGTGGTGGACGATGGTAGCGCGACCGGCGCCACAATGGAGGCCGCCCTCAAGACGTTGAGTGGTCGCCCCGAATGGCTGATTGCCGCCATGGGAGTCGGCTCCCCCAGCGCCGTGGCGCGGCTGGAAGCCTCGGCGGATGAAGTCGCCTGCCTGGAGATACCTCGGGGTTTCATGGGGGTCGGCCAGTTCTATGCCGACTTCGGCCAAGTGCAGGAGGAGGAAGTCATCGAACTCCTGAGACACTCATCCGGCTGAAGCTGGCCGTCATCAACGCAAAAGACCGCCATCCGAAAGATGGCGGTCTCAGCCAGGGCCAGAAGGCCTGTTCGGCTCGTTGCTGCTGTGCTTATCTGCCACTCTTGCCCGGTGACCTTACTTGCTGGACTGAGCCTTCTTGGTGGCATCTTCTGCCAGCTTCTGGCCAGTCTTGACGTTTTCTTCTGCCAGCTTCTGGCCGCTCTTGACGTTCTCTTCCGCCAGCTTCTGCCCCTTTTGCAGGAACTCCTGACTCAGGGTGACCACCTTCTGGGTGTCGCCCTGCAGACGCTCGCCGAGCTCCTGGACCGCCTTCTGCTGATCGGTCACGACCTGCTTGAGGCCTTCGGCGTCCTTGACATCGACCCAGGCGCGAGCCTGGGCCAGGCTCAGGTCGGTGTAGGTGCGGAAGGCATCCAACTGGGCAGCCATCAGCTTTTCGTAATACTCCAGCGTCAGCGAGCCATAGGCACGTGCCGGCGCGACAAACAGGCTCTCAAACTGCTGAGTGGCTTTTTCGGTTGCTTGCTCGGTGGTCTTGCTCATGAAACACCTCCAGTACGGTTCGGGTGATCAAGGCAGCTCCGCTCCGAAACCGCCTTGTTGCAATGCAGCATAACAAGCATTTTTGTGCACTGCAACATGTCGTGATCGCTCTAACCAGAAATCCTGTGCCATCTCGAAAAGCCCTTACCGGTCAGAACGGCAAACCGATGAAAAACAGTCAGGAGCGCCTCCAAGCCTGCCGGTGGTTTCGCTAACGGTAGGCGCCCTCGATATCGGTTACACGCATAGCCTTGCGGCCAAGCCCGCCATGCAGGTCAAGCATGCGCTCGAGCCAGCCGTACAGGGGATCGGCGTTGGAGACCAAGTCTGCACTGGAGACCACGCGTGCCCACATGAAGTTGCCGAAGACGAGATAGTCGGCTGCAGCCGGAGCTGCCCCATCGATGAAGTCGGCTTCCTTAAGCTGCCCACGCAGTGGCTCGAGGGCGGCATCAAGCTGTGTCAACCCCTTCGCCGGCGAGTGAAACTCTTCGAGAGCACGCCCAAAGCGCTTTTCACGCGTCTCGCGAAAGTAATCACGATCCCTTGGGTGGATGGCATTGAGCAGGTCCATGACGATGGTCCGCATCATCGCCGGAGCCAGAGAGCGCTCGGCATAGTGCTTGAAGAAACGGGCACGCGCCTCTGCTACGCCATCGCCCAGTAGTGGTGCTTCCGGGTAAGTGCGATCCAGGTAGCGCAGAATCTCGAAGCTGTCGGCAATGGTCTGATCGCCATCGACCAGCACCGGTACCTTGTCGGAGCCGGAGAAGGCGAGGGCCTCCTTGTCAGTAAAATACCAGGGGCGGGTTTCCGCCGTCAGTCCCTTGTGGGCCAAGGCATAGCGTACCCGCCAGCAGTAGGGGGAAAAGCGCAGCCCCTCATCGATACCGCAGAGTTCGTAGAGAACCATAGCCATGCCGTCTCCTCACTTTCGCTGGGGGTCATATAACGTAGGGGGCAGATAACGATAGTGCCAGTCTTTCCCCGACGATACCAATTCATCTCCCTTGCCCCGAAGAGGTCCATTCACTGTCCATTAGTCTAAAGCCCTGCTAGCGCTCAGTGCCAACCCAAAACCAGAAACCACAGACAAGTCATTGTTTATAATTATTTAACAGGTAAATCCGACTATCATATCATTAGAAAAATATTGGTAATACCAATTAACCATAATTGGAAATGTGCGGCATCTCCCCGTATCTTCCATCCCGCCTTGACGGTTCGGACAAAGTGCCTGAGCCGTCGCCCGATTTTGAACACGAGACAGCGAGGTAACGTCAGCTCATGACGGACACGACACTTGCCCTACTCGCCTTTACGCCGCTGATCCTGGCCGGTGTGCTGCTGATCGGCCTGCGCATGCCGGCAAAGACCGCCATGCCGGCGGTCTATGTGGTCACCGCCCTCATCGCCCTGCTCGCCTGGGACATGAGCGTCAGCCGGGTATTGGCCTCGACCCTCCAAGGCCTGATCCTCACCGTGTCGATCCTGTGGATCATTTTCGGTGCCATCCTGCTGCTCAACACCCTGAAGCACTCCGGCGGCATCACCGCGATCCGTAACGGCTTCTCGGGCATCAGCCCCGACCGTCGTGTCCAGGCCATCATCGTCGCCTGGATGTTCGGCTGCTTCATCGAGGGCGCTTCCGGCTTCGGTACCCCGGCCGCCGTAGCCGCCCCATTGATGGTGGCGCTCGGCTTCCCGGCGCTGGCCGCCGTGGTGGTGGGCATGATGATCCAGTCCACCCCGGTCTCTTTCGGCGCCGTGGGCACGCCCATCGTGGTGGGGGTCACCGGCGGCATCAACCGTGATGGCATCAGCGAGATATTGGAAGCCGGTGGCTATACCTGGCTGGAGTATTTCCGCCTGATTGCTGCCGAGGTCGCCATCATCCACGGCATCGTC
>ERZ869909.1810-NODE-1810-length-16150-cov-3.675854_pt1 | contig 16150 bp, 9 predicted proteins | sample MGYA00520892_ERZ869909 | MGnify/ENA primary metagenome ERZ869909 (study PRJEB32215, sample SAMEA104723947) | bioreactor metagenome | biome: bioreactor; feature: anaerobic bioreactor; material: water | place: China | collected 2015-03-12 ...
GAGGCAGCGAAGATGAAGGTGGAAGAGATCAGGTCCTCTCTCGCCTCTGATCACAAGCCGAAACTCGCCGACCTGTTCGACCGCGAGAAGGGCGGGGTGCGTCTCATCGTCTGGGCCGGTATAGGCCTGGCTGTGTTTCAACAGCTCGTCGGCATCAATGTCGTCTTCTATTACGGTGCGGTTCTGTGGCAGTCGGTCGGCCTTAGCGAAGGCGACGCGCTGATGATCAATGTGGTCTCCGGCGCCCTGTCGATCGCAGCGGTGATCGCGGGTCTTCTGGTCATCGACCGGATCGGCCGCAAACCCATGCTGCTCTTCGGATCACTGGGCATGGCGGTGACGCTCGGCCTTGTGGCCTATGCCTTCTCCACCGGCACTTTCCTCGCCGCAGGTACAGTGCTTGAAGCCGGTACGGTGCTGGCCAGCGGTACGGCCTATCCGGAAGGGGCCGTTCTGACCAATAGCGTGCTGGACCTGCGCCCTGAAATGGGCCTGCTCGCGCTCGTTTCAGCCAATATCTACGTGATGTTCTTCAACTTCTCCTGGGGGCCCGTGATGTGGGTGATGCTCGGTGAGATGTTCCCCAACCAGATCCGTGGCTCGGGGCTGGCCGTTTCCGGCTTCGCCCAGTGGATCGCCAATTTCGGGATCACGATGAGCTTCCCGATCATGGCGGCCGGGCTCGGCCTCATGACTACCTACAGCTTCTATGCCGTCTGTGCCCTGATCTCCTTCTTCTTCGTGTGGGTGATCGTGCGTGAGACACGCGGCAAGGAGCTCGAACAGATGACCGGCTAGCCAGAAAGGGACTGCATCTCATGGCCACCACACTCGAACTCTCGCACTGGATCGGGGGCAAAAAGCAGGGGGGAGACCGTCCGGCCGAAAGCCTGAATCCGTCAGATACGCGCGATGTGGTGGCCAGAGTGCCCGATGGTACGGCTGACGACGTCAACGCTGCGGTGGCGGCAGCCCGGGCGGCCTTTCCCGCCTGGTCTGAGGCTTCGCCGGAAGTGCGCTCGGACGTGCTCGACAAGGCGGGCAGCCTGCTGATGCAGCGCGCGCAGGAGGTTGGCACGCTACTTTCCCGCGAGGAAGGCAAGACCCTGCCGGAAGGCATTGGCGAGACCATGCGGGCAGCGCGCATCCTGAAGTATTTCGCCGGGGAGGCATTGCGCCTGCACGGGCAGAATCTCGCCTCGACCCGTCCCGGTGTAGAGGTGCAGACCTACCGTCAGGCGGTGGGCGTCTATGGCCTGATCACGCCGTGGAACTTCCCGATTGCCATTCCCGCCTGGAAGGCTGCGCCTGCGCTCGCCTTCGGCAATACGGTCGTGCTCAAACCCGCTGGGCACACGCCGGCTACGGCGGAGGCGCTGGTGGCGATCCTGCACGAGGCAGGTTTGCCAGAGGGCGTGCTGAACATGGTGATCGGCCGGGGCGGTGTGGGCCAGGCCATCGTTGACCACCCGGACGTCAACGCCATTTCGTTTACCGGCTCGCAGAAAGTCGGCGCTGGTGTGGCCGCCGGAGCTGTTGCCCGTCAGGCGCGCGTGCAGCTGGAAATGGGCGGCAAGAACCCGCTCATTGTGCTCAATGATGCGGATATCGAACGGGCGGTGACGATTGCGCTCGATGGTGCGTTCTTCTCTACTGGCCAGCGCTGCACGGCCTCTTCCCGCCTGATCGTGGAGGAGGGCATCCATGACAAGTTTGTTGCTGCCCTTGCTGAACGCGTAAGGGCGCTGCGCGTCGGTGATGCGCTGGACAAGGACACGCAGGTTGGTCCGGCGGCGAGCGAGGACCAGCGCGAGACGAGCTATCGCTATATCGAGATCGCCTCGAAAGAGGGCGGCAGGATTGTGGCTGGCGGCGACCGCCCGCAGATGGAAAAGCCCGGCTGGTATGTGCAGCCGACCCTCATCACGGATACTGAAGCCGCCATGCGGATCAATAATGAGGAGGTGTTCGGGCCCGTTGCCTCTGTGATCCGTGCGAAGGATTACGAGGAAGCGCTTCACATCGCCAATGGCGTGGAGTTCGGCCTGTCGGCGGGTATCGCCACCACCTCGCTGAAATATGCGCGCGATTTCCAGCGCCGGGCGCGTGCAGGCATGGTTATGGTCAATCTGCCGACGGCGGGCGTGGACTATCACGTCCCGTTTGGCGGCATCAAATCCTCCTCCTACGGCCCGCGTGAGCAAGGCTTTGCGGCGGCCGAGTTCTTCACCCAGGTGAAGACCGCCTATAGCTGGTCGTAGTCTACGATGAGCGCGCCGGAGCTTCTGTGGGATGCCCGATGCGAGCTGGGTGAAGGCCCGGTCTGGGATACCGCGCGGCGCTGCGTCTGGTTTGTCGATATCAAGGGCCGCCGCCTGCACCGCTATGGCGTCGATGATGGCAGCAAGGATAGCTGGGCGACGCCGGATCAGACCGGCTTTGCCCTGCCCGCCGTTGACGGCTCCCTGGTGTGCGGGGTGCGCGGCGGGCTTCACCGGTTTGATCCCGAAACGGGCGATTTCTCTCCCCTGATCGAGGTGGAGCGGGACCGCCCGCAGAACCGTATCAATGACGGGTTTGTCGCCCCTGACGGCTCACTCTGGTTCGGCACGATGGACGATAGCGAGGCGGAGAAGTCCGGCGCGCTCTATCGCTGGGTGGACGGTGTGCTGACGCTGATGGATGACGGCTATGGCGTCACCAACGGGCCTGCCATGAGCCCGGATGAGCGTACGCTCTACCATCACGATACGCTGGAGAAGACCATCTACGCCTTCGACCATGCCGATGGCCGCATCTCGGGAAAGCGCGTGTTCGCGCGCACCGAGGAGGGCTATTGCGACGGGCCGAGCGTGGACAGTGCGGGCACGCTCCATGTCGGCCTGTTCGGCGGGTGGGGCGTGGCGAAATTTGCTCCCGACGGGCGCTATCTCGGCAAAATCGCCTTCCCGGTCTCCGCCGTCACCAAGGCCGCCTTTGGCGGCGATGACCTGAATACGCTCTACTGCACCAGCGCCTGGCTGCACCAGAGCGCCGAGGCCCGCGCTGCGCAGCCGCTCGCAGGCGGACTGTTCAGCGTGAGGGTCGACACGCCCGGCCTGCCACAGGCCCTGATCCGGTTGTGACGCTCAACCTTGCCGCCGGGGACTGGCGCGCCACGCTCCTGCCTGGTCTTGGCGGTGCCATCGGCTCGCTCAGCTATAGAGGGCGCGAGGTGTTGCGGCCCACACCAGCCGGGACGACGGATGTTCTGGCGACATCCTGCTTCCCGCTTGTCCCTTATGCCAACCGTGTGGCCAATGGGCGCTTCATCTGGGCGGGAGACGCCGTGCACTTGCCTGTCCTGCCGGGCTTTGCGCCGCACGCGATACACGGGCTTGGCTGGCAGTGTCCCTGGCAGGTTGATGAGGCGGACATTAGCGCTGCGGTGCTCAGCCTGGAGGCGGGCGGTGATGGCGGCTGGCCCTGGCGGTTCATGGCTGAACAGTTCATCACATTGACGCAAAGCGGGCTGCGTATCGATCTTCGCCTGACGAACTGTGATCACAATCCCATGCCCGCAGGGCTAGGCCTGCACCCGTATTTCCTGCTGGGTGCGGGCGGGCGGCTGAGCCTGACAGCGAAAAAAGTGTGGCTGAGCGACGAGACGCTCATCCCCTCGACGCTCGCCGATGCGTCCGCCATTTGCGATTTTGCGCATGGTAAACGCCTGCCCGCCCGCACACTCATCGATCATTGCTATGAGGGCTGGGACGGGGTGGCAGAGCTGAAGACGGCGGAACGCACCGTGAGGGTCAGGGCCGACACTGGACGGGTCCACATCTACGCTCCGGCGACAGGCGGGTTCTGCTGCGTGGAGCCGGTTACGCACCGCCCGGACGCCGCGAATGCCGGGCCGGGGGAGCCGGGCATGCCCGTCATCGGCGCTGGCGGCCAGGCCTCGCTGCGGATGGAAATCTCGGTGGTCAGCACAACCGCTGCCAAGTCAGGTCAGTGATTGTCTCTGGGATTGCCTAGCGTATCGATGATGCGGTGGTATTTCACCGCTGGCTCCAGCGTGGCGCCGGTCTCCAGCTGGCCCGTCATGGAGCGCTGGATCTCTTGCCACGGCGTTTGTGAAGCCGGATAGGCATATCCGCCAGCCTCTTCCAGCACCGCGCGGCGTTTGGCTATCTCATCATCGGAAACCAGCCAGTCCACACGGGCGGTGTTGAGATCAACCCGCAGCCTGTCGCCGTTCTCCAGCAGTGCAATATTGCCCATGGCGGCCGCTTCCGGGCTTGCATGCAGGATGGATGCCGAGCCGGACGTGCCCGACTGGCGCCCGTCACCGAGGCAGGGCAGGGCCGTGATCCCCTGCTTAATGAGATAGGCAGGCGGCCGCATATTCACGACCTCCGCCGCTCCGGGATGACCGATCGGCCCCGATCCGCGCATGACGAGAATGGTGTTTTCCGTGATGTTCTCGGCCGGATCGTCGATCCGGTGGTGATAGTCTTCCGGCCCGTCGAAGACGGTAACCACGCCTTCAAAGGCGTTGGGTGACTGGGCACTGGACAGATAACGCTGGCGGAACTCGGTGGAGATCACGCTGGTCTTCATGATCGCGCTGTCAAACAGGTTGCCGGTTAGCACCAGGAAGCCGGCTTTCTCCATCAGGGGCGCGTCAAAAGTGCAGATCACGTCCGGCAGGATGATGCGCGCATCCTTGCAGTTTTCGCCGAGGCTCTTCCCGTTCACGGTCAGCGCGTCTTCGCGGATCAGCCCCTGACCCATCAGCTGGGCGATGACGGCAGGAACGCCGCCTGCCTGATGGAAGTCTTCGCCCAGATAGGTTCCGGCAGGCTGGAGATTGACCAGCAGCGGAATGCCGTGGCCATGCGTCTGGAAATCGGAAAGCTCCAGCTCGACGCCTGAATGGCGCGCCAGCGCCATCAGATGGACCACCGCGTTGGTGGACCCGCCAATGGCCGAGTTGACAGCAATCGCATTGAGGAACGCATCGCGCGTCAGGATGGCGGAGGGCTTGAGGTCCTCATGGACCATCTCCACGATGCGCTTGCCCGTCACGTAAGCCATTTGCGGCCGCTCACGATAGGGTGCCGGTATGGCGGCGCTTCCGGGCAGGCTCATGCCCAGCGCTTCAGCGAGCGAATTCATCGTGGTGGCCGTACCCATCGTGTTGCAATAACCGACAGAAGGCGCACTGGTGGCGACAAGCTCGATAAAGCCTTCATAGTCCAGTTCGCCTGCCGCCATCATCTGGCGCGCCTGCCAGATGATCGAGCCGGACCCCACGCGCTTGCCCTCATGCCAGCCATTGAGCATGGGCCCGACGGAAAGCGCGATTGCCGGGATGTCCACGGTCGCCGCCGCCATCAGACAGGCCGGTGTGGTCTTGTCACAGCCAATGGTCAGCACCACTCCGTCAATCGGATAGCCGTAGAGCAGCTCGACAAGGCCCATATAGGCGAGATTCCGGTCGAGCCCTGCAGTAGGACGCTTTCCCGTCTCCTGGATCGGATGGACCGGAAATTCCAGCGCGATGCCGCCCGCCTCGCGAATGCCTTCGCGCACGCGCTGGGCCAGCGTCAGGTGATGACGGTTGCACGGAGACAGATCTGATCCTGTCTGGGCGATGCCGATGATCGGCTTGCCCGAACGCAGCTCTTCCAATGTCAGGCCGTAATTGAGATAGCGCTCCAGATAGAGCGCAGTCATGTCCGGGTTATCCGGGTTGTCAAACCATTCCCGGGATCGCAGCCGCTTGGACATAAGATATCTGCCTTGTTCAACAGCTTGAGTTCAAGCCGGATGGAAGCGTTCCCGCAGGCGGAATCCTGGCACACCGAAGCCGTGCCTGAGGGGCGCTGTATAAGTCAGACAATTATAGCCAATTTTTCTGGTTCGCAAGTGTGCGCCGTCACGCACGATGCAGCGTTGCTGGCGAATGCAAGCGGCGTGAGTGGCCGGTCAAGCAGGCGTGCTGCGCCGTTTCTGGCCGGCAGGGGCGGGTCGCTTGAGTGCCCGTGACGTGTCCTTGAGTGCGGCCCGTACAAGGGTTTCCATTGCCGCTCGCGCATCATCAGGCCCCCCTGCCGCGATAGCGTCGAACACTCTCCAGTGCTCGGGCATGGGGTCGCGGGGGAGTTCGTCCTTGCGGGCTTTATAGATGGTGGTCCAATGGACGCCTGCCCCAATTGTGCTGGCAAGGCAGATCAGGGGCGGGTTGCGGGTTGCTTCAAGGATGATGGCGTGGAATTCGCGGTCGGCATCGCGGCCCTCTGCTGTCGTAACGGTATGGCGTTCCATCCGCATCAACGCTTCTCGCATCCGCGTGAGTTGCTGCGTGTCGCGCCGCTCTGCCGCCAGGGCGGCGGCGGCTGGTTCGACGATGAGGCGCAACTCGAACAAGCCGTTGACCAGCGCTGGCGAGGGTTCTGCCTCGAAGAACCAGGCAAGCACATCGGGATCAAGCAGGTTCCACCGGGGCTGCTCTGTAACGCGCGTGCCGGTCTTTGGCCGGCTCTCCACCATGCCTTTGGCCGCGAGGGTGCGTACCGCTTCGCGATAGGCGCTGCGCGACACTTTCAGTCTTTCGCTGAACTCGATCTCAGTCGGCAACACCTCGCCCGGCTTGTATTGGCCTGACACGATGGCCACGCCGAGATCGTGAGCGATCGTGCCGTGAATGCGGGCTGCAGACTGTCCCGGCCGGACCAGGCTGCCCGTGTCAGTGCGTTGCCGGACCTTCATTTGCGACTTCTCCGGATTGGTGTCGCCAGCCTTGCGCGGGTGGCGGCGATGAGACATTTGCCGGTTTATATGTCGTGATAGTCCGATGCCGGAGGGCTGTCTAGTTGTCACTACTGGTCAGACAAATTCATTGACCCGGAGCCCGCGCCCAAACTACGCTATGGTAACGCTAACATGTCTGGCCGCGATATGAGCCGGAATGCCGGGGAGGAACGGTAGATGACCTTAGGACAAATACGCAGACCTTTGCACGTAATGTCAGTGGCTGGCGCGGGCGCTGCCGCGCTGTTGATGCTGGCTGGGTGGGGTGTTGCCGCGCAGGAGGAAGCTCCTCTGTATCGAGACGCTTCGCAGCCGGTCGAGGCGCGGGTCGAAGACCTGCTTTCACGCATGACGCTTGAGGAGAAGGTCGCCCAGATGATCGGCATCTGGCTGTCCAAGGGCGATATCGAGACGCCCGAGGGCGATTTCTCCCCGGAGAGCGCGTCGCAGAACTATCCTCACGGTATCGGCCAGATTTCACGTCCCTCTGACTTCCGCGGCGCGGATCCGGAAAACGTCGCAGCCGGTGTGTCGGAAGGTGCGGTGAACCGGAACGAGCGCCAGACCGCGCAGTATATCAACGCCGCACAGCGCTGGGCGATCGAGGAGACGCGCCTTGGCATCCCGATCATGTTCCACGAGGAGGCGCTGCATGGATATACCGCGCGCTACGCCACCAGCTTCCCGCAATCGATTGCGCTGGCCAGCACCTGGGATCGTGATCTCGTTGAGCGCGTCTTCACGGTTACCTCGCGAGAGGTGCGCGCGCGCGGCGCCCGTCTGGTGCTTGCACCGGTGGTTGATGTGGCGCGCGACCCGCGCTGGGGGCGGATCGAGGAAACTTATGGCGAGGATCCGTATCTCGTCGGCGAGATGGGGCTGGCCGCCATTCGCGGCTTTCAGGGTGAGACCCTGCCTCTTGGGCAGGAGCGGGTCTTCGTCACGCTCAAGCACATGACCGGACACGGCGAGCCGGAATCCGGCATCAATATCGGGCCGGCCAATATCTCCGAGCGCACCCTGCGTGAGGTTTTCTTTCCCGCGTTCGAGCGTGCGATCACGCAATTGCCGGTCATGTCGGTGATGGCCTCCTATAACGAGATTGACGGCCTGCCGAGCCATGCCAATCGCTGGCTGCTGAACGATGTGTTGCGCGAGGAATGGGGCTTTGATGGCGTGATCGTCAGCGATTATTTTGCAATCCGCGAAATGATCACGCGCCACCAGATGCTCGCCGAAATCGATGATGCGGTGGTGCGCGCGATGGATGCGACCGTCGATATCGAGCTGCCTGATCCGGATGGCTATCCCCACCTCGTCCGGCTGGTGCAGGAGGGCAGGGTATCCATGGAGGCGATCGACGCTGCCGTGCGCCGCCTTCTCACCATGAAATTTCTCGCGGGCCTGTTTGATGACCCTTATGTCGACGAGGATGCCGCCGAGGCCCTGACCGGGACCGAAGAGGCCATTGCCCTTGCGCGTGAGGCGGCCCAGCGGGCGATGGTGCTTCTGTCGAACAACGGCACCCTGCCGCTGGACCCGGCCCGTACCGGCACGCTTGCGGTGCTGGGCACCCATGCGGTGGACACGCCGCTGGGGGGCTATAGTGATGTTCCCCGCCATGTGGTCAGCGTGCTGGAAGGCTTCCAGAACGCCGCTGAGGAGCACGGAAACTTCAACGTCATCTATTCGGAAGGCGTGCGCCTGACCGAAAGCCGTGACTGGGCTGCTGACGAGGTAGACCCCGTGCCTGCCGAGGTCAATGAGCGCCTGATCGCGGAGGCCGTTGAGGCTGCACGCGGTGCAGATGTGATCCTGATGGTGCTGGGCGAGAATGAGCAGCTCAGCCGCGAAGCATGGGCGTATGATCATCTGGGTGATCGCCCGACGCTGGAGCTGTTCGGTCAGCAGATGGATCTTGCCCGCGAGATTTTCGCGCTTGGCAAGCCGACGGTCGTCCTGCTGCTCAACGGCCGCCCTCTGGCGATCCAGGAGCTTCTGGAAGAGGCCGATGCCGTGATTGAGGGCTGGTATCTGGGGCAGGAGACCGGCAATGCGGTCGCTGATGTCGTGTTCGGCGCAGTCAATCCGGGCGGGCGTCTGCCGGTGACATTTGCGCGCTCTGCCGGTCATCTGCCTGTCTTCTATAACCACAAGCCGACGGCCCGGCGCGGCTATCTGCTGGACGATGTAAGCCCGCTTCTGCCCTTCGGGTTCGGGCTCTCCTACACCAGCTTCGAGATGTCCACGCCGCGCTTCCAGCGCTCCACCATCCGCGTGGGCGAGACCGCCATCGTGGAGGTGGATGTCCGCAATACCGGCCAGCGGGAGGGCGATGAGGTCGTCCAGCTTTATGTGCGCGACGATGTGGCTTCCATCACGCGGCCCGTACTTGAGCTGAAGGGCTTTGAGCGCGTCACCCTGCGTCCAGGCGAGCGGCGCACGGTGCGCTTCGAGCTGGAGCCGGAGGCGCTCTCGCTCTGGAACCTGCAGATGGAGCGGGTGGTCGAGCCGGGTACCTTCACCATCTCGGTCGGCCCGAATTCGGCAGACCTCCAGTCAGCCACGCTGACGGTTGTTGAATAGGGACTGGCAGCGGTCCTTAGAGAAAGGAACGAACGCGATGAGCGAGAGCAGACGTCCACTCTCCCGCGGTCTCATGCTCCAGACGCTGATCGCGTTCGTTCTCCTGACGGGGCCGGTGGCGGCCCAGCATCCGGTCCGCGGGGAGTGCGAAGGCCCCGCCGGCGTCTGCGCTGGTTCGCCACCGGCTTCGGCCTTCCCGCTGATCGTTTCGGGCGAGCCGACCATCGTGCGTACTGATCCGGGCGACTATCCGGGCTTGTTGCGCGCCGCGCAGGATCTGCGCGATGATCTTGATCGTGTCGCGCGGGGAGAAATCCCTGCCGAGATCACCAATCTACGGCGTGCAGACAGCCGCGGTATGGCCGTTATCGCCGGGGTTCTGGGGCGCAACCACGATATCGACCGGCTGGTGGAAGAGGGCCGCCTTGACGTCTCCGGCGTTGCTGGCGAGTGGGAGGCCTATGTCCAGCAGGTGGTCGATAATCCCGCGCCCGGCATTGACCGCGCACTGGTGATTGCGGGCTCCGACATGCGCGGGGCCATATTCGGCATTTACGATCTCTCGGAGCGCATGGGCGTGTCGCCCTGGTACTGGTGGGCCGATGTGCCGGTTACGCGCAACAGTGATCTCTACGTCACTGAAGGGCGCCGGGCAGAGCGCCCGCACGTGCGCTATCGCGGCATCTTCCTCAATAACGAGAACCCGTCACTGCTGGGCTGGGTGAACGAGACCTATGGCGGCTTCAATCACCTTTTCTACGGCGATGTGTTCGAGTTGATCTTGCGCCTGCGCGGCAATTATCTCTGGTCGGCCATGTGGGGCAAAGCCTTCTACGATGATGACGCGCTGAACCCGGTCACGGCGGAGACGATGGGTGTTGTGGTTGGCACCACCCACCACGAGCCCATGCTGCGCGCCCATATCGAATGGGAGCGCTATGGCACCGGAGACTGGAATTACCGCACCAACGAGGAAAACCTGCAACGCTTCTGGCGTGAGGGGATAACCCGGCTTGCACGCCATCAGACGCCGGTCGTGCTCGGCATGCGCGGCGATGGCGATGAAGCCATGAGCGACGAGACCGAGGTGGAACTGATGGAGCGCATTGTCGCCGATCAGCGCGTCATCATCGAGGAGGTGACGGGCCGTCCCGCCAGCGAGACACCACAGATGTGGGCGCTCTACAAGGAGGTACTCGATTATTACGACGAGGGCATGCAGATGCCCGACGACGTGATGATCCTGTTTGCCAATGACAACTGGGGCAATATCCGCCGCGTGCCGCAGCCGGGCGAGGAACGCGCGGGCGGGTTCGGGATGTACTATCATTTCGACTATGTGGGCGGTCCGCGTAACTACAAATGGATCAACACCACACAGATCGCGCGCACCTGGGAGCAGATGAATATCGCGTGGGAGTTCGGCGCCGATCAGCTCTGGCTGGTCAATGTCGGCGATCTCAAACCCATGGAGCTTCCGATCAGCCATTTCCTGACCCAGGCCTGGAACCCGGCCGCGATGACGCAGGACGTGATGGAGGGCTTCACGCGGGGCTGGGCCGCCCAGCAGTTTGGTGAGGCTCATGCCGACGATATCGCCGCGCTGCTGACCGGCTATACGAACTACAATTCACGCCGCAAGCCGGAAATGGTCGGACCGGACACGTACAGTCTCGTCAATTTCGATGAGGCGGAGCGCATCCTCGCCGAGTGGGACGCTCTGGCGGAGCTCGCCAATGCCGTGCGGGAACGCCTTGATCCTGAATATGACGACGCTTATCTCCAGCTCGTCTGGTATCCGGTGATCGCGTCGGGCAATCTGAACCGCCTGCATATCGAGACCGCGCGCAACCGGCTCTATGCCGCGCAAGGACGTGTCGCGGCCAATGCTAGCGCCGATGCCGTGCGCGAAGCGTTCCAGCGCAGCCATGAGCTCGACCGCATCTACGAAGAGGATGTGGCGGACGGAAAATGGGTCCACATGATGGCCCAGACCCGCATCTCCTATACCTACTGGCAGCAGCCTGAAGAGGACGTGCTGCCCGAGCTCGAAAGCGTGGCGCTGACGCGCGGCGCGGTGCTCGGCGTCGCCGTGGAGGGTGATGAGCGAGCCTGGCCGGGTGCAGACGGCGCGCCGTCGCTGCCCGCCTTCTACCGTCATGGCCGCCAGACCCGCCATATCGATCTGTTCGACCGGGGGGGCAGTCCGGCGCGCTATACCCTCGCTGCCAGCGCGCCCTGGGTGCGCCTGTCGCAGACGCAGGGGCGCGGCGATGGCCGCGTCGCGGTCTCCATCGACTGGGACGCAGTGCCCGAAGGCGAAGCCAGCGCGGCCATCTCCGTCATGGGTCCTGACCGGAGCGTGATCGAGATCGCGGTGACAGCATTGAACCTCGCTATCACGCCTGCCGAGGGCGCGTTTGTGGAGGCTGATGGCTTCGTCGCCATGGAAGCGGCCCACTTTGCCCGCTCGGTGGACGGTGAAGGCGTGGCGTGGCGCACAGTGCCGAACCTCGGCCGGACACTCTCATCGGTGACGCTCGTCCCGCCCACGGCTGAGGCCGTGACGCCGGGCGGAGAGTCTCCGCGCCTTGAGTACGATATTCACCTGCTGGAAGCCGGTGAAGTGGAGGTGCATGTCACGCTCTCGCCGACGCTCGATTTCAGAGGGCAGGGCGGCTTGCGCTATGCGGTCTCCATCGGGGATGAGGCCCCGCAGATCATCAACATGCATCTTGATGAAAGTGACGCGGCCTGGGAGCGCAATGTCGGCAATAATTCGGTCGTCCACACCAGCCGCCACACCGTGGAGGCAGGCCCACAAGTCTTGCGCATCTGGATGGTCGATACCGGCCCCGTTTTCCAGCGCATCGTGATCGCGCGCGGCGAGGTGCCGCAAACCTATCTCGGCCCCCCGGAGAGCTGGCGCGCGAGGTAGGGGCATCGCTTACACCGTCCATCCCCGCCTTCAGGGGCGACAGGGTATGATCTGCCGCTTAAGGTAAGGCGCGCGCTGGCGCACATTCGAGCCTGCGTACATCACAGGAGCCGCATATGCGCCCGTTCGCCCTTGCCCTGATGACCGCCTGCGCGCTGACCGCCCTGACCGCGACAGCCAGGGCGCATTCTTCGCAGGAGCCCGGCCCACCCGCTCTGGATGAAGCCGCGCTCAGCGCCCTGATCGCGGCGTATGATGTGCCGGGCGCTGTTGCAGTCGAGCTCACCGCCTGCGAGCCGGGGGCGGTCGTGACCGCCGGTTATGGCGTGATCGAAACCGGTGAGCGGGTGGGTCCTGATACGGTGTTCGAGGCGGCCTCCCTGTCCAAGCCGGTCTTTGCCTATCTTGTCCTGACGCTGGTTGATGAAGGCGTGATCGATCTGGACGAGAAGCTGGCCGCGACGTTCGATTATCCAAGGATCGCCGACAAAGCGGCTTATGGCCTGATCACGCCGCGCATGGTGCTGACCCATCGCACCGGACTGCCCAACTGGGTGGATGAGGCGACGCCGTTTGGCGAGCGCACCGCGCAGATCGATTTCCTAGCGCAACCGGGCGAGGCCTATACCTATTCCGGTGAGGCCTTTCAGCTTTTGCAGGCCTTTGTCGAGGACAGGACCGGGCAAAGCCTGCAGGCCCTGTTCGCGCAGCGCCTGGGCGCCCTGATGCCCCGTTCGGCCTTCTCCCGCCCCCTGCCGGGTGAGGTGCGGGAATCGCGCGGCTATCACCGTGCATCCGCCCCGGACACAGGTCGGCCCATGTCCAATGTGCACGGCCACCCCATGGCGGCCGGATCGCTGGCGTCCACGGCTGAGGATTATGCGCGTTTTCTCTCGCTGGCATGCCGGGGGGAGGGGCTGTCAGAGCGGCTTCATGCCGACATGATTACCCCGCAGGCCGACGCGCCCGAAGAGGGCGCCCCGTTCGCCATGGCTTACGGGCTGGGCTGGATCATCGCCGATATGGGCGGTGACGCCTTCATCGGCCATGGCGGGAATAATGGTGCTTATCGCGCGTTCGGCGGCTATCTGGCCGGATCGGGCGACGGGCTCGTCGTGTTAACCAACGGGCATTCCGGCCAGGCCCTGATCGACGCCCTGATAGCACCGTAAGGCTAGCGCCCGCACCGTCCCCGGCGCGGGCGCGTCTGTCTCCTACTCTCCGCCTGAATACGCGTACGGCCCCATGGTCACGCCGACAAATCCACCAGCGATGCGGGTGGAGAGGAGTGAGCCGTCCGCGTCCTCAAGCAAGGGCTGCCACTGGCCTTCTTCAAGCGCGTAGTGGAAATCATATTCGCCCGCCCGCGCCGTGACGCGCAGGTCGAGCGGTGCGCCCGCCTCGCCTTCAAACGGCGTGCTGGCGAGGATTTCGCCATGCACGTCCTGATCAGGCCCGGCACGGCGCTCCACACGGATCACATCGCCATCTCCATCGCGGGCAAGGCCGATGAAATACCAGTATTCATCGCTCTGCAGGGCGACGAGCCCGGCCCGGTCGCCGGGCGATTGCGGCTCAAAGCGCATACGCATGGAAGCGCTGGCATACATGTGCTGCTGGCGGCGCCCGAGATAGGACGGGTTGGCATTCTCGCCCAGCGCCACATTGCGCGCGGTCAGTACGAGACTGCCCGGCTCGCTATCCAGATCATGCCAGCTTTCCTGCGGCAGGCGCAGCATCATCCAGTGCGGGGGCAGGGTGCTTGAGAAATCCTCATGTACCTCGAACGCGCCCACCATGGGTGGGTCTGCCGGTTCCTGCGGCGGCAGGTCCGGGCGGCGGTAGGCGTAAGGGATGAGATCGCCGTCTCCGGTCATGCGCGGCCAGCCTTCTTCCCAGCTTACCGGCATCAGGAAGGTCTCGCGTCCGGTATTGTAGAGATCATCGCCATAGGGCCGCACGGCAAGGAAGGTGCCCCACCACTCGCCCGAGGGCGTGGTGACAAAGCTCGCATGACCCGCAGATGTAATGGGGAAGGGCCGGTCGCGCGGCAGATCGCGCTGGGTGAGGATGGGGTTGCCGTCCCACGCCTCGTAGGGCCCCATCGGGTTCTCACTGCGCAGGACGACCTGTGAATGGCCTTCGGCGGTGCCGCCCTCGGCGCATATCAGATAGTAGAGCCCGTCTACCTTGTAGATGTGCGGGCCTTCGATCCAGATCGGCTGGGTGGAGAAATCCACCCCGCCATCGACCAGCACGATGCGCTCGCCGAACGTGGTGAGATTTTCCAGATCAAACTCCTGGATCCAAACGGCGCGGTGGCCGTCATATTCCGGCTCGCGGTCAGGCGGGCCATTATTGAGCATGTAGGCGCGCCCGTCCTCGTCGATGAAGAGGGAGGGGTCGATCCCGCCCGCGAGATCAGGCAGCCAGACCGGAGCGGACCACGGGCCCGCAGGATCGGTCGCGCTGATGATGAAATTATCGCCGCAATCCACACACGTGTTGAGCATGTAGAACGTGTCCTCGTGGTACGCCATGGCGGGCGCAAAGATGCCGCGCGAAAGCCCCAAATTGCCGAAATCCACCATGTCGGTGCGGTCCAGCGCATTGCCGATCTGTGTCCAGTTGACGAGATCGCGGCTGTGAAACACCGGAAGGCCGGGAAAGTAGGCGAAGGTGGAGGTGGTGAGGTAATAGTCCTCGCCCACCTGCAAGATGTTGGGGTCGGGATAAAAGCCGCCCAAAACCGGGTTCTGGAACTCGCCTTCGCCAGCCGGGAAGGCCTCATGGGCCGGATCGCCGCCCTCATAATGGAACCAGTCGAACCGGGCGAGCAGCGGGCCGTCTTCGCCGTTCGCGGCCGCTTCGGCTTCATCATTGGAGTTGGCGGCGGGCGGCGGGACGTTGTCAGCCTCCTCCGGCGCTTCACAGGCCGCCAGCATAAGCACCAGCGCGCTGGCGCCGGTCAGCAGGGCCCGATTGCTTTTGCAGCTCATGATGATCCTCCCTCAGATCTTTGCGGGGCTTTTTCGCCTTCGTGATTGTTAGCGCTATCATTTCAGGTGAAATCACACCACGCAAGGAAAACCGGGCTGTCTCACGCCGCTTTTGCGGCGCAGTTCATGGCGATGAAGTCGGCATGGCCTGGCATCTGGTCGGCGCAATTGCGGATCACTGAATGCAGCTCGTTCATGCGCGCGCGCAGCGTGGCCTCGTCCATGGCCTCGACCACCGGGTCATAGCTGCGCGGCACCATGCCCTGACCGATCATCACGGCGAACCAGCTCGTATCGTTGAACAGCTCGTCATTGTCGCGGAAGATCCGCCCGTGGCTCTGGAATATGCGGTATTTTTCTTTCAGCGTTTCCGGCACGTCCATGGAGCGGCAATACTTCCAGAGCGGCGTGTCGTCCCGTTCGGTGAGGTGATAGTGCAGGATGATGAAGTCGCGCACCTGCGCAAACTCCCGCGCGATCATGAAGTTGTAGCGCTCGATATCAGCCGGCTCGAAATCCCGGCTGGGGAAGAGGGTGAGCAGCCGCGCAATCCCGCTCTGGATGAGGTGGATGGAGGTGGATTCCAGCGGTTCGAGGAAGCCTGAGGCGAGGCCTAGCGCCACCCCATTCTTCACCCAGGCCTTTTTGCGTCTGCCGGTAACGAAGCGCAGCGGGCGCGGATCGGCCAGCGCCTCGCCATCGAGATTGGCCATCAGTTTTGCCGCGGCTTCATCGTCGGAGATGAACTGGCTGGAATAAACATAGCCATTGCCGATGCGGTGCTGGAGCGGGATGCGCCATTGCCAGCCTGCTTCTCTGGCCGTTGAGC